>Ga0207754_100421_pt1 | contig 17249 bp, 26 predicted proteins | sample A23E1SouthBayCA_FD_187728 | JGI IMG/M metagenome (GOLD analysis project Ga0207754, IMG submission 187728) | Aerobic enrichment media microbial communities from Eden Landing Ponds, California, USA - A23 E1 (SPAdes) | ecosystem: Environmental > Aquatic > Marine > Unclassified | place: Emeryville... | reverse complement strand
AGGCCGCTAGGCTTGGCGAGGCAATCAGTAGCGGTCTCCTGTTATTCATGGTACTCATGGCACTCGCGTCGCCACTCGTGTACCGAGGATGGCAAACCCGAAAGGAGTACCAAGAGATAACTAGACTTCCTTCATTGTCTTCAGCCACGGTCAGTGATGGCGAACTGGCGAAACTATCTGGTCAAATAAAAGACACGGATCAAAAAATCACCTCGCCTGTTCAGTCCACGGAGTGTGAGTTGGCGTTTTGGAAGGTGGCGACCCTCCGACGATACGACATTTTCAACCATATGTCCTACTGGTCCGTTGCGGGTATTGGAATCGATGCTGAAACCCTCGTAATCGCGGGAGAGACAAAGGATGTCAGACTCAGCAACGTTAGCAGAAAAAAGAATCTGAGTGCTACAGACGAACTCAAACACTTGCTTGGATCTGGCGAGGAATCGATTCTTAATTCGATTGCTACGGAGCTTGATCCCCCCGAGTTTGAAGACAGACGGACCCCGAGTGAGGGGTGGCCACAAAAATACGATGAACTCGGAGGTCGGATCGAACTTGAAGCGGAGACTGCCGATTCACCGGGGGTTTTCGGCTGGGTCTTGAATGCTGTCCGGACGCCGGAAGGGACGGCCCAGTTTCAGGAAACGACGATGAGTGCTGGAGATACGGTAACCGTGGTCGGTAGGGTCGTAGATATTCAGAACGGGCGTGTGCGATTACAGGGCTCCGGGTCAGTTGACCCGATTATCACCAAATCCTCGCCATCGGAGTTGGAAGCAAAACACCGACGCGCATACCTGATACAATTGTACGCCATCCCCGTGTTCGTCACGGCGCTTTCCTCGCTGGCCGCGGTTGGCGTCTTTTTGTAATCCTGACGGGGGACTCTCCCTTCCCGGCGTAACCCAGGAATGAAACATGGTAGGAGTACTCCAGTCGTTCTCCCTGTGGATTCTGCTTTGCTGCATATGCGCCCTCTATGCAACAGCGTCGTTTCGAACTCCCCACCGTCTGTCGGTACCAGCGTGACCGATACAGAGGATCAAGTCAGCACGGCAGCTTCTTTTTTCGTGTCGGAGACGGCGAACCGGCCGCTCAGTGAGCCTACGAACTGAACACCATTACCAGTTGGTCGGTGTCAGCTCAATCTAATTGTTCAAGAAATTGGATTTACCGGTGCGGGATTTTCATAGGTCGGTCTCACGCAATTGGGCCACTCATCGTCTATCATCATGAGGAATACCACGTGGGATTCCATTTCTTCAGAACTACCGTTACAGCCGTTGCACAGCCAATACTCGCGAGGAGAACGATAATAGAGTTGCTCAACCGCTGTATACCAGTCATGTTCGTCCGATACCAAGCAAACACCGCGACAGTTATGCCGATAATTGTGATACTCACGATCTCATCTCTGCTCAAGTTGCGTATCAAGCTGGCAATGGAGGACATGCACGGAAATTGCACAGTTCAGGGTGAATAAGCTATTGAACCCAATTAGTATCAACCAGTGATCAAAACATGATTCCATTGGCCGGCTGTGAACAGTTTTATAACACGCTGCGTGTTGGTGCTCGTTCTGGACGGGCGTCGGCTGGAGCGTCAACCCAGCCAGCGCCAGCTCCTGGAGGACTTCAGGTGAGTCGCCGTTGGTCTCCCGAAGCGCGGCGTCGAGAAACAGCAAGTCCTGAGTCAATCGCTTGTGGTAGCCTGGTCAGTACTGGTGGCTTGGTCCAAGTCAGCAATCGCTCCAGCCATGCCGAGAAGCATTAATCCGTACCCAGCAAGCCCCGCAGGAATCGATGCTTGGAGAAGTAGTGACCCAGTGAATGCTCCAAGGCCACCGATAATAGCTCCTCGTTTCCTTGTTGACCGAGTGGGACTCCCACGGGAAAGGGACAGCCACTGCTGCTTATGTGCTAACATCATTGACGTTACCGCCCCATAGAGTGGGAGAAGCGAAAGCATGATCAGGTGGTCCGCTGTGGCGAATGCTACTGCAAGCGCCGTCACTGCGAGTCCAACGCCTACTGAGATGATGTATCGGAGGGCAGGGCGCATGGATGAAATTACAGCTACCGGAAACAAGTACGATACGGAATCTGAATACAAGATTCCCAATCTTACCGAGCAGTTGTTTCATTCCCACCTGATGAATCAAGAACACACTTGGTCGGCAGCAGTGAGTGCGAATTAACCATCGCTCTTAGTTGATGAGGAGGTCGGGTGTGACAAACAAAATTACGAGCAGACTCACCAGCACGACAAGTGCCGTGAGGCGTAAGACCCCAGCTGCCCGTCGTCGAGGTTTCGGCAGGGACTCGGCAATGCCAGAGAGGGCCATCCCAGCGCTCAGAAGCAGTCCAGCATAGAACGGTGTCGCCCCTTCTACAATGACGTAGTACCCTTGCTGCCCGGCCAGCAGAAGTGCGCCACAGAGATAAACCACTGCAAACCCTCTGGAGGGTTCGCCGAACACGGTTTCATCGATGATGGGGGGGCATCAAACGTGTCCTCTCCCGCGACGGTCAAATGTTGCGGGGATTCGCGTACCCGTCACTGGGCCGAGCCTGGGTTGCTCGTGAACCGCTGATGAGGTGCTGGTTCGCGCCGATATCTCGCAGGCTACCGAAACATATCTTGGAGTCAGTACAGTCGCTACGGTAGTACGCAGGCCTACTGACCAGCCAATTCACTAGCAATAGTTCTTCAATCAGCCGCTTTGTGAATTGTTCCACAGCATTCTTGTGACTAACCAACGTTGGACCGTTTTCTCCACCGAGTGTTGGTTAGTGAATCTCCCGGAAGTACACGCTATCATTATTACATCTCAGACACACCGGTCAGAGTGCCGCCCAAGCAAGGAATCAAACGGTCAGACTACCATACCGGTGCCGAACGTGATGGTCGGTGTCAAAATCGGTAGAAGCAGGCGTTACCGCTGCTCCGCCAGTCCAGAATAGTTTTAATTTCCGACAGAAGTGTTGCTAGCATGCCCTGTTCAGTATCCCCGCGTCGGTTAGCTGTTGGAACTATTGGCGGGTCCCTCTGCTCACTCATAGCGACTATCGGTACGATTGTAACGTATGAACAGCCAGCCACCGGGGGAACAAGCGTAGCTGGCCTCTTTTTTGGCGTGTTTTTGATTGTCGGACTACTGGGCCTTGGAAGCGGTGGGCTGTTAGCCGCACATACGCACTGGGGACAGTCTGGAACGTGGGCACGGCGTTTGCTATGCGCTGGTGCCGGTGCTGGGGCCGTGGCCTCAGCGGTTCTAATTTTCTGGACGATGCTACGTTTCCTCCCGGCGACTCTGTCCCTCGATCAACTGCTTCCACCGCTTGGTGGTGCCCTCCTTGGGATTATCGTGCTGACAGCAGTGGCGATGGTCCTCTGTGCGGTGCTGGGGCTTCTGGCACAAACCGTACAGATACTCACTGACAGTACTGGATATACGTGAATGGGCCACCGTCGGTCTGGACACTAACGAAACCAAATGTCCGTATCTGCCACTTCTGTGATAGTGGGCTAGAGTGATCGAGAGATTCGACGACAGGCCACATAGATGATCACTGCCGATGAGAAGCGATGGGCGTGCGAGTAGGGCTACGAAGTCATAGACCGGCCATTTGGCCCGAGTAGTTGCAACAAGATGGCTTCCCGTCCGGACCCGCTATTCTCCAAACAACTTCTGTGCCCGCCGATAGATTGGCTGTCCAAGCCAGGACCGCTGTCCGGCGAGCTGGTCAAGCTTCTCCAGAGCAGTCTGTCTATCGAGAACCTGCCGGGTTACCAGTGCTTTGAGCACGATGGGTGAAATCGCGACCTGTGCGTCGACAGCGGTCTGGAGCTCGGGCAGGGCACGAAGATCATCAGTAATCAAGAACGCTGCGTCGAGGTCGTTGCACAGGAGCGCACAACTCCCTTCGCCCTCGTCAATCCGGGATGAGGCAAGCGTGCCGTCAACGTGTCTAACAGTTATTTGCGCTGTATTGTCGAGGACAGTCTGTGCGGCGTGGCCGTGGGTATCGTCATAGACACTGGTTGCATCGAGTTCGTCGATAACTGTCTCCGTGGTAGCGACCTCGAATTCGGTGAGCAACGTATCAAGCAGGTCGACCGACGCGAGTGAGATGAGTGCAGCTGTATCCGCGACAATCATGCAGCGCTCACAGTTGCGCGAGATCGTCGGCCATCTCGTCGCCCTGGTCAAGAAGGGTCTTGGACGCCCGGACGGATTCGGCGTCTTGCCGCCCGATGACCTCTTTCAGCGAGTCAAAGCCAATCTCACCATCGAGATAGAGGTCGACAACAGTTTCCTTGAACGTCTCTTGATCCTCCATCTCATCTAAGTACTCCTGCAGCGCCGCAACGACGATCTCTGTCCGGTTTTTGTGTGTCGCTGCGGCCGCGACATCCGCTTTGTCCAGAAGTTCGTCGGGCAATCGGAAATTGACGCGGGTCGTCATGTATGTACAGTGTACCCACAGGTGGATAAATTTCCGGGGCCGCCGCTCAGGCGGCACCCGTCGCAGCGACCGAACAGGTTCTGGTGTGGCGTGGTTGGCCGACGCCCGGGAATGTGTGCGAGTGGATACTATAGCGGGCGGCGTATGAGTGGCGGCGTGTAGAGGCTCACAATCAGTGATTTCCGCGGGGCCTGACATCCGACTCTCGTGCAGTCCCCGTAACCCCTTATCGCACCGGGTACCGGGTGTGATTGACGTGCAACAAATCACCCCAAAATCCGGAACAACTGTTACAAATTCATGAAATTCTACAGGTAAATGAAAACAAGAAAACTAGTTCTGTGGTTGAGTCTCAGGGGTTACTGTCTCTGGCGGTGTCGGGAGTCGGATATCAACGGAAGTCCCCCGAGTCGTGGCTACAGAAACTTCGCCATCTAGATTTGTAATGATCCAATGAGCTAAGAATAGTCCGAGTCCTTGACCATGGACGAGCGGATCCTCTTCCCCAGTCGCTAGTACCTTTTGCTCGGTCTCTGGGAGCCCTGGTCCATAGTCGCGGATCCTGATCAGAACCTGTTTGTCAGTTACAGTGACATCGATGTCAATCGTCGGCTCCGAACCTGTGTGCTGCGCAGCGTTGTCAAGAATTTCCCATAGCGCAGTTTCGATCCGCGGCTGTGTTTCCGCAATGGCAGTCTCTGGAATGTCTGTTGCCACTGACGCCCCAGAGTACTCTTCATTGAGTTGGGTGAGCAGCTCGCTAATAACCGGTACAATATCAAGCGGTTCTAACTTTGGGGACAGTTCACGATGGGATTCGATACGGCGGGCAGACTCGCTCAGATTCAGAAGGTGATTACCAGCATTAAGAATACGGTCTGCCTTCGAAGCGCTATCTCCGTCAAGATCAGCTGCCAGCATTTTGGCATGTCCGTTAATCACAGTGAGCTTGTTACGCACGTTATGACGCAGAACGCGGTTGATAACGCTGATTAGCCCCTCACGCTGACGGCGCTCACTTGCATCCCGCACCATCACCTGGGCACCGATAATATTCTCTGTAGTCCGTGCGCTTGACGCAACGCTGGGCTCGTAAATTGGCTCTGCCCGAATATCTCCGTAGACCGTGTTACCGGATCGAGTTTCAATTGGGTGGCCACGGACCTGAATAGCTTCACCATCGTTGAGTACGCGGGCAAGATAGTCGCGTGCCTCTTTGATTGCTTGCTCGTCAGACCCAAGTATCGAGATTGGTTCGCCATTGAGCATATCGGGTCTGTACCCCGTGAAGTCTTCGACAGACGGCGAAACAAAACTGAACCGAGCCTCTGTATCAATCTGAAAGACAAAGGCGAAGCTCGCAGAGATGATCGCTCGATAGAGCTCGTTCTGTTTATCGAGTTCACGCTTCCGCTGGATCAGGTTGTGGCGCTGGCGTTCTGATTCTGTGACATCCGAAAGCGCGAGAACTCGAACTGTTGAGTCTCCCATCGTCATCGACCTAGGAGAAATGAGATAGTAGCGCGGTCCATCGCTGCCGTCGCGTTCGATGACCTGATCAGCGTCCTTGTCCTCGGTGGCTGCAACTGCTGGAAGCGCATCGTCGAGAGGTGTGCCTGTTGCTCCATCGAGTTCCGGGAAAATATCCGCAGCAGGGGGTGAATATGCTTGAATCCGCTCTGTCTCGTCCAGTACTATTGTAGCTGCATCACCCTGGGCCGTAGTCCGAACCGCAAGGAACTGATCGCCAACAATAAACAAGGTACCAACGGCAAAGATTGCAACCCCAACTGGGGCATAAATGAATTCAATTAACTGTGGCGTTGCTATGGCAATGAGGTCTATTGTAACAGGCAAAGCCAGCAGGGCTGTCAGCACACCAAGTGGCGTTGTATCGTACCCTGACTCGACATACAGTTCAAAAATCATAAATAAACCAATAGTTGCGAGAACGTACGAAAGACTTGTCGACACCCAATGAACGAGTCCGTGTTCGATCGCTAAATACCGGAACGGAGTCGTCATTTCGGTGGTTGTAAAGTACTGTTTATGAACTGGGTTTGTGAGTTTTAGTACCGTGATAATAAGGAAGGCAACGCCACCGAGTCGGCGGAGTGTCGAATTTTTGTGGAGTGACCGGCCAGTGTAAGCGGAAGCGAAGTACAACCATGCCCAGACGGCTCCAAACCCTGAGATAAGCCCGATAATATAGATTGCCGACTGCAATGAGAGAGGGGCGATAAAAAAGGCTGTTTTGAACAATGCCCAGAGGCCAGTTAAACTGAGTAATCCGACTAAACCATACCGGACCTCAATATCAGCGACCGTCCATGCCCGGGGCAGAGACACCATGCAACCGACCCCGGTAAGAAAAAATAGTCCAATGTATGCAATGCCAGCCGGAGTGGCCCACGGTACCGACATGGTATTTTCAAGTATAATACTCACACACGTATAACCAACTTGGAATATGAGGATTTATACATCCAGAGCGGTAGTTTTGGAGGTAATATCAGACACTGCTGGCCACAGTCTCACGAAGAATAACAGCATAACTTTGCAATCGGATGCATTTATTTCACGCTTGTCTCACTGAGTGTTTGAATTCGTGTCAGCTAGCAGAGTTGCGGCGCGGGGTCACGGTTGATCGGTTATAGTAGTTGAGAAACTTGGCAACAGGCCACTCAGGCGATCGCCGACAACGTGCGAGCAGGTATTCGTCGAGCACGGCTGCGTTGTCACGGTTCGGGATCAGCGGCTGGCTGCACCCGTCACAGCGACCGAACGGGTTCTGGTGTGGCCTGGTTGATCAACGCTCGAGAGTGCGTACGAGTGGACACTGGAGCGTGCGGAGTGCGAGCGGCGGCATGGGGAGGTTCGCAATCAGTGATTTCTGCGGGGCCTGACACCTAGTTTTCATGCAGCTCTTGTACTCCCCTCATACCATCGGGTACCAGATGTGATCAGCGTGCAACAAATTGCCCCGAAATCCGGAACCACTGCTCTTGTCGCCAACCGCACGCGACCCGGACATGCGCGTCGACATTCTCCACGTTACTACAAGCAAACAGAATCGTCTGGAAGAGGCGACCGAACAGCCTATCTACAAACTCCGCTGGACGGGCAACCGTAGAACGGAGGACCTCTCACTCGTTTTCGAGCGCTGCGTAGATATCTGCGTGGCGACGTCCATCGAGCTTCCCCATTTCAAGCGCAATCTCACGGCGTTCGGCGTCACTTTCGGCCGTCTGATATCGCTCGTACAACTGGCGGACTTCCTCGTCAATCGCCGTCGAGGAATCGGTGCTAGACGCCATTTCTCTATCTATCATTATCCAGTGTATCGGTTTATCAGTTGCGGCGAGCACATGCCCGGAAGTAGATGACTGCAGTGTCTACGTCGACTGTGGTTTCGCCGGTCGCAAACCGGTGTAAGAGCGCTCGAATTTCATCACCGTACTCAAACGTGTATCGGTTCAGTATATAGAAAACGACCACTGTTCGGAGTGCCGTTCGCTTGTTTCCGTCGACGAACGGATGACCCGAAACGAGTAGTCGCATCAGATGGACCGCCTTTTGATGGATCGTCTCAGGTACTTCCCCGAAGAACCCCTCCGAAACGTACTGTAGTGCGGATGCAATCGCGTCCTCTGACCGGACCCCCGGTTCCGTGATGTCGCCTTCTGTCACGACCTGGTCGTGGAGCTCAAGGATGAGTTCGACAGAGGGATACGCGAGATCGTCAGTCACAAGCCCGACTTTTGCATGCTCCTCGTTAACCGTTTCTCAACTGTCGAGGTTGAGTCTCTCTTGTGGGGCCTACTGGCAGTCGGGGCAGCACATCTACCTCTCACCCCGTGGACGCCCCGCAAAAACCTCGCCACTGGCCTGTGCCTGCCGGTGCTGGGCACGAATGTCCGGTCGGTCGTCGGCTTCGGTGCCTGAAGGCTGCTCGTCGACGGACTGCTGTTCGGTACTCATGTTCGGGAACCCCCTCACCCACCAGGGGGACACAAAATACGGGCGAGTACGCGGCCGACGGGGACTCAGGCCTCAGCGACGTCCCAGACAGAGAGATGGCCGCTGGAACAGACGCCGGCGTGACGCCCAACAGCCATGCAGGGCCCGTACTCTCCGTCGACAGACGCGATGCGCTCGGCGTCGAAGATCGGCGCGTCGCACTCGTCGGTTCTGCAGGTCATATGGTTGGATGAGTCACTGCACATCACGTCTCGCCCGCCATCGCTTGGTCGGTCCCAGCCGCGGTACTCGCGAGCGAGGTGGCGTGCTCGCTTGACGTTGCCCGCGCCGCCGGCTGCTGGAGACTGCTGTGCCTCAACGCGCTCTTTCAGATATGAAGGATGGGTGCGTGTGTACGTGCCAAAGCCAAGGCTGTCTGGCCCGCTCTGGCTCATGACGACGTAGCCCTTCAACTTGGTCTGGATCGCGTGTTTCTCTGACATAGCTGGTGGTCAAGACGCTCTCTCTGGAACGCCTCTCACCCGGTGGAGGGTCACAAAATAGGGGTGAGTCCGCGCCGTCAGACTATGATTGCTCTATCGGTTCAACTCAGGCACTCGCGCCGTTGTGGGACCCCCCGCAGGCCCCGGCACGGGGTCGCAAACTGTCAGGAGTAGTCTCGAAACCATCGCGACCCATGCAAAACAGTCACACAGTTCGACAGAAAGATAGAGGAATCGCCTGTCAAACACCCCGTTATCGAAGTGTCGCGTCAGCGCTTCGACTCGAGGTACTCGCAGCCGACGGTGACGAATTGGTTCGCCTACGAATTGCGGTCGAGCCACTCACAGAACGCCGCAAAATCGTTCGCGCCAGCATCATCGGCGATGCTTCGGAGCGTTCCCGTTTTGAGTTCATCGTGTAGCGGAACGGTAACGTGTCGTCGGTCGCTCTCGTTGGTTGGGTGCTGGTAGTAGAGTTGGGCGTGATCGCCAGTCGTCCGACGCCACTCGAAGCCACCGACATTTACCAAGACCTTCACGACATCCCGACCAGAGAACTTGCCCCGGGCCATTTACTGCATGAAGTCGGGCAGATCGCCATTACCGGTGGTATTGTCTTCGGGGTCAACTCCCAGCTCTCGGAGTTCTTCATCGGTGGGTTCGTGGCCGCGTTCGCCCTTGTAGCCCGCGACCGCGTCGTCAAGCATTTCCAGAGCCTCCTGACGAGTCTCGCCCTGCGTGGTGATGCCGGTTTCGACATCCGTGATGATCCACGAGTCCCCCTCGCGCCACATCCGAATCTCATCCTCGTGGGGCTCTCCATCGCGCGTCGAGCTGGCCATACCCCTAGTTGCTGTATGAGTGGCATAAGCGTTCGGTCAGCGCAGACGGAATGAGGGATAGGAGAACTGGAACCGAAGTATGTTAATAAAAAAAAGTGGAGTATTCGGTTCTGTCAGGCTGTCGCGACGACGTGTTGATGCTCGGCCTGCGAGGGCGTCAGCCGGAGCGTTAGGCCGGCCAGCGTCAGTTCCCGGAGTACCTCGGCTGGGACGCCGTCGGTGTCTCGCGGCACGGCGTCGAGAAACAGCGGGCACTGAGTCAATTGCTTGTAATGATCAAGTCAGTCCAGTTAATTGACTGCTCAGAGTCCGTCAGCGTCTTTCAGCAACCGAAGTAGCAGACCGAGAGTCAGAGTCATCACCACAAAGACTGTGAGAATTATAAGTAGCGTCCCCAGCCCAATCATATGTGAGTTCGAGTGGTCGGTCATAAGAGGGTACCGCCATGGCTTCCTCTACTCAGTATAGCGGACTCATGTATAGGCGAACCCGATCACTCGCTTAGAATCTGTCAGTAGCGGCGTGACCGATACGGCAGATCTCCCCGGGAATCGTCAGCGGTCGTGGCGGTTCCTCTTCAAGAACACACCCGGCCGGCAGCAGTGAATTCGAATCGATCACCGCTCTTAGTTGATAAGGAGGTCGGGTGTGACAAACAAAATTACGAGCATGCTCACCAGCACGACGAGTGCTGTGACCCGCAAGACGCCAGCTGCCCGTCGTCGAGGGTTCGGCAGGGACTCGGCAATGCCGGAGAGGGCCATCCCGGTGCTCAGAAACAGTCCAGCATAGAACGGTGTCGCCCCTTCTACAATAACGTAGTACACTTGCTGGCCGGCCAGCAGAAGTGCGCCACAGAGATAAACCACTGCAAGCCCTCTGGAGGGTTCGCCGAACACGGTTTCATCGATGATGGGGGGCATCGAGTGTGTCCTCCCCCGCGACGTTGAAATGTTGCGGGGATTCGCGCTCGGTGCAACCACATCAACGGACTCAGTCGGCACTTCCTTCTGAATCGCCCGCGCAGCTCGCCGAACACGCTTCCGTTCTTCCACAGTGCAGCTCACGCTTCAACACCTCGGACAAGATCGTCGACGAGCGACCCACCGACATTCGGACCAGTCTCCCAACCGCGCTCCAAGTGCGTGTATTCGCACCACTCCGAAAGCGTCTCGGAGGAGCATAGTTCGACAAGAATTGGACTCAAATACTGCTTTGACTCTTCCCCAATCACATACTCCTACAAGCGAATCAGACAACAATGTCCTCATTATTACCCCTGAAACCCACCCCACAAACAGCTTCGGATCGTAGTTTGGAACCGAGGCTCGTTGACTTCGAAGATGAATCAGCGGAACAGATCATCTCAGCAGTTTCCTCAACAACTGCACGCCGCATTCTCAGCCAGATATACGCGGAACCAACGACAGCATCGGAGATCGCAACTGAACTCAATTCCTCGGTACAGAATATCAGCTATCATCTCGACCGACTCCAGGACGCAGACCTGGTGGCGGTCGTCGAGACGTGGTATTCCGAGCAGGGCCGCGAAATGGACGTGTACGCGCCGACCAATAGCGCGCTCGTTCTCTTCGCAGGGGCAGAACGAACAAGCCCGTCGCTCAAGACGGCGTTGAGTCGCGTCTTCGGCGCAGTGGGTATCGTCGGAGCCGTCAGTGTACTCGCCCATATACGCCGGTCAGTACCGACACCAGTATCATCGCCCCGGGCTGGTGCGTCCCCTGTTCAGCAACCCGACCCAACCATGTGGGAGACGCTCGGAACGTTTGCGACCGGGCCTGGTGGAGTCGTGCTGGGAATTGGCATCTTCCTGATTCTGTTGTTCTTCGTTGCTTGGTACTGGGGGACGTATCGGCCAGCACGGAATCACGCCTACTCGGCGTGAGTGAGTAGCCGGGACTCAAAGACGTATTTGAATCTGGGATAGCGCGATACTTCCCCCTTCCAATGGTAGGGTATGAAACGGCGAACGTTTCTGGCAAGCACAGGAATTGGTCTCACAACCGCAGTCGCCGGTTGCACCACTCAAGCTGGATCGAGTGACTCACCGCCGACAGATTCCGAGACGCCAACCTCTGAGGACACGCAAACCAACACTGAACAACAGACCGAGCGTACACACGTCGCCGCCGATGGAACTGTCGAGCGAACCATCGGCGCTGAGTCGCTCGATGAGCGCGGTCTCAGAACTCCCCACCACGTCGCGTTCGGGAATCCGACGGCGGAGTCTCATCAGGGGACGGTGACGGTTTCGACGGCGGACGAAGCCGTGTTCAAGGAATCGGTGGAACTCGAACCGAACGCGAGCATTGTGGCGTCGCTCACTGATCTCGACACGTACACCGCTCGTGTGTCCGTCCCCGAGTTGGATGCGACGGAAAAGATTACCGTCGAACCCAGCCAGTTCACCTGTAACGTGACCAAGACGACGATCAGCGTCCAGGACGACGGGACACTTGACTCGCTGGGTATTTCCACGCGGATGGCGTGCCAAGGCGTCGTGAGCGACCACGTTGCTGCTCGTGAATCTGCGTCGGAAACGCTCGGCGACGACCCGATTCCCGCAGACACGGGGAAAGGCAGCCACACGCTCATGCTCCGGAACCCATCGGAGGAGACGTGGACGACGCGAATCCTCGTCGAGAAGGACTCGACAGCGCACTTCGACGCCGTCTACACGGTCGAACCTGAGGGCACTGTACTGATTACGCTCAGCGAGCCCGATACGTACTCCCTATCGGTAGGTGTGCTCGAAACCGAGACGACCGTCACCGAACAGGTCACGCCCGAAAACTTCGATTGTAACCGATCCCCGACGCGCGCGGAGGTCGACGATACGGGAGAACTCACGGCAAGCACCATTTCGACGCTCATGGCCTGTGACCTCGAGACAAACTCGACGAGCGAGTCCCCTTAATAGCGGGACGACTGTCGCTGCTGTTCTCATCCCAATTGAGAGTTCCAGTCGCATACTCACTGAGCGGATATTTCTGTTGAGCTCGTGACAAACGAACGCCGGGCAGCAACCAATCGCTTCTCGACTAACCAACAGTCGTGAGTTCTGAGCAGCTATTGTTGGTTAGCGGCTTTTACACCGTCGCCGCCACGTGCTGATACTCAGCTTGGGACGGCGTCGGCTGCAGCGTCAACCCGGCCAGCGCTAACTCTCTGAGCACTTCCAGTGGCACACCCTCAGCATCCCGAAGCACAGCATCGAGCGTCCAGGCATCGTACTGACTCGCGTTCGGTGCAAGCACGTCCACAGACTCAGTCGGCACTTCCTCTTGAATCGCCAGTGCTGCCCGGTGCACTCGCTTCCGTTCTTCCTCTACCGATAATCAGCTCTATGTAGCGTCAGTTTCCCTGCTTATCAGGCGATACACACCGCTCAGTAACAGGATGACCCCCGCGAGCCCAACCACGCTACCAAGTGGCTCCACGAGGGCACACATCCTGCATGGGTTTGATCCAGTGCCTATGGTGTATATCTTCCCGCTTTTTTCGACGTAGGTATAGTCCATTGTATCATCTGGATAGTTGAAATCTGGCGGTGACTGATTCACTGTAGTAATCCCATCAGCACGGAGTGCTTGGTCGAACACGTCTTGGCCCGCTGCTGAAAGGTCATTGTAACGAACTACCTCGTCATCGGGAGACACTTGCGATTCATTCGTCTCTGTGGTGTAAGCCTTGTTCGTCGGCTCCGAGGGAGCACCAATCAGTAAGCCAGAGATAATAAGCACTGCTACTGCAAATATAATTAGCGCCCAACCACTGAATCGGTTTTTTGATTTCATTCCCATTTTACAGATTTTCTAAAATATACAAGGAGTGCTTTTTTACTATCCTAGCTTGTCAGCCGAGTAAATAATTCCATCTTCTGTGCAATTTCTTATATCCGTTGTGTCTTCGCTTGCGTTCGTCTGGTTCAATTGTATTCTTTGCACGCTTACTGAACGCGTATTTCTGGTGAGATAGCGAAAAACAAACGACGGGCAGAAACCAATCGATAGTCGGCTAACCAACAGTCCGGGTACCGATCAGCTGTTGTTGGTTAGCCTCTACTCTCTATACTGTCGCCGTGACGTGCTGGTACTCGGCTTTCGGCGGCGTCGGCTGGAGCGTCAACCCAGCGAGCGCCAACTCCCGCAGCACTTCAGGCGGCACACCCTCCGCGTCCCGAAGCACGGCATCGAGCGTCCATGCACCGTACTGGCTCGCGGTCGGCGCAAGCACGTCGACCGACTCGGTCGCCACCTCGTCTCGAATCGCTCTCGCAGCACGCCGAACACGTCGCCGTTCTTCCACGGTGCAGCTCATGCCTCAACACCTCGGACAAGATCGCCGACCAGCGACCCACCGACGTGCGGGCCGATGTCCCACCCACGCTCGCCCCAAGTATACTCGCACCAGTCGGAAAGCGTCTCGAAAGGCGTTGCAGCTAACTCAACTTTCTCCGCCTCACCGTACACCGAAACGATAGCCACAGCAAATTCATAGCTGTCCCAGTAATGCGCTGCACCCTCGCTGTCGACGCCAAGAAAGAGCGGGCGGCCCTGGACGAGTAGTTCGCGTGCGGTACGTTCTTGTGGATTGGATTGCGTAGTTACCATTGGTTCTTGAACGGAACCACGCGCTTCGGTGTCTCAGCACCGGGGCGATTTCGTAAGAAATCGACCAGCGGCGCGTGTGTTCCTATACTTAGCTTATGTTACGCCACCACCATAATTATTTTGTTCCGGAACAACCAATTGGGCTAATATGAGTGTCAAACAACCCTCAATCAGCTCTGAGTGGTCGTATGAAAACATCATCTCATTGTTCCGCAAGTCAGATGACCCAGTCTTGACTGCACCAGAGGTTGCTGATGTGTTTGGCGTATCTACACAAGCTGCTAATTACCGGCTGAAGAATCTGATTGATCGGGGTGAATTAAAGAGGAAACAGGTTGGTGGGGCAGCCGTAGTATACTGGATACCAAGGACTTAGAGCCACTTGAGTCCGACTTCGGATACCTTCTCGTTACCATCTTCAGTCAACCAGTAGACCTTGGCCGCTGCGCCGACTTTCTTCGAGGCTATGTATCCATTATCTTCCAGCGTAGTAAGGCGCTTATTCACTGCTTGAGACGAGATTCCCAACTCTTCCGCCAGCTCGGGTGCAGTCACGACTGGATCGGCATGAAGACCGATCAGTACCAGTGTCTCCACACTTTCATCGCTTAGTTGACTCACGGATACGTCATAATTTCAGCAGAGATTATAAAGAAGGTTGGATTAGATTGGTTGTTTTGCATCAATGGTTGTTGCGGAACAACTAAGTGGGAAGGCAGTACACGAATTACATATGCGGCGTATATCGGGAGATCAGCAGTTCGCGGCTAATCTCTCAATGTAACGCCGCACTGAACCCATGACCACCGGCAAGCCCACCCACGAAGAGTCGCATCGCTCGCCAACCACTCCCCCCACCGGAGGGAGAGCATGACCGCCTGGCACACCTGCACCGCCCTCCACCGGGACCTCCTGAAAGCGATTGCCGACCACGACCACTACGACCGCGAGGCCACCGCCGACGCCCTCCAGATCGCCGTCGAAACCCGACGCGAAACCACGCTCAACAACGCTCGCGTCACGGACACCCTCGCCGAGCTCGAAGCCGACGACCTTGTCACTACCACCGACGGGACCTACGCCCTGACCGACCGCGGCCAGGACGCCATCACCCAGGCCGCCCGGTCACTGGCTACCGTCACCGGTCACGATCTGGTCGCCACCGACGGCGGCACCACCATCCCCTCACACACGGCGGCGGCCAGCAAACTCGACACTGTCTTACAGGCCGCCGAACCCGCCCTCGCCGACGACGAACTCGAACGGCTGGCCGCCGTGAGTACGTACCTCCGGAACACGGACGGCTTGGTCGTCGAGACCCATGCCGAACCTGAGATCCGTAGCCACGCGCTCGAGCACATTGCCACCAACGAAGACGGCCACAGTGTGTCTGCCGGCGACGTACTGGACACGCTCGCCAAAGAGTACGGAGCCAAGCGGGCGCTGACAGCCTTACTGGATCTCCTGGTGCAAGGCGAGTGCTACCAGCCCGAGCCAGCGACGCTGCGGCGGGTCGACACCGATACCGACGAGCTGGGAGACAACCGATGACGACCTACCACGAGTTGACGGGCTTCCAGCGCGATCTGCTGGAAGCAATCGCCGCCGTCGAGGACGACCCCTACGGCCTCGCACTCAAGGCCTATCTCGACGAGCGCTACGCCGAGCCGATTAACCACAGCCGGCTCTACCAGAATCTCAACCGGCTCGTTGAGCAGGATCTCATCAACCGCGACGAGCTCGACGCCCGCACCAACGTGTATACGCTGACCGACGCCGGCCAGAAAGCACTCCAGAACCATGCCACGACACTCGCAGACCTCTGTGAGTTGTCCCGACTCGTTGCTGATGGGGGTGAGGAATAATGCCCCAGCAATCTACACAGTGCCGTCAAACATTAGCTCAAAGTGGGGACCCAGTCGGCCGATGCTGTCAGAGGCACACAATCACTGGGCAAGTGATGACCGCCTGGTACCCTACCAAATCGTACGTAGAGCCTGTCAATAACTGTTGCTGTCAGGGAACTCAATTCAGCTTTCTGTATAGGACAGCCACTCGCCGAACCCGGCGAGGGACTGTATCGTGTGCCTCTGACAATTGTCCAGGACAAAGTGAAAAACTTTGTTCTGGTACTACAGGTGTTGTTAGTCAGTGCAATTGTATTTTTCGGCTTACGTTTCGGATGAACTCCACTGTTCGGTACCACGAAAAGTGGGTTTCGGGCCCGCGGGAGAGAGATAAGAGGGTTCGGGGGTGGATGGAGCGCTTTGATCTCCGGGGTCGGAACCTAACCAACCGGTTCGTAGTTGGTTCTAGAAAAGCTTGCTTATCCAGACCTACACCCGTCGGGCCACGAAGGGGTGCGTCGGCATGACCATCCCAACCGTCGGCGACGTCGTCGTCCTAACCGAACTCGATAGTGAGCCACACCTGCTCGTCACCGCCATCGATGAGGCCGACAACGAAGCCACCGGCGTCCTGCTGGCTGACTTGGCCGCGGAAACTATTGGACGTCTCAACGCCACGGCCGGCAACCGCCAGCGCCGGCAAAAGTTGACGACGGCCATCCGCCGAGCCGAGGACTGCATGACGCTCTGTGTCCCCGTCGACGAACTTCGTCAGCATAACAGGCCGACTACACAGGGCAGTGAGCCAGCCACAGGAAGGGGTCGGTGATGGTCACTGCCGACGCCCGCGGACCTAACAGGAGCGACACAGCGTCATCAGACACAGCCCAGTGGCGACTCCGCTACCACGTCGGTGAGATTCAACACTACACCGAATGGACGGCCGACTTCCCTACCATCGAGAACTACTACGACCAGTACCATCACGGGGACC
>Ga0207754_100420_pt1 | contig 17253 bp, 14 predicted proteins | sample A23E1SouthBayCA_FD_187728 | JGI IMG/M metagenome (GOLD analysis project Ga0207754, IMG submission 187728) | Aerobic enrichment media microbial communities from Eden Landing Ponds, California, USA - A23 E1 (SPAdes) | ecosystem: Environmental > Aquatic > Marine > Unclassified | place: Emeryville... | reverse complement strand
TTCGTCCAGACGACCTGTCCCGACTGTGGCGGCCCCGCCCAACGCGAGACCGACACCATGGACACCTTCGTCGACTCCTCCTGGTACTTCCTGCGGTACACCGCGCCGGACCGCGACGACGGGCCGTTCGACACCGCTCGCGCGAACGACTGGATGCCCGTCGATCAGTACGTCGGCGGCATCGAACACGCCGTGATGCACCTGCTGTACGCTCGCTTCGTCACCAAGGCCATCTCGGATCTGGAGCTGCTCGACCACCGCGAGCCGTTCCAGAACCTCGTCACGCAGGGGATGGTCCAGCTCGACGGCGAGAAGATGTCCAAGTCGAAGGGCAACGTCGTCTCCCCGCAGAACATCGTCGAGGAGTACGGGGCCGACACCGCGCGGCTGTTCATGATGCAGGCCGCCCGCCCGGAGCGGGACTTCGACTGGAAAGACGAGGGCGTCGCCGCCAGTCACCGCTTCCTGACGCGGCTGTACGACGCCGTCGAGGCCTACGTCGACTCCCCGCCCGCTGGCGAGGCCGGCGACGTGACCGACTACGTCCGCCGCGAGATCGATCGGGTCACCGCCATCGCCGACGAGAGCTACGCGAACCTGACCTTCACCGAAGCGCTGCGCGAGACCAGAGAGTTGCTCTCCCTGCTGGACCGCTACGCCGAGGCCACCGAGCCCCACGCCGAGACCGTCGAGGCGGCGCTGTCGACGATCGTTCGCCTGCTCGCGCCGGTCGCACCCCACGTCACGGAGGAGCTGTGGGCGAAGCTCACCGACGCGGACGAGGGCTTCGTCGCCGAGGCCGACTGGCCGACCGTCGACGGCGATCTCGACCGCCACCAGCTGGAGCGCCAGCTGGTCGAGGACACCCGCGAGGACGTGCGCCAGATCGTCGACGTGGCCGACATCGAAGACCCGAGCCACGTCGAGATCGCCGTCGCGCCCGAGTGGAAGTTCGAGGCCCACGCGATCGCTCGCGAGTTCGACGGCGACAACCTCGTCGGCGAGATCATGAGCGACGAGCGGTTCCGCGGCGAGGACGGCGCACCGGACTACGCGAAGGACCTGCAGGCGGAACTCCAGACCCTGACCGAGACCCTCGACGCCGCGACCGAAGCCGAGGTGCTCGCGCGCGCCCGCTGGCTGATCGCCGAGGAGTTCGACGCCGAGGTGACCGTGCGGGCCGGCGAGGACGCCGACCCCGATCTGGTCCGGAAAGCCGAGCCGGGACGGCCGGCGATCAACATCGAGTGAGCGACTCCGACACGAGGGCATCGCTGGACGCGCGAGCCGTCGGTCGAACGAACGGGACGGTTCGACCGGAACCGAAGGGTGGCTCGTGCCTACCCGAAGGACCAGTTCGTGCCTTCTCGACGGACGCACGTCCGACCGCCGGGGAGCCGCTTAAGTACTCGAACACACTAACGTATTAGGTATGAGGGCGGACGAGGAGGCGGCGGACGCCGCCGACGGCGAGGCCGTGGGGAAGAGTGACGCCGACGCCGGGGGGCGCGGCGAGCAACCGAGGACCGAACGCGGGACGGAAACGCGGGTCGTGACCGACGGCGGCGTCGATGCCGCCATCGAGGGCGCGAGCGTCGAGCAGTACGCCGGCATCGTCGGGGCGCTGGAGGACGGCGTCTACGTCCTCGATGCGGACGGTCACTTCACGTTCGTCAACGAGGCGATGGTCGAACTGACCGGCTACGACGAGACGGAACTCCAGGGCGAACCAGCCAGCCGCATCAAGGACCGAGAGACCGGCGAACGGACCGAGACGGCGCTGGCGGCGCTGCGCAACGGGGAGACGGAGGACCTCGATCGGACCTTCGACCTCTCGGTACAGCCAAAGCGGGGCGGGCCAATCGCCTGCGAAGAGCACGTGACGGCGCTGTTCGACGACGGGCGGTTCCGCGGCGTCGTCGGGATCGTTCGGGACATCTCCGATCGGCGGCGGCACCGAGAGCTGATCTCACAGCTGCAGGAGACCTCGCGATCGCTGATGCAGGCTCCGAGTCGGGAGTCGGTCGCGGACATCGTCGCGAACGCGGCCCGGCAGGTGCTGGGCTTCGAGCTGAGTGCCGTTCGGCTGTACGACGCCGACGAGCGCGTGTTGCGGCCGACGGCGACGACCGACGCCACCGACGACCAGCTCCCCGAGCGGCCGGTGTACGCTCTCGACGAGGGCCAGCCCGGCACCGTCTTCGCCTCGGGCGAACCCGCCGTCTACGACGACGTGCGAACGATCGAGGACCCCGACGGGGAGTTCGGGCCGGTCCGCTCGGCGATGTACTTCCCCATCGGCGTCCACGGGACCCTGACCGTCGCCTCGACCACGGTGGGGGCCTTCGACGAGAACGACCGGCAGGTGGCCGCGTTGCTGGCGATCAACGCCGCCGCGGCGTGCAACCGCGCCAAGCGCGAGCAGGAGGTCCGAGAGGCCCGCGAGCGCATCGAGACGATCCTCGAACGGATCAACGGGCTGATCCAGAACACCGTCGAGGTGCTGGTCGAAGCCACCACGCGCGAGCAGGTCGAGGCCGGCGTCTGCGAGCAGCTCGTCGCCGTCGAACCGTACACCTTCGCGTGGCTGGGGCGGCCGGACGTGCGCGCCGAGACGATCAGCGCCCGCGAGTGGGCCGGCAGTCAGCCCGGCGGCCCAGCCACCTCCTCGGACGGCGAGCCACCCATCGACGTCGCGGACGTGGCCGAACCGATCGGCGGCGACACGCCGGGCGCGCAGGCGCTCGAATGCGAGGGGCCGAAGGTACTGGAGGGGGCCGCGCTCGAAGACGCCGGTGGCTGGTTCCAGTCGGCCGCCGAGAACGGCGTCCGGTCTGTGATGGCGATCCCGCTGTCGTACACGGACTCGAACTACGGCGTGCTGTACGTCTGTGCCGACCAGACCGACGCCTTCGACCAGCGAGAGAAGGTCGTCCTGCAAGCGCTGGGTCGGGCCGTCGCGAACGCGATCAACGCCATCGAGAGCGGCCGAATCCTCAGTGCCAACAAGGTGATCGAACTGGAGTTCACCGTCGACGACCGGGACCTGCTACTGTCGCGCCTCTCCGGTCGAGCCGGCGGGACGATCGCCTCCGCCGGGACCGTGACACAGGAAGACGGCTCGCTGCGGTTGTATCTCACCGCACAGGACGCCGACACCGACGAGGTGATGGCCGTGCTTGACGCCGACGACGCCGTCGAGTCCGCGAGCCGGGTGGCCGAACACGACGACGAGGCGCTGTTCGACGTGACCGTCACGGAGTCGCTGATCGCGACGCTCGTCGACCACGGGGCCGTCCCGAAGTCGATCGTCAGCGAGAACGGGATCGCCCGCTACAACATCGAACTCCCCTACGAGGCGGAGGCCCGCGAGGTGTTCGGGCTCGTCGAGGACAACTACGACTCGACGGACCTGGTCGGCTACCACGAGCACGAGCGCCCCGTCCAGACCCAACAGGAGTTCCGCGCCGCGCTGGCCGAACGGTTCACCGACCGACAGGAGACGGCGCTCCGGACGGCGTACCTCGGCGGCTTCTTCGAGTGGCCCCGCGAGGTCGACGGCGACGAACTCGCCGAGGGGATGGACATCTCCCGACCGACCTACCACCAGCACCTCCGGGCCGCCCAGCACAAGGTCTTCGAAGAGCTGTTCGAGGGCGGCTACTAGGAAGACTTGCTCTAGAGTTCGTCGCTGTCACAGAGACGAACACCTCGAAAGCCCTCGGCCCGCTCGACGCCGTCTGTGCAGGATATCCTCGCGAGGCTCGGATAGGGCCGGCACAGACGACGCGAGGCGCGCCTCGCCCTTTCATCCACCAGGGCACGGTCGGTTGCGCGGGCTACGAGAGCGGTGGACGGAAGCGATGCGTGCCAGCGAGAGCGCAATTACTCCATCGCGGCCCGGATCTGCGAGCGCAGCGACGCCTCGATGGGTGTCGGCTCTCGCAGGCGGATGTCGTCGGCCGAGAGCTCCATCGGCGATGGGGGAGTGCGGTCGACGATCGACAGCGCGGGCTCGGTGCCGGTCTCCTCGGCGACGATCGACTGGATCGACTCGCCGACGGCGGCGTTCGTGAAGGTGTACGACGAGACCGCAGCTGGACTCTGGACGGCGAAAGAGCCGGTCCCGAGTTCGCGGAGGAAGGCACAGAGATCGCCCACGTCGACGTAGGGGCGAACGATCTCGCCGTCGCCCCAGACCTCGATCTCGCCGTCGAGGGCCTGTTCGATCATGTCCTGGGCCTGTCCGCGCGGGGCGGGACCGCCGACGACGTTGGGAAACCGGACGGTCGTGACTCCGTCGTACTCGCTGACGGCCCCCTCCGCGAGGTGTTTCGAGTGGCCGTAGCGGTTGACCTGGTCGGCGGCGGCGATGCTGGAGGCGAACACCACCGGCACGTCGCGTTCGCGGGCGACGCCGACGACGGTCGCCGTCCCCATGACGTTGTTCTCGACGAGGTGTCGCCAGTCGTCGGTCCACACGTCGGCGTCGGCCGCGAGGTGGTAGACTACGTCGAACTCCTCGGCCTCGAAGAGGGCCTCGACGCGGTCGGCGTCCCGGATGTCGTCGGCCGGGTCGGCCGCGTTGTCGAAGCCGACGACCTCGTGGCCGGCCGCCGAGAGTTGCTCTGTCAGTACACCGCCGATGTACCCAGCGTGTCCCGTAACGAGCGCGTTCATTGCTCGTGGTTGCGCTGGCGGTTATTTGAATCCAGTGGAGGGCGTCGCCCGGCCGTGCCGACGGTCGCCACTCCGAGAAGGCAGGTGTCGGAAGCGGAGATCGTGGGCGGCGTCAGCTCAGCTCGGCGAGGGTCTTCTCGGCCCACGTGACGGCGTACTCCGGGCCGTACTCGCCGTACGCGCTGGTGTCGAGGGCTGCGAACGGAGCCGGGACCTCGACGCCGTGTTTGATCGCCGAGCAGGCCAGTTCCGCGGCCGCGGGGAACTTCGTCTGGCCCATCGCGACCTCTCCGGAGAGGTCGCCGAGGCGCGGTTCGAGGCGCTCGCCCGCGTCGACCCACGCGTCGAACAGCGCCGGCAGGTCGCCCTCCCAGTCGGCGAACACCGGGCGCGTCTGCAGGCCGACGAAGGCGTCGAAGACCGCCGCCGCGAGCTGGTAGGTGCCGGCCGGCGAGAGGTGGTCGGCCGTCGCCGCCGCGAACGCCCGATACCGCTCCTCGAAGAAGCCGAGGAACTGTTCGGGAACCCCCAGCCCGGTGGCGACCAGCGCCTCGGCCAGCAGGAACTCGACGAAGTCGTCCGGCGAGCCCGCCAGGCGGGGCTTGACCAGCACGACCGCCGGGTCGGTCTGGCGCGTCCAGGCGACGCCGCCGTCGCCGGGCGTGCCGACGGTGAAGTCACTCGACGCGAAGGCGTGCAGTTCCGCGGGCGCGTCGTCGGGCACCCATTCGTCGGGATAGGACAGCGGAGCCACGTCGTCGGTGACCAGCAGGAGCTCCTCGGCGACTGCCGGGTCCAGCGTCTCGAAGTCCCGCTCGCAGTCCAGTACGAGCGCGTCGGGCGCGTGGCGCTCGCGGACGGTCGCCAGCTCCCCGTCGAGGGAGCGCTCGCTGAACATCTACGCGAGCGCGAGGTTCGCGATCAGTGCCAGGGACAGCAGCGCCGAGACGGCGATGGTCCCGAGGACGATCTTCGTTGGGTTGCTCATGGACGTGAGTGGGATGTGTCGGCAATTAAAGCTTGAGTTTGCGCCTGGTCAGTCATCGGCACCTGCGCTCCCGATGACTCCTGTTCGCACACGCGAAGCAATGCTCTCGGTCAATCGTCCGCACCGACCCCCGACGCACGGGCGACGGCACGCCACTTCCCCGTCCAGAAGCGCCCGGTGTTGACCGCGGCCTTGACGTAGTAGTCGCCGACGATGGCGGCGAAGATGGCGGGCAGCCCCCAGCCCATGCCGGGCGTGAGGGTGATCCCGAGGACGGGGATCGTCACGGCGAAGCCGACCGGTAGCGCGAGGACGGCGACGGGGATGCGATAGAGGTACGAACCGACGAAGGTGCCATAGAGGGGCCAGCGCGTGTCGCCGGCACCGCGGAGGCTGCCACGCATCGTCCGGGAGACGCTGAAGCCGGCGACCGCCAGCGCGAACACGCGGATGAACGTGACCGTCAGGTCCGGGTACTCCGTCCCGAAGAGCAGCGAGATGGGACGGGCAAAGACCACCAGCACGGCGGCGATCAGCAGCTGGGTGACCAGCGCGATTCGGACCGTCTGCCAGCCGTACTCGCCCGCGTCGGTGTCGTCGCCGGCCCCGACGTACTGGCCCACGAGCGTGCTCGCGGCCGTCGAGTACCCCCAGGCGGGCATCAGCGCGAGCAACATCACGCGGCGGCCGATCGCGAAGGCGGCGACCGTCGGCGTCCCGAGCACGCCCAGCACGAACAGGAACGGGAAGCGAGCGAACGTCTGGAGCAGGCGCATCCCCGAGAGCGGGAGCGCGACGCGGACGATCTCGGTCAGCAGGTCCAGATCCAGCTGGCGGCCGCCGAGTCGGAGCGTCACGACGTAGCGCCCCGAGACCAGCAGCGCGAAGAAGACGGCCGCCGCGAGCGTGTTGGCGACGGCGGTCCCGATGGCGGCCCCGGCGATCCCCAGCCGCGGCGCGGGGCCGAGCCCGAAGATCAGGACCGCGTTGAGGACGATGTTGGTCGGCAGCGTCAACAGGCGGACGTACATCGGCGTCCGGGTGTCGGCACTGCCCGCAAGCGCCCGCGCCGCGACCATGCTCCAGAACCGGGGGGCCAGCGACAGCATCACGATCGAGAGGTAGACCCCGCCGAAGCGGATCGCGTCGGGGTCGTTCGTGAGAAGTCCCACCAGCGGCTCGGCGTACACCCACGAAGCGACGGTCAGCGGTGCCGAGATCAGGAGCGCGAGCCACAGCGACTGCTTGACCGCGAGGTCCGCCCGCGCTTCCTCGCCAGCGCCCTGGAGCCGAGAGACGACGCTGATCGTCCCCGAGGTGACAGCCAGCGACAGCCCGAAGCCGATGAAGTAGTACTGAAAGCCAAGCTCCAGCCCGGCGATGGCGGCGTCGCCGAGCGCCAGTCCGACCATCGCGAAGTCCGCGATCCGCAGGAAGATCCGCAAACCGCCGGTGACCATCACGGGCGCAGCCAGATCGAGCGCCTCCGTCGACTTGTCGCGGTCGACCAGCCCGTACCGGGACAGCAGTGCCGGAAAGCCGTCGATGAACCGGCCGGGGAGTGTGGAGAGCCAGGCGACCAGCTGCGCGAGGAGGCGACGGACCATCGAGACGAAATCTGGACCGAACGGTACTGATAGTTTCGCTGGCGATGTGCAAAGCGTCGGAGACAAATCAGCGAACGGCGGCGGCGTTCAGTCGTCCTGTGCGGGCGCTTTCGCCTGCTCGTCGTCCTCGTCGGCGGCCTCGGCGCGCGGGAAGTGCTCGATCGTCGCCGAGCGGAACCCTTCCTTGTCGAACTCGTAGTCGTCGCCCAGCGCCTCGACCAGGTGCTCGGTGTCACGCATGGCGTTTTTCAGGCTCGTGGAGGCACCCGGCGAAGGGGTGATGTTGAAGATCACGTCGTCGTCGGTGATCTTGGCCTCGCCCATGTCCAGGGTCTTGTTCTCGGTGTCGACGATCTGTGGCCGGACGCCGCCGTAGCCCTTGGCGCGGTCGATGTCGTCCAGTTCGGCGGTCGGGACGACCTTCTGGACGTGGGGCAGGAAGGCCCGCTTGCCGACCTCAGGCAGGTCGTAGACGAGGTTTTTCAGCACGTAGGGCAGCAGGATGCGGTCGGCGAGGATGTTGGCGTAGCTGAGGAACGAGTGGACGTTCAGGCCGAACACGTCGAAGAAGTCACTGACAGTCGAGAGTTCCCCCCGTTCGAGCGCGGGGACGAGCTTGGCCGTCGGTCCGAAGCGCGTGACCGAGTCGTCGTGGACGTCGGCGTCGCCGTGGACCGCCGCGAAGGGCAGCTTCTTCATCTGGAGGGTGTACACCTTGCCGTTGAGGAAGTCGTCGGCCAGGAAGAAGCTCCCGGCGACCGGCAGCAGCGACATCCCCTCGCCGTAGCCCATCTCCTTGGCGATCTGGAGGCTGTGAGAGCCGGCGGCGACGACGGCCGCGTCGGACTCGAACCAGCCGGCGTCGGTCTGGAAGATGTAGCCGTCCTCGGTGTCGTCCATCTGGGTGACCTCGGTGCCGGTGAACACGTCGACGCCGTCGATCTCCTCGGCATCCTCGACGAACGAGTGGGAGACGTCGCCGTAGTCGACGACGTAACCGTCCGGGGTCTGGAGCGCGAGCATCTCCTCGGTCGGGTCCCGGCCCTCGACGACCTTCGGCTCGATCTCGGCGATCTCGTCGCGCTCGATGGCGTCGAGTTTGGGGAACAGGTCGCCAAAGCCCTCCTCGTAGTAGCGGTCTTCGAGGCTCTGGACCTCCTCGTCCCCGACGGCCAGCACCATCTTCGAGCGCTTGCTGTGCAGCTCGCGGTCCGGGTCCACGTTTTCGAGATAGCCCGCGAGCATCTCCGCGCCCTCCTTGACCTGCTCGGCTTTTTCGAGCGTGTAGTTGGTCTCGATGTCACCGAAGTGCAAGGTCTGGGAGTTGTTCGTGTGGTGTGAGTTGATCGCCGCGATCTCCGATTCCTTCTCGACGAGCGCGATCTTCTCGATGTCGGTGAAGTTCGCGACCGTGTAGAGAAGCGATGCGCCACTGATCCCACCGCCGACGATAACGAGGTCGTATTGCTCTGTCATGATTAGTACCTAGCCACCGCAGTGCGAACCGCTCACACCCCAAGTGTACGATCTGTGCTATTTAAGCCTCTCTACTCACCAATCTGTGTGTGAAATGACACGTTCACGCTGGCAGTGTGTCCGCTCGGAAATTCGACACAAATAGGCAATTACGACGTGGTGCGTTTAATCCAGATGTGCAGTCGAATGCAACGCCATTCGATCGCGGTCCCCGAGGGCTCGCTCTCGTGATGGGGCTGTTGTGGTATAGAGCAGTTACCACACTCATACTGCCGGCTGTAACTGTTTCAAGATATTCGCGATCCCGTGGTCGCAAAATTCTTCACAGAGTTACAGCCGGCAGTATCAGTTGGATCGGTCAGTAGAGAGAAAAACCGTCATTTGACCAAGTAGTATTACTAATTGCGACGATTGTCATATCATAACAGTGATACCACTACTTTTTCGATGCTCTGTATGGCTGTGCTGTTCTGGATGTCACAAAGAAATCTCCCTCCGAGAAGTGTACTGAAATATTATCTCTACAAGTCGACAAAGGCTGTCGAATTTTATCGGCCAGTCATGTATCTCTTCTTTCTGGCACAAGGTCTCGATTTCACCCAAATCGCTATTCTGGAAGCCATATACAACCTGACAACGCTGGCGGGGGAGATCCCGACTGGCTACATTGGTGACCGTGTTGGACGTCGAAACAGTCTCCTCATCGGCACAGCCATCATCTCAGTCACACTTGTCGGGATTGGGCTATCGAATTCGTTCTTGCCATTAGCTGTCTTGTATATCTGTTGGTCGATGGGCTACAACTTCCGGTCGGGAAGCGAAGACGCCTGGTTGTACGATACGCTCACGGACGACCTCTCGGAAGATCAGTTTGCACACGTCCGTGGTCGGGGTGAGTCCGTCTCACTGGCGATCGGTGCGGGTGCGGCGATCGTGGGTGGCTATCTCGGGAGTATCGATCTTTCGTATCCGTGGTTCGTCGCTGCGGTGATGACGACACTCGGCGTTTTGATCCTCCTCACGATAGACGAACCGGAAACCTACGAGCAAGCAGACACGTCCGACATGAGCCTTCGCCAGACAATTTCGATCGTCAAACAGGTCCTCTCACGACGTGACATCCGCGCGTTCGTCCTCTATTACTACGTGCTCTACGCGTCGGTAACGTACCTGGTGTTCGTGTTCCTCCAGCCGATATTCGAGTCGGTCGTCCTCGACCTCGGTGTGTCCGAGACACAGGTGGAATCACTACTCGGGTGGTTCTACGCGGCCTACAGCCTCTTCGGGGCGGGACTGAGCTACTACACTGGTGCGATTCGTGCTCGTCTCGGACTTCAGACGTGGTTTCTCGTATTGCCCTTCGGTGTCGGCGGAGCACTGGTCGGACTGTATTTCTTCCCAGTTCTCGCTCTGCCGGCGTTCCTGCTGATTCGAGGATTGTCTGATGTGACGCGATCACTCGCCGGTCAGTACATCAACGACCGTATCGAGACAATGGGACGAGCGACTGTTCTCAGCGCGATGGCCATGGTCAGTGGCCTGGCAGTCGTCCCGTTCCAACTCGGCAGTGGTGTCATCTCCGACGTTGTCACCCCATCGTTCGCACTCGCCGTGGGTGGTGTCGTACTTATTGCTATCTCCATTGGAATTCTGTTGTGGGAGCCTCCTGTCAAGCAAGAACGATGATGGGGACGCCGACTTACCAGCGGGTTCGACAAGCACCGTGGTGGCAACAACTACGGTGTGAATACTTCTACGGCATCCTGCGAACGGTCCGGTCGTCGCTGATCGCTCAGGGAATCAGTTGCTCGCCGTCGTCGTCGTAGACGGCGATCGCGTCGACGGGACAGGAGCGGGCCGCGAACTTCGCGTCGAGTTCCGCGCCGTCGGGCACCTCGCGGACGAAGACGCCGTCGTCGGTCTCCTCGCTGTCGGCCAGGACGGCCTTGCCGGCGTCCTCGTCGCGTTCGAATTCGTCCCACTCGGCGACGCACTGGAACATCCCGATACAGGTATCCCGATCGTACTCGATTCGCATACCCGCGCTTGCGGCCTCTCGGGCAAAGTGCTGTCGCCATCGGCCACGAGCGCGACGCGAGGGCGACAGTTTAAACCACGGCAGGGGCCAATCGGGGCGTAATGGACGTTGCGGACCTGCCAGGTGTTCCGTCGTGGCTGCCAGAGCACCTGCAGTCGGCGGGGATCGAGGCACTGTACCCACCGCAGGCCGAGGCCGTCGAGGCCGGCGTCACGCGTGGCGAGAACCTCGTCGCCAGCATCCCGACCGCCAGCGGCAAGACCCTGATCGCCCAGCTGGCGATGCTGTCGGCGATCACGGACGCCGCCGGAGCGAGCGAAGTGAGTCCTGGGGCCGACCCGGAGAACCCATCCGCGGACGGCGACGGCACCGCTCTCGGCGGTACGGCGCTGTACATCGTTCCCCTGCGGGCGCTGGCCAGCGAGAAGCAGGCCGAGTTCGAGCAGTTCGAGCAGTACGGGCTCGACGTGGGCGTCTCGACGGGCAACTACGAATCCGACGGCGGGTGGCTCGCCGACAAGGACATCGTCGTCGCCACCAGCGAGAAGGTCGACTCGCTGGTGCGCAACGACGCGCCGTGGCTCGACGACCTGGCCTGTGTCGTCAGCGACGAGGTCCACCTCGTCGACGACGCCGAACGCGGGCCGACGCTGGAGGTGACCCTCGCGAAGCTGCGACGGATCAACCCCGACATGCAGACGGTCGCGCTGTCGGCGACGATCGGCAACGCCGACGTGCTCGCCGAGTGGCTCGACGCCGAACTCGTCGACTCGGACTGGCGACCGATCTCCCTGAAGAAGGGGGTCCACTTCGGACAGGCGCTGCACCTCGAAGACGGCAGCCAGTCGGAGCTGCCGGTCCACAATAGCGAGAAGCAGACCGCCGCCATCGTCCGGGACACCCTCGACGACGACGGTTCGACGCTGGTGTTCGTCAACTCCCGGCGCAACGCGGAGGCCGCCGCGGGACGACTGGCCAGCGTCACCCGCGAGGCCCTGACTCCGGAAGAGCGAGAGCAACTCGCGGACGTGGCCGCGGAGATCAGAGACGTGAGCGACACCGAGACGAGCGACGACCTGGCCGACGCCGTCGCCGACGGGGCCGCATTTCACCACGCTGGATTGGCGTCGGGACACCGCGAACTCGTCGAGGAGGCGTTTCGCGACCGCCTGCTGAAGGTCGTCAGCGCCACGCCGACGCTGGCGGCGGGCGTCAACACGCCCAGCCGCAGGGTCGTCGTCCGGGACTGGCGACGCTACGACGGCACCGCTGGCGGAATGCAGCCCCTCTCGGTACTCGAAGTCCACCAGATGATGGGGCGGGCCGGCCGGCCGGGGCTGGACCCCTACGGCGAGGCGATCATCCCCGCCGCGAGCCACGACGAACTCGACGAGCTGTTCGACCGGTACGTCTGGGCCGATCCCGAGCCGGTCCAGTCGAAGCTGGCCGCCGAGCCGGCGCTGCGGACTCACCTGCTGGCGACGGTCGCGAGTGGGTTCGCCCGCTCTCGGGACGGGCTGCTCGAGTTCCTCGAACGAACGCTCTATGCCACCCAGACCGACGAGAGCGGCCGGCTGGCACGGGTCGTCGACGAGGTGCTGGGCTACCTGCAGCGCAACGACTTTCTGGAGCGTGACGGCGAGGAGCTCTCGGCGACCTCGCTGGGCCACACCGTGTCCCGGCTCTACCTCGATCCGATGAGCGCCGCCGAGATCATCGACGGCCTGCGGTCGGGCGGTGGCTCTGGTGCCAGCGGCGACGACGCGAGCGAGGAACCGGCCGGTTTCACGACCGCGAGCGAGCTCGCCGACGAGGCGGGCGACGGCGAGGCAGTCAACGACCCGACCGCGATGGGACTGTACCACCTCGTCGCGCGCACCCCGGACATGTACGAGCTGTACCTCCGTTCTGGCGACGAGGAGGAGTACAGCCAGATCGCCTTCGAACGTGAGGCAGAGTTCCTCGGGCGGATGCCGTCGGAGTTCGAAGACGACCGGTTCGCGGACTGGCTCGCCGCGCTCAAGACCGCACGCTTGCTGGAAGACTGGGCCAGCGAGGTCGACGAGGACGAGATCACCGACCGCTACGGCGTCGGTCCCGGCGACATCCGCGGCAAGGTCGAGTCCGCCCAGTGGTTGCTTGGGGCCGCCGAGTCGCTGGCGAGCGAACTCGGGCTCGACGCCGCGCCGGCCATCCGGCGCGCCCGGACCCGAGTCGAGCACGGCGTCCGCGAGGAGCTGGTCGACCTGGCGGGCGTCCGCGGCGTCGGGCGCAAGCGCGCACGACGGCTGTTCGACGCCGGCATCGAGAGCCGTGCCGACCTCCGAGACGCCGAGAAGTCGGTCGTGCTGGCGGCGCTGCGCGGCAGGGCCAAGACCGCCGAGAACGTCCTGGAAAACGCCGGCCACCGCGATCCGTCGATGGACGGCGTCGACCCCTCCGAGGACGTGTCGTACGAGCGAAGCGACGGCGACGGGCGAGGTTCGGACGACGAGGAGACGACAGACGACCAGACCAGCCTGGGTGATTTCTGATGCAGGTGATCGAGGGCACTGCGACCGTCGACGACGTGGACCAGTTCGTCGAGCGACTCGGATCGCTGGGCGAAGATCACGGCGTCGTCGTCCAGGCGTTCGACGCCCGCTACGTCGTCGACCGACGGCACCTCGAACGGGCGGTCGAGTTGGCCGATCGCGCGTTCGACCGCGGCGAGTCGATCGCCCGCGACCGGGCCGTCGAGATCCTGCTGTACGCCGCCGGTCGCCGCCAGATCAACCGCGCGCTGGCGATGGGCGTCGGAGAGGGCAGCCAGCCCGCCGTCGTCGTGGTCCACGACCCCACGGGCGCGGGCAGCGAGGCCGCGGCCGCCGACGCCGTCAGCGCCCTGCTCGAACCGGGCGAGACGCTCGGTCGGTACGACGAGGGGCTCGTGCGGGAGTTCTTCGACGTGAACGAGGCCGAGCTGGCGGCGACCAGTGGCACGCTCTCGGATCTCGTCGCCGAGCGGGTCGCGCTGTTGACCGTCGAACGCTGACGCCGACGGGAACGTCCGTGTCGCGGGTGCGAGACGTGTCCGTCTCCCGTCACGTATGACGATCACCCCAGAACGGTATCGACGGCACTCACGAGCACGCCCAGTCGCGTGAGCGAGCGGACCGGAGCCTCGTCGATCGACTGAAGACGCTGGTCCCGTTCGTCGGCGGCGGGCACGCGCACGGAGAGATGGACACCGACCGCGGGCTCCTGGGAATCGCGTGGTTCGCGTTCGTCCTGGGGTTCGCACACGAAGAAGAGTTCGAGATCATCGCGCTCTGTGCCGGTTCGGACGCGTGTCTCGAACTCATGAGTGCGTACGCGATGACGGTCATCGTCGGCATCGTCGGGCTGACGATGCTGTTGATCGCGGGCTACCAGCGCTGTGAGGAACGCGTCGAGCGGTACGCGCCGTATCTCCCCGTGTTCTCCGCGGTCGTCCTCGTCGTCATGGGGGTCGGCTTCGTCACCGGCATCCTCTGATACGGCCGTCGTCGGTCGGTGAACGAGACCGGGCTACGTCGTCGGGTTCTCCAGTACGATGGTCTGGTCGCGGCCGGGGCCGACGCCGACGGCGTACAGCGGCGTGTCCAGCTCTGACTCGACGAATTCGAGATAGTCGCGGGCGTTCTCCGGGAGCGCGTCGTAGCCCTCGCTGGCGACGGCGTCCCAGTCGACTTCGGGCCAGCCGTCGAACGTGCGGTAGTTCACCGAGCAGCGACCCCACTCCTCGGTCGTCGGCGGGACGGTGTCGATCTCGGTGCCGTCGAGGTCGTAGCTGACGCCGACCTGGACCTCGTCGAGGCCGGCCAGCACGTCGATGTGGCCGACGACGACGCCGGTAAACCCGCTGGCCCGCGTCGCGTGGCGAAGCACCGGGAGGTCGAGCCAGCCGACACGGCGCGGTCGGCCGGTGACCGTGCCGTACTCGCCGCCCTCGTCGCGGATGTAGGTCGCGAGCTCCTCCTCGCGCTCTCCGACATCACTCAGCGGCTGCGCCGCTTCGTGGTCCGAGGCGCGCTGCGCCTCGCTGCCCTCGTAGCCCGGCGTGTCGCCCTCGACGCCGGCCAGCTCGGTCGGCAGCGGGCCGCTCCCGACGCGCGTGGCGTAGCCTTTGACGATGCCGACGATCTCGCCCTGCCCGATCTCGGTCGGCCCGAGGCCGGTCCCGGTACAGGCCCCACCGGCGGTCGGGTTCGACGAGGTGACGAAGGGGTAGTTCCCGTGGTCGATGTCGATGAGCGTCCCCTGTGCGCCTTCGAGCAGCACCTCGTCGCCGTCGCCGATGCGAGACTGGAGGTAGTCGCCACAGTTGACGGTCATCCCTTCCTCGGCGAGTCGCTCGCCGTAGCCGCTGTAGGTCTCGAAGAGTTCGTCGATGTCGAGTTCCTCGCCGCATTCCTTGCCGAACACGTCCTCGACGACGGCACGCTTCTGGGGGACGACGTACTCCAGTCGCGTCCGCAACACCTCCTCGTCGAGCAGGTCGCCGACCCTGATTCCCCGCCGGCCGGCCTTGTCCTCGTAGGTCGGGCCGATCCCCCGCCCCGTCGTCCCGACCTCCTCGTCTTTGTCCTCCTCTTCGATCCCGTCCAGTCGCCGGTGGTACGGGAAGATGACGTGGGCGCGCTCTGCGACGCGCACGTCCGGGTCGAGGCCGCGCTCGCGGAGGGCGTCGAGTTCGTCGAACAGCGTCTCGGGGTTGACGACACAGCCGTTGCCGATGACGCAGGTCTTCCCCCGAACGACGCCGGAGGGCAGCAAGGAGAGTTCGTAGGTCTCGTCGCCGACGACGACGGTGTGGCCGGCGTTGTCGCCGCCCTGATAGCGAACGACGACGTCGGCACCCTCACCGTAGAGATCGACGGTGCCGCCCTTCCCCTCGTCGCCCAGCTGCGAGCCGATGATCGTGACGGTCATACCGCCCCGGTATTTTTACCCTCGCTACAAATCGGTGCCGGTTTGACCGGCCGTCGGAGCCGACCCGTCAGTACTCCCGCTCGCCGGCTTCGATCGTGGTGTCGAGCCAGTTGGCTTCGGGCGGGAGCGGACAGGAGAACGTCTCGCTGAACGCACAGAAGGGGTTGTACGCGAGATTGAAATCGAGCACGACCTCGTCGCCGTCGGCGAGGGTCTCGTCGGGCTCCAGTTCCATGTAGCGCCCGCCGGAGTAGGTCTGCTGGCCGGTCGTCTTGTCGCGGAAGGGGACGAAGATCGCGTCGTCGGCGTCCTGACGGTAGCCCGCGAGTTCGTACGCCTCGCCGTCGATCTCGAACTCGAACGTGACGACGCGCCGGTAGCGGACCGTCCGGCCGTCGCTGGTCTCCATCTCGACCGGCTCGGGCGAGTCGGCGACGGTGACCGTCGCGGTCACCCGGTAGGTCGGATCGGGCTCGAAGTAGTCCAGCCCATCGAAGTCCTCGCGGTCTTCTGGGGGGATCGGCGACTGGCGGTGTTCGTCGAAGAAGGCGTCTTTCTCCTCGCGACTCGCTCGCAGTTCGTCGGCCCATCCGTCGGGTGCGTCGCTCATGGGGTGGGGTACGCCACGGGGAGGTTTATACTGCCGGCTGTCGGACGCGAGCGAGACACGACGGGCTCGGCGACGAGCGTCACGAGAGAATGCGCCGTCCGGGAATTGAACCCGGGCTATTAGCTTGGGAAGCTAATGTCCTACCACTGGACCAACGGCGCGCTCACTACGTTCGCGCCCCGCGGATCGCGAACCGGCTCGTTCGCTCACCAACGGCGCTCGTTCACACGTTGTACCTCGGTCGCACTTGAACGTAGCGTTTCGTCGGACGACAGCGACTTGTCGCTACAGGCCCCAGTCGTCGCCGTGACGCCACGGACGGACCCGCTCCCGCCGTCGCTCTTGTTGTACTTCGACGCGAGCGTCCGCTACGGCGAGGACAACGCGACGCCGACCTCCGCAGCGGTGGGGTTCGTCGTCGAAGACGGTACGGAGACGATGATAGAGGGATCGCTTCCGGTTCGGACGTTCGTCTCCAGCGCACACTTGGAGTACCGCGCGCTGTTAGAGAGCGTGCAGGCGGTCGCAGGCCTGGACGGGCGGATCGCCTCGTTACACGTCCACGGCGACGCCGACGCGGTGATCGACGCGGTCGACCCGGCGACCGACGCGACGCCGGGCGACCGAATCATGCGCCAGCGCGTCGCGGCCATCCGGGCGGCCGTCGACGAGATCCCGACGGTCACCTACCGCGCCGTCGGGCGGGGGCGCAACGAGCGCGCCCACGAACTCGCGCAGTCGGGCCACGCGACCGAGTAGCCGAGGTTAGCGGCGGCGGCCCAGTAGGGCCGCGATCGCGAGTGCGAGCGCCGCGGCCAGACCGTCGAAGCCGGGACCGGAGCCCGTCGTCGTCACCGCACCGCCGCCCGACGCGTCCGTCTCGGGTGGCTCGCCGCCGGAC
>Ga0207754_100419_pt1 | contig 17278 bp, 15 predicted proteins | sample A23E1SouthBayCA_FD_187728 | JGI IMG/M metagenome (GOLD analysis project Ga0207754, IMG submission 187728) | Aerobic enrichment media microbial communities from Eden Landing Ponds, California, USA - A23 E1 (SPAdes) | ecosystem: Environmental > Aquatic > Marine > Unclassified | place: Emeryville... | reverse complement strand
GCCGTTCGGACTCGTAGTTGGTGGCCCAGTTGCGCACGTCAAAGACGACAAATTTGGAGAAGTGCGCTGTCTCGCCGGTGACGGTGTTGTTCGCCGAGTCAACGGACGTCTCCAGCGGCTCGAACATATTCAACGTCTCGTTGTACCGGAAGACGACGAGGTCGGACTCGTTTGTCGAGTCGAGCTGTGAGTCGTTGTACGAGAAGGTGACGTTGGCACTCTCGAACTCGCGTTTGGACTCCAAGTCGACGAAAGAACTCACCTGCGCGTCCGTGACCTGATCGCGGTCAAAGGCCGGATCCGAACCGTTCTTGACCGTGACACCGCTGGCCACGTCGCCGTCGCCAGACAGCGAAACGCTGACGCCCAGCGATTCATTGCTGGTAGCCGTTGTGTAGTTGGCCTTGCCGTCGACAACGCCATCGCCGTCAGAGTCAGCGACTAGCGGGTCCGTGCCGAGACGGACTTCCTCGCCGTCGGAAAGACCATCGCCGTCTGTGTCTGGGATGCTCGCGTTCGTTCCCGTAGCGAGTTCTTCGGAGTCGTTGAGCCGGTCCCGGTCGCCATCCGCGGTGAGCGGGTTGGTCCCAGCTTCGTACTCCTCAATGTTGGTGAGCGTATCGCCGTCGATGTCCCATTCGTCGTCGGTGACGCCGTCTCCGTCTGTGTCGTTATTTTGTGGATCTAGCTTACCGTTCTCGATCTCAAAGAGATCCGGCAGCCCGTCACCGTCCGTGTCGGTCGCAAATGGGTCGGTGGCGAACCGGCCCTCGTAGTAGTTGGTGACGTTATCTCCATCGAAGTCCTCTAATCCATCGGTGACACCGTTGTCACCGACATCGGCCGTAACGAGATTGCTATCACTATCAGGGTTTTGTGGATCTGTCCCAACAATCTCGGTCTCATAGCGGTCTGGTAGACCATCACCATCGAACAGGACTGTGTCTGAGCCGACACTACTGGCGAATGGCCCCCCGCCATCGGCAGGACCGCGTTCTGATTGGTCGTCCGGTGGGCCGCCTCGTTTATCGCCCTTATTTTTGTTATCTTCTTTCCCGTTCTTTCCTTTTGCCTTACCGGGGTTCTCCTTCTGTTTTCCTTTTGCTTTGCCGGGGTTATCCCTTGCATTTCCGCGACTGGAGGACTTCGTCGTGGTCGGCTTCGTTTCGCTGGCAGCCGTTTCGTCAATGTCATCCAGTCCGGGCCCGGTCGCATTCGGTTCCGAGACTACGGCAGTCACCGATGTAACGCGGTCCTCCAACGTGAGATTCGCGGCGAATGTCCCGTTTCCACGACGGTCCTTGACGGTGACTGGTACCGTGACTGTTTGGCCGCTATCAACGGTTAGTGTCGCGTTCGAGAGTTTGCGTGGTTGTACATCGAACACCTCACCGCGAACCTGTCCAGTGAGGTTCTGCGTCCCGTTACGTAGAGGGTCCCCCCGTGTGGTAATAGATACATGCGGGGAGGTTTCAGCATCCATACGCTCCAGTGCGAGTGTCGCCTGCACCCAAGCCACACGGAACTGTTCAATGGCGGCGACCCGCGAATGCAGGTCTGCACCATTGCCACTTTCCAGTCGGTTGCGGCCCCGTTTGAGGGCTCGCTCAGCGTTCTCGATGTGCGCCTGTGTACTCCGTTTCCCTCCAGTAGAGAGACGATTTTCGGTACGGTTCAGTGCCCATTTTGCATAGGCGACCTGTGCCGTCGCAGTCTCGTTGTCAGCAGAAGCAAGGATATGGGCTGTGAGTACTGCCTGTTTGTCCTCCTGTGCTGTGCCCGACAGCGAAAGCGACTCAACGGCTTCGGCGTCGGCCTCAAACGCTTCCTTACTTGAGACCTCAGAGGGTCCAACCGACATCTCTATCGACTGGTTAACGCTGTCGAGTGCTGGCTCGTAGTCAGCGGTCGTTTCCTTGTTTCGAAGGTTGAGGAGGAGCGACCGCGCCCAAGTCTTCTGGAGCGTCGCACTCCCGTTTGTCAACTGGTCGGCGTTCTCGCTGTCGACGACACTACCGGGTATCGGCTGGTTTCCGGCTGCCTTCTCATTACCGGCTGCGCCCAGATGGTCGTCCCCTACGAATGCTAATCCCGCCACCGGCGATACCGTTCCGGTGACGATCAGTACTGCAAGAAACACCGCAGTTAATCCACGCGACGCTATTCGAATTGTTTGGTTATCTCTAGTCTTACCTCTCATAAGACGTATCCCATCTGAAATAAAAAATAAGTCTTTCTATAAGAAACAGAGGTTAGAAATAATCTCCTCAGACAGACTTTGGCAGCAGAGTAGACGCTGATACAAATCACACACCCAGGTGTGTGTCTTTCAGGGCAACAGACTTGCCCACGGTCACGTCTATGAATTTATATTACAAATTCCCTAATGTAATTAAGCACTCCAGTTTACAAGAAGATATAGAGTAACTTCAAGCAAAGGACGAAACTAATTCGTCACTGCAAGAAAACTCGGTTATGGTGACATACTTCCGACTTTGTAGACAATCAGCAATATAGACGCTCCACTCTTTCGTTATTTTACCTACACAGCCTCGCCACCGCCTCCGGCGAGCCGGGCGGCGGCGAGACAACCGCGCGCACGGACTGGAGCGCCGACCGCGACGGCGCGTCGACGTGGGTCAGTCTGGTGGGGGCTGTGAGAGTGCTGGTGTCCTGGTGTGTGCGTGGACGTGGGCCAGCCGGCCCGGGAGGGACTGAGGCAGGGTGGTTGGTGGGTCGCGACAGCGCGCGACAGCGCGCGACGCCACCGACAGACTCCCGCTGGTCGTCTGTCGAGCCCTCGTTCGCTGTCGCTCACGAGGACGACGGGACGCTCCGCTCGGCGCTATCGCGCGCCTCGCGGCGGTCCATCGTGCCTGCGGTAGCGGGCGCGATCCCGGCCTGCCGCTGGAAGCAGAGACTGGAATCGTTTTTACTCATAGTTGGTCGACCGTCGATCAAGAGAGTCCCAGTGGACCAGCTACTGGATGCACTATCTCAAAGAGAGGCTTATCGCGATACCGTAATAGTGACCAGAACACTCTTTACTGTTTCTCTGTAAACTGTAATTAACGTACACTATGTCACGCACCTCAAACCAAACCGACGGCGACATTGTCCGCGACTTTCTCTCGGTCGCGGATCTCCTCGAAGAGCCTCAACTGGCACAGCTGTACGCATACCTCGCTCGCGAAGACGAGGCGACTGTCCAAGACGTAATGCACGAACTCAGCCTCGCACAGGGAACTGCCTACAGCTACGTTAACCGGCTCGTTGACGCCGACGTCGTTGAGGTCACTCACGACGAGCAGCCCCGTCGATATGCAGCCCGCGAGATCAATCTGACTGTGACGACAGTCGCGGGCGACCGCGAGTACACGATCACGCCAGCGCTCATCGACGCAGTCGGCCGCCGTGAGTCCAACGATGACATCGACACCTACATCGACCGCCACAGCGTCGCCGGCCTCGCAACGGCGCTCACCTACGCGGTCGCCCGCGAACGTGGGGAAACGACCCACCGGCTGATGGCTGAGGACCTCAATGTCTCGCCGCTAGCTGCGGAGATGATCCTGCAGGCGCTCCGGCCCGTCGTCCACGAGCACTACGACATCGAAGCGTCGGGCGCGTCGCTTGACGAGTTGGACAGCGACGACAGCGACGCGGCTGACGGCACGTGAGCAGCCTCCATATCGTCGACACCGGCCTGTTCGTCGCGATGGGGCAGCTGTCGAACAGCCGGTACAAGGCCGTCCGTCGATTTGCCCGCCAGAACGACATCACCTTCGTCCTTCCAGAGCGAGTGTACGAGGAGCTAACAGTCGACGACTCCGACGTTGAAGCGCCACCTGTCGATGCTGCGATCAACGAAGAGTGGGCTGATGTCGCAGCGCCACTTGATTTTTCCAAACCCATCGTCTCGAGGGCGATGGATGGCGTCCAGAGATACATTGCGAGCGCCGATGACCGACCCGCAGACGAGGTCGAGCGAGCCGACGCCGCGCTTGCGGCCCTAGCTGCTCAGCATCTCAGTTCGGGGACAGTACGCCAAGTGTACATCTATACAACCGATATCGCCGCCGGCGAAGGGGCTGAAACTGTGCTCACCAGTGAGGGATATGGTGACTCGGTAACGTTCGTGAACGGCTTCCGGTTCCTCGAAGATTTACTCCCGGGCGATAGCTAGTCAATTCTCAACGCCCTGTCGAGATATCCCCACTTTATATTCGACATTTTGCAAATTGCGGTACGATTGTTTCCACCGAGACGATTCAGGATCTATTCGCCTAGCACACCCGTTTTTGTCTAACCAACAAAGACAGCGGATTCTGGGGAGCTGTTGGTTAGCCGGCATCTGGGCCCGGTGTCCCGGGTAGACACCCCTCGATTTTGTGTGGCCGCAGGCGGGTGGCGGCCAGACAGGGCCGCCGGGAGGTGATTTCTCAAATGGGAGACGTTCAGTGTCCACGCTGTGAAGACGTGTTCATTACCGAGTTCGATGAGATCCGGATTCGGTCGGGGTCGTTCCACGACTCTGAACGCAACGAATCGTTTGACCAGCTCTGTGAGGACTGCTATCGCGAGGTCGTGAAGTAGCGCTGGTCAAAATTACTCCCTCGTTTTTTCGACTGGGTCTGGGAGACGACCAAACTCAGTTTCTAGCAAGACTTCCAGATCATCAGTTTCCGTGTCCCTCTCAGCGAAGAACCCTTCAACCACTTCGCGGTCGCTATGATACTGGATGATAGCTTCGTATCCGTACCGGTTGTTTGCCCCGGCAGGATACCAGTGCTTGACACGGACTTTGAACTCTCTATCTTCCCACGTCCACAGGCGGACTTTGATCGGGTGTTTGAGCTCCTGCCGGGCAATGTCGATCACTTCGTCGACGACCGGCCCAATCGCTTCGATACTCGGAATCTGACGCTGGTCGGATGGCTGTTGCTCTGGGGAAAGGTGTGGCTGTGACATGAGAACGGTACGATTCAGACTTGTCCGTCATCGCTCAAAAAGCTCTGGGTTGGGGTGGCTCCCCCAGCTGGCACACGTCGAGGTACTGGTCCCACGGAGTGCCGGATGTATCGCAGGCGTGGGTCTGCCGGCCGGGGCGCAACTGGGCTGGATGGCTAGTGGACCGTCCCAGCGCGCGACGCCACTGACAGACTCGCGATGCTCGTCTGTCCTGTCCTCCTTCGCTGGTGCTCACTCGGACGACGGGGCGCTGCGCTCGGCGCGGTCGCGCGCCTCACGCCGGTCCACTCGTGCCTGCAGTGGCGGGCGCGATCCCGCCCAAGCATACAACCTAACAAATCTGTTAGCTAATTTCGTACACATCTCGTAACCTACTCTGGCCCATCCCACGTAAGCCGGTCAACAGTTGGGAACTCAGCTTTCGCTGTCTGTGGTGGGTTATAATATCTGGACTGGACATCATAGTAGCCGAATTCGGGAGGGATACGGGCACACGCTGTTGCCAAGTTTTTATCCGCTGTGTGGGTTATTACACGAATCCGGGCATTCTGGTCGAATAAGCGAACTGCCAACGCGACCAACGCCGCATCCCGCCAGTTGTTGGTCTCCGGATATTTGCTTTGCTGGTTGAGAAATGCATCTGCAACGAACCGGGCTTTCTCAACCGCCCCAGCGGTACTATCAAAGTCGTCTGTTCGGTCACCTGACAGCGGGGTGGCTACCCGAACCCACCCCTCTTCGATAGCCGTGTCAAGGTATGGATTCGTCGGTTGGTCACCACCCCCAGTATCCGCCAGCTCGTGGTAGACTGCTGCTGGCACCCAGATTTCGGTTCCAGCTTCTTCAACAGCACTCTTGAGCGATTGTAGTCGCGGACTAGGATCCTTTCCTAAATTCCGAAACATCACCGTGTCCGCAATGTTCGCCGTGTATATCCTCGTCATTCGGTCTACTTGTCGGTCAGTTCTTCAAGCAGATCGCCGTCGTCCTCATCGAAATCTCCCGGTGTGTACGTCGTCAGAAGCGATTCGCTGTCACCGAGATCAAGAATCGAATAGAGCGCTTCAACAAGGTCATACGCAATTCCAGGCGAAAGATCCGTGAGACTCGCGATTTGACGGATTGTGACATCCCCCTCACTGTGCTCCTTCACAAGATCGTGTGCTAGCGCGAATGTGACAATACCGTGGTCTTCAAGAACTCGCTCGATTGCTGGATATTCGTCTTTGTGTGCGATTACTTCGATAAGTTCTGGGGTGATAGAGACCTCAGCCTCGCGGACTGTTAAGGTCAGTTCGAATTCTTCAGCAGTGTACACAGCGGTACCAGCATCCTCTGCGACCTTGCTGACGAGACCTGCCTGTTCCAGTTTATGTAGGTAGTCGTACACCGTCTTTTTCGAGACATTCATTGCTTCGACGAGTTCGGGGCCTGTTGTGCTCTCTGAGCGTTTAATCGATGTATAGAGGGCAGCAAGAGATGGGTTCTCGAGCAATTCTGTGAACGTCGGAATCCCGGTGATCATCCCAGGGGCATCTTCCGTGTTTCGAACGTGTTCTGTATCGTAGCTCATCGTGTATAGTGTTACGAAACTAGAAACCATAAGCGTTTGCTACGGGAATGGGACGCTGTCGTGTTCACGGCGAAGATACTGCCCGTTTGCTGAAGGATATCCACCCCGGTCCGTTCGCAAAATCTGAAGGATCCATTTGACTAAGCTACGTCTTCCTCCTCTCGAATCTGTATGATCGACTCAAGGCCCGAAACATCAGCAAATCTGTCTCTGATCTCCTCCTCACTATTCGCCGTAGGCCACTGGACCGTAATTTCGACGGTGATTTGTGTTGCCGAAAGCTGTGGCTCGACACTGTCCAGTTCGTTAATCGTTACATCGTCGATAGTCTCTGGCCGCGAGAGGCGCTTCTCAGCGTCTGCAACGAGGTCCCTATCTGCGCCGCAAGGGACTCGGATCGTCACGACGGCAGTTGTCGTCGATTCTGGGTCGGTGGTATTCGGTATCATACTATCATCTCCGTTGAGGCGCGTCTCACGGGCCAGATATTCCACAACTGTACTCCGAATCCGCGGGGGACAATTCGAACGGCCGTCTCGGTCATGGCACGACCGCGTGTTTCTGAACTAATCACTCGCGCTCACAGAAGAAAAGGTATAGACAGCACTAGGTCGGCTCGAACGCCTCGATCTCATCAATGACCTGCTTGGGATTCTCGGCGTGTTCGATGAACGAGAGGACGTTCTCCGACCATCCCGAGATGTTGTAGACGTTCTCATAGCCTTCTGGCGTCACCAGGTCGCCGTAGGCCGCGAGATCGACGAGATACAGCGCAGTATCCGCAGACACCTCGTCCCGATACGCATCGAATGCGTCCTTGACTGTCTGGTTATCGCGCGCTGTGAACGGCGTGTTGTCCCAGATCTGCATATCGGTGAAGACAACGATACGTTCAACGGCATCCCCTCGGTCGTGGAGATGCTTGATCGCCTTCCAGCCGTTCGTCGAGTTCCCGACGTCCTCGTCGATCGCCAACACCGCCGCTTGGCGCTGCAGTACTGGCGTGTCGACGTGCATCGAAACTGTCTGGAAGTTGTCGCCGAATCCGCCGACCTCGGCACCCTGGTCGGCCAGGATCGCACCGAACAACGCACCGATCTCCTTCAGTCGGAGTGTGCTGTTCGCGGACAGCGGATGATCCATCGATCCCGATAGGTCGACTGCCACAAAGGTATCGCCGAATCCGCCAGGCACCGTCTCGACTGCGACATCAATTGCGTCTTCGAGCCACTGCTCGACCGCCGGTGCCTGGACATTCGCGTCTTGCAGCGCGGTGTATGCCTGGTAATACCGGAACGGGTACAGCGGCGCGTGCCGGACTGCCTCCAGGTCGAGGTGATTCACGACGGTGTCCCCCGGAACGCCGGCTTCGAGCATGTTCCGGAGGTTCCGGATCGACGCGAAGATGGGAAGCGTGTACTCGTCGTTCTCGATGAGCGTCTCCCACGCGTCTCGGGTGTTGCCGCACTCGGAGATAACCGTCTCCCAGGTGTTGGGTGACGGCAACGGTTCGACGTCGGGATAGTCGTCGAGATCACCGCGCATGAATCGCTCGAACAACACCTCTTGGTCGGTGTCGACGGGCGTGGGGTGGACGCGGTTGAAGACGTCGTACAGCGTCACCTCACGCCGCGACAGGTCGTACTTGCCCAGCGTGTAGGCGTCGGCCATGTCAACCAGCGCGTCCTCGACCCCGCGTCGAAGCGGCCACGGTGCAGTCCCGCCGAACAGCTGATCGTGGACCGCGAGCGCGGTGGCTGTTTCGTCCATCCGCCGGATGATCGCCGGCGCCCATTCGCGGATGACTGACTCGGGGGAGTCGTCCTTGAACCGGTCGTCGTTGGCTGCCAGCACGAGCAGTACTTGCGGGATGTCCCGCAAGTAGAGCTCCTGGCGCGCATAGGCTGCGAGCTTCAGGACGAACTCCGGGTTGTCGTTTGCGGCGGCATCGAATTGGTGAACGACAGCATTCAGCTGCTCGTCATCGGATTCGTAGAACGAGCCCTCCAGCAGCTGATTGATTGTGCGCTTGTACAATGCGAGTCGGGGGTCGACAGGCTCGAACGCTTCTCCACCTTCATAGTTGGTGGTCCGCGTTGCCTCCGCGACCGTTTGTTTTGGCGTGTTGAATTCCATCCTATCACCCGGAGCCGCAACAGGCGACTCCGATGGCAGCTGCCCACGCGCTCTGTGAGCAGCGAGTATCGGGAGAGAAACTTCCCGAACCAGCCTCGCATCGCTCGGCTGGACGTTCCCGGCACGATTCGAACGTGCGACACCCGGCTTCGAAGGCCGGTGCTCTGTCCTGCCTGAGCTACGGGAACACGAGTGGCCGGACAATTCCTGGAGCGAAAGACGGGATTCGAACCCGTAGAGTGCTATCGACGTATCGCTCCAGATCGACGGCCACTGGCGACACGGCGACCGGAACACTGTCGGAGCGGGACCGGTGTCGAGCGTCCTCTCGTACGCTCTTTGTCCGGGATGTTCTCGATGGACTGCGCCACCGACAGGATTTGAACCTGCGAGCTCCTGGCGAAGCAACGCTCCGACTCGACGGTCGCCACGTGCGGTCGGGCAACCGGTGGTGCGACGGGCTATGACTCCCGGTGTGTGCCTTGCGGGCTGAAGGAACGCACCACCTGGACGACCCCACGCTGTGGGAACTGACAGTGACAGTGCTTTAGTCCGTGTCGACCCTGTGAGGCCACAGGAAAGGGCTTACCACTGCAGTCCCCGAGTGCTCCCGAGGGGAATCGAACCCCTGGCCTCCACCTTGAAGGGGTGGCGTCTCTCGCCAACGGAGACTCCGGGAGCGCTGTAGGGAAGAAATCAAGCACCGAGTTACGGTGGACACGCACGGGTCAACATAGCCGTTCGAAACCCTCGAGCTGCCCGTGCGTAAACGTCACTCTGTACGTGACTAGTGCATCGAGTTCTTCGAAGGAGTGTGTGATCTCGAAGCGGCCATGGTAATCGTTCCGCTCGATCCAGCCGTCGTGCACTCGGTTCAGACAGCCGGCCATGTAGAGGAAGTCTCCCTTTTCGACATCGTCACGGTTCGCGTATGGCCGGTCCTCGGGCGGCACGTCTTCGGTGTGCCACTCCTCTTCTAAGAGATGACCATCCGCCGTAATTCGGTATGTCATCATGCTCGGTCGGTTGATGCCTTTCGTCTGCCAGTCGACGTCCTCAGCAGGAGTAATCCCTTCGGGGTACTCCGGCAGGTGGACGTCGTCGTAGAGTTCGATTGTATCGAATAGTCCCATCGTTGTCCTCCATTGCGGGACCAGGAGTCGAACCTGAGCCTCGGGGATATGAGCCCCGTGGACTGCCATTATCCTATCCCGCAGCACACAATTCGGAACTCACTCATGGGCATCTCTCAGTTCTCCACAGCTGTCCGTCCCTCAGTCTAGTCGGCTGGAAGTGAGAGGTCTCGGACTGTTGGAGAATGCTCCAGCCCGGATTCGAACCGGGGGCTCGGCCGTGAGAGGGCCGTGAGTTTGGCCGCTACTCCACTGGAGCGGGTTGGCCTCTTCTGGAAAGGGTCATCGGCTAGTGGGACGGGCAGGATTCGAACCTGCGTATTCTCGTTACAAGTGAGATGAAGGAACTCTCACCGTCGCACCGGGTCTCCGGTGAAAACTCGGCGAGAGCGTGTGAATGCCAGGCTCTTCCACCGTCCCGCAGTCTCCCCGGCACGACTCGAACGTTGTCTCCTCCTCTACAGGGAGAAATGTCGCCGCGAGGATTCGAACCTCGGAAGGACCTACGCCAGCGGTTCTGAGCCACTTCCCGTTGACCACTTGAGTACGGCGACGTAACGTTGAAGCGGGAATTGTCTACCGGCATGATGGCCGGATGCCGCCACCAGGATTCGAACCTGGGAAGGACTAACCACACGGTCCTCGACCGTGTCCGTTCGACCACTCTGGCATGGCGGCGCAATTCGGGAATCGCCAACGACTCTGCGAATCACCTCGGCACGCAGCGGCGGGAGAGTGATTTGAACACTCGTGTCCTCGCGGACGCTGCGGTTCCAGCGCAGTCCCTTGACCAAGCTAGGGAAATCCCGCCAACGGTGAGACGGAGAGTCGAACTCCGAAGCCTCGCGGCTCTCGGTTTCAAAGCGAGCGCGGTCGCCTATCCGCATGTCTCACCATCTCCGTCGGAGCTTGCTCCGACGGGCCCGCCTCGCGTTGCTCACCGGGACGCTGGGAGACGTACATCGCTCATCTTCTGACCCTCTCTTTCGAGGAGAATGAGCTCATCAGAACCCAACCACGGCAGGGACGAATGCCGGTTACCCCGTTCCGTGGAAGTAAGCGCCGTCGCCAGTGACGCAGATTCTCACACTTCCAATCGTGTCGATGGACGTTGTCTCACCAAGCGGGACGTGGCGGAACGCTTCCTTCTCGCAGGCAGGGCAGACATTCTTTGGCATCACGCCGTGTCCCGGAGTCGAACCGGAAACCCGTCGCCCGGGGCTGGCGTAGCAAGCCAGTGGGGTCACCATTCCCCAGACACGGCCCACTGAGCCGACGAGGATTCGAACCTCGGTCCTGTACACCCAAGGCACAGCTCATCGTCCACTGGGCTATCGGCTCAGGGAGACTGTCGAGTATTCGGCAGTTGGTCATCGAACTGTACAACTCATTACGACTGCGCAACCACGACCTCTCGGTCCTGATTGCGTTTCTCATCGTGGGGCGTACTTCGGGAGGTCCCCGGGAATACCACACCGGACCATGGAGGTTGCAGACCCTGCTGGGTCCGTCACCGCTGGACCGATCCAGATGATCGGACTGGCGGACTGTGCTTCCCTCGATGGGTATCCCCACGTGGTCACGCCACGCATCCACACTGTCGGAACGCGGTTCCGACGAGCACCCGGTCGGCTTCGCCTCCCGGGTACGCCGACGCCGGGATTCGAACCCGGATCACGACCGCGACAGGGCCGTATGCTAGCCGAGTTACACCACGTCGGCACTGTAGTCGCCCCGACCGGAATCGAACCGGCGACCTCCGGATTCAAAGTCCGGCGTCCCTCGCCAGCGGAGACTCCGGGGCTTGGCGTAGCCGCAGCTATGGCTGTGGAGCTGTTGACTAGCGACTTCCGTATGCTCAGCGCGGACGGAGCCGGTTCGCCCCTGTATCGGAACAAACAGAAACCAGTCGGCCGCGAGCCTGGCACCCCGCACTCGCTTCCCACTGTGTCCTGAGCGAGTACTGGGCAAAGGCAGGCGGCAATCCCGTGTTCCCCGACCCCTGACGGGTAGTCCGTATGGGGGCCGAGTTATGCGGGTGAGAGTGTCCGGCTGTCGCCGGATTGCGTCGAACTCTCGTATTCGAAGCCGACGTGGATCCGGCAGTTTGCGCCCGGTCTCTTCGCACGCTGATCTTGTAGGCACTCGCCGAACACGGGACCCACGGCTAAGCGAGAACGAACACGCCGCGGGGTGAGGCGAGTGATGATCATCGTGTTGAACTCTTCCAGTTTGAGGGGTATCTCGGAAGTCAGTCCAGAATATCGTGGCAATCGTATTAAAATTAGTCGGAGTGTGTTACCAACGCTCACAGTATAGACAACCGAATGCCGAACTCAGATTGTTGAACGACGGACCACCGCCCACTTGTGCTGTTTCTCGACTCAACGGGTGATACATCGCGGAGTGTTTTCAGGAGAGCGTACAGAAACTATTTGACGGCCCGATCTGAGCTCCAAGAGTCTGTATTCCATTCTCACCGATATACTTATCAATAAATCGGTGGGATTGGAATCTATGAGGGAAGCGGAGCTACGGGTTATCGACTGTTTGCGGGATCAGTCCTACTCGGTTGGCGAGTTGGCCGATGCGATCGACAAAAGTCAGAGCTGGACCTCGGAGGTCGTTGGCGACCTCGAAAACGCCCATCTTGTGGACCGGACGGATGGAGTCCAATTGGCCACCACGTACGAAGCGTCACTGCTTGCTGAGCTCCTTGACCGCTACGCACTCGAGAAAGTGCTGACAGGGACGAAAGAGGACATTTTGAGTGCGCTGCTTAGCAGCCCAAAGACGATTTCGGAGTTACAAAGGCAGGGCTTTGCCAAATCTACGCTCTACAAGCACTTGAACGAGATCCAGGAGACCGGCGCGATCGCACACACGGACGACGGGTATGCCATCACCGATGACACGCTCCGGTCGTTTCTCAAAGCCAGAACCCGAACGACACCGTTCGAAACCGAATACCGCGCGAACGGCGACCGAATCGTCGCGACGAGCAAGGACACTGTCGATGGGACGCCGACTGCGTTCTCGGCGTTCACTCGCTACGGTGTTGACTATCACCCAGCGAAGACCTACGTCTATCAAGGTGATCGCTCGCTGGGACTTGAAGAGGTTCTGATCCATGCGGTGACCGTCGCTGAGACCAAGAAACAGATGGCCATGGCTGGCGTATTCTATCTGACGCACCGCGCGACCCTCGACGCCAGCGACCTGTGGCGGCTCGCAAACAGGTGGGAGTGCGTCGAGAAATGGGCTGACCTCTTTGCATACATCGATCAGCGGGAGGTCCAACACGATGAGCTCTTTCTCCCGTGGGAGGAATTCATCGATCTCGCGAACGACTATGGGGTCTACCCACGCGGCCAACATCCGGAAGATAGCCTTCGACGGGGGCTCGGAGAGCTTGGAGACCACCTGGAGACGCCTGTCGACGTGTATCTGCTCGGGGGTGGCAACCTCATTCTGCGTGGGTTAAAAGATTCGACGAAAGACGTCGACCTCGTCGTTGCGGACGGACAGACGTTCTTTGTAATCGCCGAATCGCTCCAGGACTTGGGATACGAGGAGCGTAGTGACTTGGAAGCGGCGTACAACCAGCTCGATCCCAGTATTGTGCTGGAGAAGGAAGGGTTTCCGCGCTGGGATATTTTCGTGGAGGCGGTCGCCGGCCAGCTCCAGTTGACGCCGGCGATGATTGAGCGGTGCGACCAATCATTCGAGTACGGCAATCTTCACGTACATCTGCTCTCGCTGACCGACATCTTCGTGTTCAAATCGATCACGGAACGCGAAGGCGATCTCGAAGACGTCGCACTGATCGCCAGACAGGCCGACCTCGACTGGAAGAGCATCTTCCAAGAGATCAAGACCCAGGAAAATCGCACTGGCCAATTCTTCTCGTTTGCTGTGCTCGATACGCTCGATGTCCTCGACGAGCGGCACAATATTGTTGCGCCAATCACGGACCGGCTCGTCTCGTACTGTCTTGAGAACGCATTGCTCGTGTCGCTGGAGGGCCCAAAAACGATCGAAGACCTCCGAGAAGAGCTGGACTTCCCCGATCATCAGATCTACAACAAACTCCGGAAGCTTGAGGAGGAGGGGCAGATCACCGTCGACCGCAGCGGTCGGCTCAATACGTACCAGCGAGCTGAATCAAGTGACCGTTAACGCTACACCACGATTATACTTGATGAGTGAGTCGACGACATATGGACCTGGAGGAGACCGTCGATTACCTCGCCGAAGAATTTAATCTTGAGCGGAGCGAGCATGTCCGCGAAGTTGGCCAGTCTGTGGCTTATCTTCGGGACTAACAAGAGGCTATTGCCCGCTCTGAGGGCTATACTCACTCATGATCAGGATTCGGTCGGATCCAGCGTGGCTGGCTCCACGTTGATCCGGAGGCGATACGTACTGTCGGGTGATCCGGTGTCGGATAGCATCGGGTCCAACAGGGAGTACCCACTCGTGAACGACTCGACGAGGGTCTCGCGGGTGGGAAGATCAATCCCGAGTTGGTCGGCAAGGTAGACGATCCGCTTGGTCGCTGCTCCGTTATCGAGTTGCTCGAGGTACTCGCCGACGGTGTCCCAGGCACAGCCCCGCTGGTTGGCGGTTCGCATCGCAGTCGCGAGCTCTCGAAGGCCACCACAGAATTCGGGATGGTCCGCACAGTCGACCAGTGTTTTCTCTAAGTCGCTGACCTGTACGGTCGTCCCATCGATGGACGTCGGTTCAAAGCCGAAGAACTTCCCCTCAGTGACTGTCGTGACGCGGTACGGAACGCCGTGGATCTCCCGGCTTTGGGCTCGGGTCGGCGTGACGACGTAGACCGTCCGAGGGACCTGATCGGTCAGCCCGTGGTGGCTGAGGGCACTGTAGTAGCCGATGTACATCGGTGCAGCGACGTGGGCAGCGATGAGGGACTCGTGCGTTGTGTACACGCCTTCCTCACCGGCAGTCAGTGGAATAATGAGATATGTGCCCGGAAAGAGCCGGTCGAGCCAACCTTTCTCGGTGAGGCGGGAGGTAATCTCTCGGGCGGTGTTCGGGGGGATCTCCAGCGTCGTCTCAATGTCGTCGACGGAAATGATCTGGTGGCCCGCGCCAGCGAGTCGTGCAAGGAGTCGACTTTCTCGAGTCGAGAGCCCTTGGCGTATAGTCTTTGTTTGATCTGTTGAACTCATGACTGCGGTTCTTACATAGAGTCTAAACTTAGGCTGGCTTTTGCCCTCTGACTCCCTTGGTTGACAGGACAAACAGTATCGCTCTCATGCAAAACTGAGCTGTTGAGTGAGTAAAGGTGTCTTCGTCTTAACCAACAAAGTCGGCGCAGTCTGGGGTGCTGTTGGTTAGTCGGTGTCTGGGCCCGGTGTCCCGGGTAGACACACCTCGATTTTGTGTGGCCGCAAGCGGGTGGCGGCCAGACAGGGCCGCCGAGAGGTGATATTTCAAATGGGAGAAATTCGCTGTCCACGCTGCAAGAAGACGTTCCAGACCAAGTATAACCCCGAGCGGTTTCGCGCTGGGTCATTTTACGACGCAGAGCGCGATGAGGAGTACGATCAAGTCTGCGAGGGCTGTCATCGGGAACTGACAGACAAGTGAGCTGAGTCTCTTACTCCGCAATTTTTTCGTCAACTGGATCAGGGATTGTCCCCAGTTCAGTCTTCAGTAGTCGCTCTCGCTCGTCGGTATGCGTATCCTCTTCGATCAGGAAGGCTTCGACGGTTTCCCGATCACTGTGATACTGGATTGCTGTCTCGTATCCGTACCGAGTGTTCACGCCTGGTGCTGACCAGTGTATAATACGCACCAGAAACTCGCGATCTTCCCACGTCTCGATCTCGACTGACCGTGGTGCATCAAGCTCCCGCCGGGCGATGTCGATCACTTCGTCGACGACCGGCCCGATCGTTTCCATGCTCGGAATCTGACGCTGGTTGGATGGCTGTGGCTCTGGAGAAAGGTGTGGCTGTGACATGAGAACGGTACGATTCAGACTTGTCCGTCATCGCTCAAAAAGCTCTGGGTTGGGGTGGCTCCCCCAGCTGGCACACGTCGAGGTACTGGTCCCACGGAGTGCCAGATGTATCGCAAGCGTGGGTCTGCCGGCCGGGGCGCAACTGGGGCTGGATGGCTGGTGGAGCGTCCCAGCGCGCGACGCCACTGACAGACTCGCGATGCTCGTCTGTCCTGTCCTCGTTCACTCTCGCTCACTCGGACGACGGGGCGCTGCGCTCGGCGCGGTCGCGCGCCTCACGCCGGTCCATCGTGCCTGCGGTGGCGGGCGCGATCCCCGCCGGAAATCGGACGGTTCCCCGGCTGAATACCACACTAAATTCCGGTGTTTGGAGAATGCGAAAACAAAGCGTGTTGTAAATGTTGGGAATAAGACACAAAGCTCCGGACAAAGTGGTGTGGTCGCCGGCCGGTGACTGTCGGATTGTTCGCCACGAGGAGGCCAAAGTGAGCGAGGGTCGAGCGTGGGTCTGCCAGCACTGGCTCAACTCGAGTGTGGTCGTGATCGGCGTGGCCCTAGACGTCGGTGGCCGGCGACGTGCGTGGCACAGTGGACTCGCATGGCACTCGGTGGGGCTGGCCCGCCGTGTCGAAGTCACGATATGGCTCCGGGGAGTGAGGCGACTTCTATCTGAAACTCAATAGGTTTCCTTGCGGGGTGAGTGTGTCAGTCTTCGCTCTGGGTAGGTTCCGCGATCCACTGTCTCTTCCTTTGTTCTATCTCTTATGTTTTTCTTCTTATGTCTCTCGCGCCTCCGCCGGGATATGCACGACAAGGTAAAGAGTGTAGTTTGTATCCGATTCTGGGCGATTCATACCCATGCCGTCCTGCGATTTGCTGATGATTCGTCGCTGTGTTTGAGTGATTCACCGTGATTCAGATTGGCAAATTACCGACGCCGTCTTGCGATTTCGCATATAGAATAGTCCGAAGAAAGTAACTTCAATAGCTCTGATACAAGTCGAGTGCTACAGTCTCGACAAGACCCGGTTACCAACTTGCAGAGAAGCACCACCACGTCACAGAGATGAGAAATATATAGAACTTCTTATAATTAGAACACGGGCAAATTGATGTAGGTCACATGAACTCAGATGGCCTGCGTCGCTCTCCGCTTGCCTCAGTTTCGTCCCGTTCTTCACTCTTGTCAGTATCAGTCTCCGTGTCCGATTCATCAGGCGATTCACTCTCTTCCTTCTCAGCAGAGTCCGTCCCGTCACTGCTGGGATCTGGGACCGTCTCAGGGGAGTGGTCGCCATCGTCATCGGGCAGCTGTTGGTCCTGATCCGCGCCACCAGAGTTACCCTCTAAATCTGACACATCCGGGTGATCTGTGTCCGGAGACGTGACGGCAGTGTTTGCTGTTGTCTGGTCGAGTGGGTCGCTCGACTCGTCGTCGCCCAACCCGTCTGTCGCGTCGACGGTTGGCTC
>Ga0207754_100418_pt1 | contig 17278 bp, 22 predicted proteins | sample A23E1SouthBayCA_FD_187728 | JGI IMG/M metagenome (GOLD analysis project Ga0207754, IMG submission 187728) | Aerobic enrichment media microbial communities from Eden Landing Ponds, California, USA - A23 E1 (SPAdes) | ecosystem: Environmental > Aquatic > Marine > Unclassified | place: Emeryville... | reverse complement strand
CGTGGCCAGTGACGATAGCCAGCGACCGGGCGGCCTGGGTGATGGCGTCCTGGCCGCGGTCGGTCAGGGCGTAGGTCTCGTCGGTGGTGACCAGGTCGTTGGCTTCGAGCTCGGCGAGGGCGTCCGTGACGTGGGTGTCCTCAAGCGTGGCTTCGCGTCGGGTTTCGACGGCGATCTGGAGGGCGTCGGCGGTAGCCGCGCGGTCGTAGTGGTCGTGGTCGGCAATCGCTTTCAGGAGGTCCCGGTGGAGGGCGGTGCAGGTGTGCCAGGCGGTCATGCTCTCCCTCCGGTGGGGGGAGTGGTTGGCGAGCGATGCGACTCTTCGTGGGTGGGCTTGCTGGTGGTCATGGGTTCGATGGGACGCCGGAGGTTGCTGTGGGCGTCGCCTATCTCGCCCTATTGACTCGACAGGACTTATTAGTTCCGCACGTGCCGAAGAATTTGCACCAATAGAGGAACTGAATGAACGGTGATATTTTCTCAGATGGTCTCGAACACAGAGCTAATGGGTCGCCGGAAACGAGTTGAAGACGATGAAATACTACAGGCTATAGCTGTCTCTCCAGACCCTATAGTTACTGCGTCGGAACTCTCTGAGCATATGGATTACACTGATGATGGCGTGCGAAACCGATTGGACGATCTCGAAGAGCAAGGTTTAGTGATGAGTCGTGATGTCGGTTCCAGAGCCAAAGTCTGGTGGATTACGACTCAGGGGCGGCAGAAGCTTCGATAGAGGCCTTCCACCAAACTACTGAGCGGGCACCGACCTGTCTGGAAACAACTCTTCCCTCGCCTTCTAATTCTTTGAGACGGCGGCGTAGACCATCCTGACCAATTGGAAGCTCCTGTGCCATCTCAGGCGCTGTTCGAACCGGTGCATCAACCATCTCGAATTGTTCGAGAATTTCTTCATCAGTTACGCTCACCCTTCGTGCCATCGTATGATCCATTTCGTCTCTTTGTGCCGAAAAACTTTTGATTAATCGGCACGTGCTAATTAATACGGAACACACGCGCCGCTGGTCGATTTTGTACGAAATCGCCCCGGTGGTAGGACACCGAGGCGCGTGGTTCCCACAAGAACCAATGGCAACTACGCAATCCAATCCACAAGAACGTACCGCACGCGAATTACTTACTCAGGGCCGCCCGCTCTTTCTGGGCGTCGACAGCGAGGGTGCTGCCCACTACTGGGATAGCTATGAATTTGCTGTGGCTATCGTTTCGGTGAACGGTGAGGCGGAGAAAGTTGAGTTAGCTGCAACGCCCTTCGAGACGCTTTCCGACTGGTGCGAGTATACTCGGGGCGAGCGTGGCTGGGATATCGGCCCGCACGTCGGTGGGTCGCTTGTTGGTAATCTCGTTCGAGGTGTAGAGGCGTGAGCTGCACTGTGGAGGAACGGCGGCGTGTTCGGCGTGCTGCGAGAGCGATTCGTGAGGCAGTGGCGACTGAGTCAGTTGATGTGCTTGCACCGAGTGCCAGTCAGTACGGTGAATGGACGCTCGATGCGGTGTTACGTGATTCGGAGGGTGTGCCGCCAGAGGTGTTACGTGAGCTGGCGCTTGCTGGGTTGACGTTGCAGCCGACGCCGTCGCAGGCTGAGTATCAGCATGTGGCGGCGACGGTGTAGGACTGATATCCATCCTACATTCTCATGTGATTACTGCAGTAACAATGATATAATCCGAGACGTGGTTCTCTGTATGGAAGAACCGTACCGGCATATCCTATACTACTCTCCATCACATATCCGCCAACTGTTTTTTGATCGGATAGACGAGAACACGCAAGTTGCGAGACAAGAAGAGTCGTGGAGTTCGCTAAAAGCTGGATTAAGTGCCTTCTTGCCGGGTAATCTCGGTGGTGAAAAGGGAGATCGCGAGCAGATCATGGAATCCGTTAATCAAAGCGAGGAGTACATACAGACTAAGCGGGTCGTAAACCACCTGCTGGAAGATGAGAGTATCCCGCGAATCAAAGATCTCGATATAGATGACCTCTCCACACTTTATCGGTTCTCATGTGAATGTCAAATTCTTCCAACAGATGACGGAACGAATGCGGACTCAAAACTCGTAGAGATTGTCGGCAAAGAAGGAAGCATCGAGTTTCGGGGGATGACATCTCTTGAGAACTGGAGTTCATTGAGTGACACTCTCATGATGGTCGAGAATGAACTTCCATTTCCTCTTGACGGTATTATACAAGTTCGAGATTTCCAAGATAGAGTAATAACTGAGGAGGTTGATGGCACCCATTCGCTCGAACGGGCAACCTGTTCGGTCAATTTTGTATTTGTGTGCCAGTCTGACCGAGATGAGTTTCAGAGGTGGATGAACCGCCGGTCACTGGTCGGAGAGTATCACAAGCAGACTTCAGATAGCTAGATAGAAGGTGCGACTGTCTATCGGGTTACGGCCAGTCCTCTGGTACCTCATCCACATATACTGCTTCGAGCTCTGACTCTAGCTTGACGAGCAGTATCCCTACAGCAAAAATAAAAAGAAACACCAAGAGAAACCGCGGCCATTCGACTCCAAAGTATTGAGTGTTCTCCAGGTAAGGGTCATACACAGCGGCATATGTAATCGCGATGATTCCTGCTCCAGTGTGCCAGTGAATCGATGACGCCGATTTGCCCTCCAATAAGATATCATCGTATTCTTCGACTTCGAGCAGAGGGAGCGCGATCCAAACAACAGAGAAAATTAGCCCCGAAATAACCGGTAGCTGGGAATTTGGACCTGAGAGGAGAAGAGCTCCGAAGAGAATGAGTGTTGTATTGAGTCCATGGATGAAATTGAAGCGACCGAAATGGGGAATGATGCTAGATTCCCCACTCGGTAGGAAGATTGGTGGATAGTCTTTGACAACTGTTTCTTCAAGATCGACCTCACGGGCGACGCTGCTCAATTCGACGACAACGAGAAGGATGATCGGGAGAAGGAGCGAATTCAAGTCTGTAGCCATTCCAGTAACTGATTAAAAGGCAGACAAGTAAGATTTAGCCTCCTACTCTTCGAGTTAGAGATCGAGTGGTTCAGCGCTGACGCTCGATGTGCTTGCGCCGAGCGCGAGTCAGTATGGTGCATGGACGCTTGATGCGGTGCTTCGGGACAGTAAGGGTGTGCCGCTGGAGGTGTTGCGGGACTTGTCATTGGCCGAGTTGACGCTCCAGCCGACGCCGTCGCAGGCCGAGTATCAGCACGTGGCGGCGACGGTGTAAGGTAGAGCGCTAGCCAACAAACGTAGGCACTACTGCTTGTTTGTTGGTTAGCCAACTCCCAATCCGCTTTCTGACCGTCGTTTGTTGCTCGGGAACTCTACGTAGTCAGGTATCTCAACCTCAAACTGCAACTCATTCTTGTGGGGAAACCTATTCACAACGGCGACGAAAACCCACCAATATCTGAATGAGTGGTCCTTTCTACGGTGCCCTGGCCGCATCCGCTTCCGTCTTCGTTGCCATCCTCACCGCACTACTCGTCAACAACTACGTCCAAATCAAATCTGACCGACGACGAGTAAAGAACGAGCTTCAACGAATCACAGAAGATCTGGGAGGTCTCAGAGAACGGAAAGACGACCATGAGGGAAAGGTAGGTGAACTCGTTGAGAAACGGGAATCTGACTACCGTGAAAAGGCGAGAGAAAGGGTAGACAAGTTCATCGACGCAAGGATACCACCGGAGGAACCCAAGCCAATCGAAAAAATCAGCGTAGACGAGCTCTACGCCCAGTTGATAGCGTCCAAAGACTGTAACTCTCCTGAAGAACTGGAAAGAGAACCAATCGAGTACCGACACCGAGAGATCTTGGAGGATCGGATAGATGAGATCGAGAACAAGATACTGAACAGTATCATCCCGTCATTCGCATCCCAGTATAGAGGAAGAGGCCAAAGTATTGATCCAGGCTCAGAGTTCAAGAGCTTCGCTGAAAGAGTAGAAGAAAAGCGAGAGGAACAGGACTCCCAGGAACATAAACAAGGAGACGAAGATAGCGAAGAACCGGACATTACTATCGAAGCTGAGTTCAAAGATCCACTGAGCCTCGAAGACTTCATCGAGAAATACAAGGAAGAATACAGCCTCACCGATCTCGACGAGAAAACTGTAGACGCCTTAGAAACGCAGTACGAGGAAGTTGTAGATAGAACAGCGTCAAGCGGTGGTGCGGCCTCAACTCGCATAAGCGGGTCAGCAGGCTCCTCTCTCGCACGGGCAACTTCTCCGGCACAAGAAATGAGAGAACCTCCTGAAATAGACATTCCGTCGCCTAACGCGTATGTCGGCTTGAACCCACAGGAGCAGCAGAAGCTATCTCAAGAGCAAGAAAAGCTTCGAGATATAGAAAACGAAATCAGTATCTTGGAGAACCGGGAGCAGCGGCTTAAACGAGAAAAAGAAGGCCTACATCCCGAAGAATTAGTCCCAACTCTTGTGGCAAACGTGGCAACCATCATCCTCTCCGTCGTCATCCCCGTCTTCGCATATCTACTCTTCACCACAAACATCGCTGTCACAGTACCAAGCTGGCTCTGGTTAATCTCCCACACCCAAGTCAATGTCTTTCTCTCCTGGCTCCTCGGACTCTGCGTAGTCTTTGAATCAATCCACGCAAGAATTAATGACCGAGAACCCAAGGCATACAGCCTGTATAATTTGGCTAGGGAAGGTTTCCCTCGGGGCTAAAACACCTTATCAGAATTTAGGCTTCTCACGTCGCCACAACTGAGAATGACGTTGTTCTCCGGATGTGCTAGATCCAAAGTCCAGTAATAGTAATGCAAAGTTCATCTTCTGAACACACACTCTATATTCAGCACGGACCTTCGTATCAGGTGCTGTGGGTTTCGACAGAACCCTGAAACCTTGTTTTTCCGAAATCGCTTTGCCCTGCGAATCTCTTAGTTTCCATAATGTCAGAGATCGGACGATGGGTCACATGGGGTCTCCTACCATCACTGGTTGGTGGACTCCTCCTCAACACTGTCGTCCCTTTCGACTCGATCAACAGCGAAGTTTTCAACGTAGTTCTGACGGATCCCATACTTCGAGTCGGTGGATTAACTATCGTACTATTCACCCCTGTGTACTTCGGTGTGCGCTACACTATAGGGCTCGTCCAGTCTCTTATATACCGACGACGAGAGATTAAGAAAAGCAACTCCCCAGGTGTATTCAGCAGTACATCAAAGCCAAGTGAGTTGACTTGGTACGGTGTCGTGCGGCAGTACGGTGCCGACTGGTACGTAGCCTTCGGCGAATCCCGCCGTGGCAGCGACCAATACGCATGTATTGAGAAAGGACCGTGCTGTCCGAACTGCCAAACCGAAATGCTTCACCGGAACAGGACACACTACATCGCGCTTAAAAAACGAGTATGGCTGTGTCCGGAGTGTGAGACGGTCGTTGATCGTCCCAGCGAGATGTTATTCGAAGAAAAACGGGGAGTGAAGCGTATAACCGAAAAGCATGTACTGGCTGCCCTATCTACTGAAAATTCTGAAGAGTACATTGATTCAATCGAAGGCCTCGATACGGCAAAATGGGGGAAAGGCTTCCCTTGATGTTTAGAGCTTCACGGTCGTTATCCGACTACAGTATGCGTGCCACTATTGAGATTGTTCACGAGTTCTATTTGATAATCCCGCCGCAGTCCTGCGAATCAGCCTAGGCCGAGTCCCAGATCGACCCAGACCGAATTCGCGTCGAACCAAAATCGGCGTGAAGAGTGTAGCCGCCCCGTACAGCGGTTGACGCCCGAAAATATGAAAGGTCAAACCGATATATACCAATGCAATCCCTGGCGATTCATGTGATGTTCAGACGAACTGAGAGAACACGCGCATCGAACGGAGGCAAATATGAGTGACGCGGGCGAAGCGGTTGAGGGAGCAATTGCATTCATCGTTGGCGGGTTCATGCTCCTGCTGATTGGCTCGGCAGTCGAATCCAGCTCGCTTCTCTATAATTTCAGCACGTTCGGTCTCGTCATGATTCTGCTCGGGATCGTTCTGACAGTCGCGCTGGTCGCATCGCTCATTGGAGGGCTCTCTGGGAGGTAATCATGGTTGTTAGAGACTATCTCGCCGACAAGAAAGAAGAGCGAATCACCGACGAGATGATTCTGAACGTGATCCGCGAAAGCGAGGCGGGGTTCGTCGGAACGACTGAGGTCAGTGATGATGAGCGAATCGGATTGAAAGAAGGCGCTGTTCGCAATCGACTGGACGATCTTGAAGACGAGGATCGTGTCCACAAGAAGCGGCTTGGCCATCCAGAGCGTGGTAATCTGGCATGGTACTTAGCTGATGAAGAGCGTGAACGTCCTGTGTCCGCCGAGCGCTACTGGCTGGCTCGCGTGTGTGAAGAGGGACGAGCAATTTCAGGGAACATACTGCGTATCGGTGGCGTCGTTGCTCTCGCGGGCATGATGACGCTCCTGCTGTCGATTAGCGCCGATGCGTCCGGCTTGCAAATCACTATCCTCCAGCCCTCGACGGCGGGTACCATCGGCTACGCTTTGGCAGTCGCTGGCTTCGCTAACGTCGCTCTTGGCGGGGTACTCAAATTCGGGCTGAGTTTTACCGAGACAGCCATCACTCGTCAATCCACTCCAGCAAATTAGATCCTCATCTGCTAACCAACATATGGTATGTAACCGTTTGATTGTTGGTTAGCGACCGCCGATGCCCTGTTTGTTGCTCGGATTCTCACCTGAAACAACTGCTCGATACGGATACACACCTATCAATGAGTCCTAATTGTAATTTAGGGTGGCTGTGTCTCTGTCTCTCGGACTGGCGTATAGTAACGCTGGAGCCACTCTGCTAATCCGTCTAATCCCGGAAAGAGGACCCGTTCGGTAATGTTGGAGGCATCTAATTTATCTCGGATCTCCATTTTTACGGATGCCGGAATTCGATAGCGTTTGAAAATATTCCTGTGATCTGCAAGCCATTGGTCAAATCGTTGTGTGGGGTCTGGCAGCACAGAAAACAAAGCGAATTGATTTACGATTCGTCCATCAAGAGACGGAGGCTCAAAGAATAACGGACTATCTGTCTCGTTTTGCTCAAATATGGCGTTGGGGTCATCAAAGTCACTGGCAACCTCAGTCAGTTCATCAATGGTGAATACATGCCCAGATTTCTCCTCAGTCCATGTGTCATTGAGTAACGCATGTGCTTCGTCGATATCAACGCGCCAAATCAAGCCATCCTCATCCAGTTTACTCATGTTCTCTGTGGCAAAATGTAATGCGACTAGTGGCGAGTACGTCCAGTCAAGAATCCTTGTGGGTAGGCCATAATGTTGTGCGACGGAAAGCTGATGCCAGATAGATTTGTCAGAGAGTGACCTGTCTTCCGCATATTTGATGAAATTTCGGAGTACGTCCGACTCTACTTCTGCTCCATGACTGGCATTAAATGTACCATCCGAGTTCTGCTGACCTAAACGAATCAAGGATGTCGGCAAAGTATCATAGGCTTCCGAGAGGCCACGAAAGGCGTGGGACGGCCGATAGCGGTTCAGGTTCGGCTGCCATGCCCCCATGAATAGTTTATCCTGTGCATCTTCCCAAGAGGATATCGTCACGGTCTGTTCTTCGAAATCTCCCATTGGATTGTATAGCAATGTTCCAATGTTAAATTCAGTCCGATTCTGTCAATACCCCCGATAGTGGCAGGAGCCTCAGTGCAAATTTCACGCTCTGTATCGTCCGTTTTTACTATATAACCCAGCTACGTTCCGTTGGTCACTTCGCGGCCTCAAGGAGATTATTTTATTCTGCTAAAAAATGACAGTGTTCGGAGGGTTGAACAACGCCATCATTCGCTCTTCTTTGAATTCCCATTGCAGTTGATCATCCCAGCCGGGTAGCAACTCTATTTCTAGCTTATGCCTTCGATGCGTCAGTGAGTTTGATGTACGGGTTCCCCGTTATGGAAAATAGAAGCGATGGGCCAGTATTTGGGGACCGTCTGGAGCAGACTCAGAGACATTCTGATTGATCACTCAGTATGGGAGCGGCGATGCATCGCTTCCGGAGCCTTTATAGCCGCTATCCTGTGGTTCCTCCCGATCAGTTACGACGTGTCTCAGGTTGATCGAGTCCTCGCCACGTTAGTGACCGCCCAAGCCAGTATCGTAGCAATTGTATTCTCGGTTAGTATCCTAGGCGTCCAGCTCGTCGCAAATCGGTACTCCGCCCGGATGACGACCCTCATCACGTCATCAATCTCGTTTCAGCGGACGCTTCTCTTTCTTGGCATTTCCATTGGACTCGACTTACTGTTATTACTGCAACTCCCCGTTCTCTCGCCGAAGACGACAATGGTTGGGTTAGCCGTTATCGGGGGGTTAGCCGTAGCATCTGGTATCGCGCTTATACAATATGTCGAAGGCACATTAGAACGGAGCACCCCCGAAGGGCTCCTGCAAGCATACACAAACCAGCTAACAGCAGATAGTTATCGAGACCAAGTCATCAACAGTCGGGAACAGGACGGGGCCCTCCACCCGATGCACGAACTCCATTCGTTTGTAATGTCGGGGCTGTCAAATGGGGAGTGGGCAACTGCCGAAAATGGACTCATCGAATTTGAGAGAGTTTCACAAGGAATTATAAAAGAACTCGCAGGAAGGGGGGACCTGCAGAGAACCGATGCGCTGGCAGGACACTATTTCAAAACTCCAATCCAAGAGTACCTGCCTCGAATTACTGCTCAAGCAATTGAAGATGGTGAGAGCGATTTAGCACGGCAAGCTGTACAGTCCATTGAACGAATAACGGAGACTGGACTGAAGTGTTATTATCCATTACTCATCAGCTCGGCAACAAGCGGCCTTAGCCGAATCATACGCGAGGCACCCGATGGAGAGGATGGTGACAGTATCAGACGGCGGTGTCTGAGGGTCTATTCAAATCTGTTGACCACAGTTGTGGAATACCCGTACCCAAAAGGTGTAGTTACGCTTCTTAGCCTCTATTCATCACAATTTCGGAAGTTGTTGATACGTGATCGTGAGCCGTGGGTCTACAGACACGAATTAGAGGAGTTCTTCAGACGGAGTATCGGTCCTGCGCACAAACAGACCGTTGAGCAGTATGGGCAGTACATCAGTGAGTTAGATGTCGATTGGCACAATCGAACACAGTCCATGGATGCAGAAGGCATCGCTCCCTACGATATGCTATTTGCCTACCGGAGATATTCCATCGAAGTCATTGGGTATATCCTGAACTACTATAGCCGAAACGAAGAATGGCCACTCAGTCCGGGCGTTCTCCGGGAGACGTGGTCTAATATGCTGTCAGATGCGATTAGTGCTAACACAGGCAGGTATAGTCAGGCAGTCTGTCGCTGGTATATCGATCTCGCCTACCTAATATGCCAAGCTGGGGATGGTAATATAGGCGAGTGGGCAGTCTGGTTAGAGAAGATAGAAGATGATCATGGTTCCGCCGAGATGGTAGATGATGCATTCAATGAGGCGCTTGAAAAGGGAATGACAGCGGCATTTGAGGGAGAAAGGCGGAATATATCGTCTGCTTCAGATTCAAGATCATTTTTCAATAAAATAATGGATCTGAATCCGCCAGGTATGGAAGCATACGAAGACTGGGTTGAACAATTCCATGAACACGTTATCGACCATCGGTAGTTGGATATCAACTGAGGCTCGTCATCCGGTGAAGAGTACGAGATATTAATCGATAGCCCAAACCCGTTCTAGTCAAACAGATGCTCGGCTATCGGTTCGTCGTAGAAGTTAGCTGCAGAGTAGTATTGGCTGAACTCAATATCGGCTGGTAGACTGAACGGAGCGGAATTTCCCGTGTGGCGTTCAAGCACTTGCTCGGTAAGTTCAACTTGGTGTCGGCGGATAGCATAGTCTTCACGAAAGTGACCTTTGGCTCCCCAGACATCTGTATGCACACTATCGACCCCCGAAGAGTTGAGATCAATCGACGTCTCACAAAAAAGTGAGTTTGCCGTCTCTGCCGACTCTGGACTGACGGTTGAGGAAACGTACCACCACGCTGTCGGGAAGTCGTCGTCCCATAAACCGCTACGCTTTCCCTCCACCGGTAGGAATCCGTCGCTCGTATTGAAGCGTGTGAGTGAAATCTCCGCCTCAGTGTCGAAGGTTTTTGATCTAGAGAACAGCCCCGTCACTGTTGTGACTTTGTCAGGATCTGCTGCTCCTTTCACTGAAATACTGATAACGTCCTCCTGCTCGGCAAGGAACGCCAACGCTCGGACGGTCTCTGGTGATGAGCGGAGCGTATTTACGGAGACATCTAGCAAACTCTCGTTGTACAACTCTTTGAACGCTACTACGGGAAGGATATCTACGACCCCCGCTTCCTCGAGAATTGTTCGAAGCACCGCATCCTCGACCGAATCGATATCGGGTGAAGACGGCTTGTCATTCGTGACCCCTGTCGGCCCGGATGTGGCTGAGATACCAAGCGTGTCGGCGAGGTCCTCCAGCATGTCTCTGTGAGGCCCGCCGTAGCCCGATAAGAGTTCTTGCAAGGCGTCACGGTCGGTTTTCGCTAACTTCGGGGACTCTCCGTCTTCGGTCAATGTCCCTCGCTGTTCGTTTCCGCGATCACTGTCGCCTGTGAACAATAGCCCGGTTTCCCACATCCCGTAAACTAATTCTCCGGGAAGCTTAGGCCCCCGCCGCTCGCGTCGGACACCGGGGGTATAATTTATCTCTTGGAATATCTGGTTGGCTGGCAGGGTACATTGGATAGTCGTGTTCGCGCCATCGACTGAACCGAGCAAAAAGTGTCGGGAACTGTTTCTTTTGTAACAGTACAGTCTGGCCATGCTGCATCGGCGTAATCGGACTATTTGAGGCCACCGACAAACCCGTGCTAATTGTTAACTTTCGAGGTCCAAAGCCTCATTTGAGTGATGTATAGCCCGCTAATGAGCCCAACCTAGCGGAGTTCATCCATAGCGATGGAAGGGTCCGCTTGGTTTGCTTCTCTAAACTAACTCCAATGGTGCTACCGTCTGAATATCAGTTGAGCAACTAGTAACCCGATACTCAGCGGGAAGCTAGTCTCGGCACCCAGCAACAGAGCCAGTCCACAGCGGATCAATGCCACTGCACCGTCCAGCAGCCGACCCAATAGCGGCCTCAGTGCGCTGTGTGTATCGAGACCCGGTAGACATCATGGCGGAACTGGAGTCTGACCAGCGCTGTTGTGCGCCCGCTCAGCAGACCCGACATTAAAAGTACATATCTTTTATAAGTGATATTCGGCCAGATATCGGGGCCATATCACAATTCCTATAGAACGAAATACGCCGCTAGAGGGGCTCTGAAGACTCTTAACGATGAATACCCCTCAATTCGCGCGCGATTAGCGCGCGTGAGTGGAAGGCCCCATGTCTCTTCCACACCCTTCGCCGAATCGCGCGCGACGCGCGATGCTTGAGCCGAAGGGGGGTCGAAGGGGGGGCTACCCCTTCCTTCGCGCGCGTTTGAATTGCGCGCGAATTGAGGGGACCCTATAATCAGAATTCTAATATAAGTTTTCTTATCGTGATTGCAGATTTGTGGTAGCACCCCTAATACCCCGGTTTGCGCGGTTTAACAGTGCTATCTCTCGTTGTCTCAAGTGCGTCATGTTCGCAACAACTACGAAACTCAGCGGCGGTAAGAAACACAGTCAGAATATCGGTCCAGTCCCGATCACCGACCACGCACATGAGCGCTGGGCCGAGCGTGCGGCCACCGCAGGGACGGATATCGAAACGGCGTGGCACCAGTCGATACCTGTTGCCGCACCCGAGCGGGACGCAGACATGGCTCGGCTGTACGCACCGTGTGACGTGTTGTTCGTCGTCCGTGGCGGAGCTGTGACCACCGTGTGCCCGGCTAACTACGGGAGTCTCAACACCGACGGCCTCGGTGCGTGTACGGCGTGTGGCAACCTTGACTCGCTCCAGTACGGCGACACGGCCTGTCGGTGGTGCAACACCCAGCCACAGGAGATCACGCTGGATAGTGGACTGACGGTCACCGCGACGGAGGAGGAGTAACATGTCTGCTCAGTGGCCTGAAAAAGAGCTGGCAGACGTGCACGGGGCGGACGAGTATATCGTCGTCAAAGCGTGGGTGAACCACATCGAAGACGTCGCGTCACATCGCCCACACCAGAAGGGCATCCTCGGTGACGAGTCCACCTGGGACGAGGATGCCCGCAAGTTCACTGTCTGGGACCCAGATTTGGACCTAGAGAAAGGCAACCTCTACCGGATTTTCGGCAAGGAGCGAACCTACGAGCCGCTCGACGAGATTCAGATTCAGATTAGCGATGCCGACCACGTCGACCTGCTCTGCGAAGGCGAGTAGGTAGGATCAAGGCAGCATTTTTTGCGGTGAGATCTACACCGCTACCGATTGGTAGTCGCACGACCCGCGCCGTGGTCCAGTTCCAGCTAATACTCCGGGAGATGCTGTGAGTGACTGAGTACGGGGTGGAGTTGCGTATTCACAGTACGAACACGACTCCGGCCACGGCCCACGAACTGTAGAGTTGTGCCAGCCCATAGTATTCTTCCCGCAGCGATGAACCACTCTCGTAGCTATAGATTGCAAGTGCGGCCATCACCAGTCCAAGGTTTGCATAGACCTCAAGCATGGTGTGTGGTCGCACAGCCTCGTAGACATGAGCGTTCACGGCTACTGCGTTCGCAAAGATCGCCGGCCGGCTCACATACTGCTTCTCGACTAAGTATCCCAATACAATGAGCGACAGCGGGGTCAGGTGGCGCAAGACAATGTCCGGCAACCACGTAACCCATGTTTCGGTGAGCCACGACAGTTGTAGCAGAGCAGTACTCACACTAGAACACCTCGCTTGCCGGGTCCGAATCGGGGCGAGCAGCCGTGATCTTGGTATTGCTTTTGTTGATCGATCAGTAGCTTGAGACGCATTTCAAACTCTTGCATTATGGCTCAAAGTCAGATCTGGTTTCGACATAAGTCGACTAGACGTTTTAGCTGTAAACATCGGATAAAGACTTGTTTACAGGCGAAAATGCCGTTTTGAGCTTCAAAACGATGGACGGGTTAAAGTGCCAGCCAATATGATTGAAAGGTATGCCGCCGACGATTAGCGCTCGTGTGGACGAAGAGAAAATTGAAGAACTGAAGAATCTGACCGACGCCGATGCTGATTCCGAAGCCATCAGAGCGGCTGTTGATTACGCCGTCCGAGAACGGCGGCAGCATTCGGCATATCTGGGGATATTCATGACACTGCTATTCCTCACGTTTGAGGCATACGGTGAGATATCGGTTCCTAGAGAGTCTGGACCAGTTCTCTTGTTGGCACTCGTGGGTGTGTACTTGCTACCCAAGTTGATGCGGTTCTACCACAACTGGACGAATTAACGAACTGTCTGGTTGCAGTAGACTCATTATCCGCATTTTTATTTCTTCTGTGCTTCTCGGAGGCCACATTATATGTCAGTAAGAATTGAACTACCCGGCATGAACATCGAGTCCGCAGTGAGCGAATTGACATCTGCAGAGAGTCAAATGCGGGATAATCCCCCAGACTCAATTGCAGACAAAGACGAGGCACTCGGTGAATACCAGTCACTGTTCCAGCCTGATGAAGTCGCTAATCTCCCGGAAGAGCGGTTGAAAGAATTCCTCCGATACGAGAATAACAGGCACTGGACTGGTCTCCATCGGCAAGAACATAGACTAACAGAGGACATGGACGAACTCAGGGCAGCCCTCGACAAACTTGTTGATGAAGACCGAGATTTAGCCACTCGAGTTACCGAAGTAAAAGGTTCCGTTGACGGGATGGGGAAAGCGACGCTCTCAGCCATTCTCCTGACGGCGTATCCCGAGAAGTATGGTGTCTGGAATAACCGCTCAGAAGAAGCCCTGAAACAGCTCGACGTCTGGCCCAAATTCGAAACAGGAGCCGAGTTCGGCGAGCGGTATGCGGAAGTAAACGCCGTTCTTCGTGAGCTCAGTGACGAACTCGAAATCGACCACTGGAATCTCGATGCACTCCTTGGCTACGTCGTTGAGAATGATCTGGTACTGGAGGAACCCACCATCGAAGACTCACCGGAACAGAGTGAGTTTGTCAAAGAAAAACACCTGCAACAGTATCTCGTCAACAACTGGGACCACATCCAACTCTCACAGGACTGGACAATATACAGTGATTCAGACGACCCAGAGGCAGGCGTGGAATTTTCGACTGGGGTCGGACGCCCAGATATCCTCTTGACTCACAAAACCGACTCCAGAGTGTGTGTTGTCGAGTTGAAAAAGTCCGATAGCAGCGACAGGGCGGTTGGCCAACTTCTCAGATACGTCGGCTGGGTGGATGAACATCTTACAGACTTAGAGAATGTTAGCGAAGAGGCAGTTGTCGAAGGCCGGCTCATCGTCAGCGGATCCACAGAGAAATTGGACTATGCGTTGTCAGCAGTTCAGAATCTCACTCTTCACGAGTACGATGTCAATGTGGAGGTCAAGACACCGGATTCAGTTTCTGACCGATGATCACACCTGATGGTTGGCCCGTAGGTTAATCACGATCCACACGCCAAATTCAACGACACGATGACTACCGAGGCGACGCGTATCGGGTTGCTCTCCGATATTCATGCCAACGCTGTCGCATTGAACACGGTCCTCGACGACATGGAGCCTGTTGATGCACTCGTCTGTGCCGGTGACATCGTCGGCTATGGGCCATCGCCCCAGGCGTGTTTAGATATGGTCAGGGACCGAGATATTCCAACCGTTGTGGGAAACCACGACCGTGAGGTCGTGAGGGGAATGACCTGGGAGTCCGGCGACGAATACGCTCGTCGAGTCCTTTCAGCAGACGATATAGCATGGTTAGGAGAACTACCTCGAGAACTCCGACTGTTTGACGAGCGAGTCAAGATTGTCCACGACCATCCTGACGAACAAGACCGGTACACAGAACCGGCCGACTTTGCGCCAACACTTCTAGAAGATGAGGATGTCCTCGTCTTAGGACACACGCACATCCAATACGCCGAGGCGTTCGATGACGGACTCGTGATCAACCCCGGCAGTGTCGGCCAGCCTCTTGACGGCGATCCAGATGCTGCATATGCAATCGTCGATTTAGCCGACTTGTCTGCCGATCTCTGTCGGGTTCCATACGATATCGAGCGCGTCCAGCAGCGTATCAAAGAGACTTCGATTTCTGACCGGAATGGTGAGCGACTGGTGTTCGAGTAAAATTTGGAGAACAGCTATCAATCTAACTCAGAGAATACATCACTGTTGATTGCACCGACGAGCACCATGCCATTTCTCGTTGGCTACGGCCTGTGGATCAAAAGGTGTCCCACGATGGGCGAAGACGACGCTCACGAGCTACTCAGCTACTTCAGAGCGCTCGGCGAGGTTGTGGTCTTCCACGAACCAATCAATCCCCGTGGCGCGAATTTCCAGCAGTGTCTCACCGCCGCCGAGCAAGCCGGCTACGACGACGTTGTCAGCGAACTGCAACAGATGCAAGACAGCCACCAGTACTGGGTCGAGTACGCGCTCGAACAGTTGAATACGGTCCAGCAGGTCGCAACACGCTTTGACGGGCTCGAAGTCCATTCCTAGCCTGATGAAGAACTGGTCCGCTCGACGAGCGGCCAGCTGCGGTCAAAGCTCACAGCAATGCAACAGGCCGTCTCACCGGAGTCGTTCTCCGAGCGCAGTAAGGACGCCTCGCCCGAACAGTCCGAGTTAGCCCGGGACCACGAGTCCATAGAGCATCTCATCTGATGACAAGGGTGTCGCCGGGATACGCGCGTGACTCACACCCAGAGAACTAGTTTGGCTTAATATACAGTGTGGCTAACCAACACCTGCGGTGGTTATTACTCTGTGTTGGTTAGCACTAATCCAACGGACAGTTCACTTCGCAATAGCTTTTTCACCAATCTCGACTTCTTCGTCAGTCAGCTCATCAGTCCACTCAAGCTTCCCTGCCAATTCATCGGCCCGCACAAGCGTCTCCAGATAACTCGCCAAGCCATCGTGAACGTCGTCAACGGTAGAAGCGGTGAGAATCCGATAAGCGTAGACCCAACCGCCATGCTTGGCCGACACACGGCAACTCTACCGGTTTGAAGATCTCGTGTCATTCCCCAGCACTTAATTTCTGAACGAGTTATACAACGACCATGTTTGAATTGGTCCACCGATATGCCCCCCAAAGTGCGGCTGGTCGAACGGCCACCGCCATTATCGCCTGTTTGGTTGGTGTCCCAGCACTCGTACTTGGACTCATCGGACTGACTGGAAACGTCGCGTCGGGACTCATATTCCTGTTAGTGAGTGCTGTCACACTCAGCGTCGCCGGACAACTGACACGAGGTGTCGTTCGCCAGGCGAATGCCGCCCCCACGGACAGTCCACAGGACGACCAACAGACAGACACAGTAACCGAAACCCCGATCGAAACGCTTCGGCGACGATATGCCGAGGGCGAACTTGATGACGAAACATTTGAACGGCGTCTGAACCAACTCATCGAAACGGAAGATCTAGAACAACGGACAGCCGAACGCGAACGTGAGTTAGCGTGAGTTAGTCCGATACAGGAACACTCGATCCCATGCTGCAGAATCGTGATGGGCTGCGCCCGAGGTTCTTCGAGAGCGCACGTTCGTTGGATTGACGCTCCAGCCAACGCCGTCGCAAGCCGAGTACCAGCATATGGTGGTGACGGTGTCGCGAAAAGCGCTAACCAACAATAGCTGACCAATACCTGTGACTGTTAGTTAGCCGACTATCGATTGATTTCTGACCGTCGGTCGTTTCTCACAATCTCACCAGGGATGCCCGCCCGGTGTGTCTGTGACTGTATCGCTGTAGATTCTGCCAGATTGCGTTGCTGTTCATAACGGCTTGCTGAATATAAACCGCGAGTCGACCACCGCCATTAGCACCGTTTCACACTCAACCCAGACTCGTCTCAATGGCGGGTCCGCGAATCCCCGCAACATTTCAACGTCGCGGGGGAGGACACACTCGATGCCCTCCATCATCGATGAAACCGTGTTCGGCGACCCCTCCAGAGGTCTTGCAGTGGTGTACCTCTGTGGCGCACTTCTGCTGGCCGGCCAGCAAGTGTACTACGTTATTGTAGAAGGGGCGACACCGTTCTATGCTGGACTGTTTCTGAGCACCGGGATGGCCCTCTCCGGCATTGCCGAGTCCCTGC
>Ga0207754_100416_pt1 | contig 17332 bp, 18 predicted proteins | sample A23E1SouthBayCA_FD_187728 | JGI IMG/M metagenome (GOLD analysis project Ga0207754, IMG submission 187728) | Aerobic enrichment media microbial communities from Eden Landing Ponds, California, USA - A23 E1 (SPAdes) | ecosystem: Environmental > Aquatic > Marine > Unclassified | place: Emeryville... | reverse complement strand
ACTACAGCACGCTCGGCGTCCTCGTCTACTCGGTCGGGCTCGTCGTGCTCGTCGGCGCGGGCGGGGCAGGGCTCGTCACCGACCGGGTTGAGCGGGCACGCCAGTCAGCGAGTGCTGCGACCGGCGCGGAGAGCACCGACACCGAGGGCACGACCACCGGGGACGCGGAGACGGTCAGCGACGAGCGGGTCGAGCGCGACATCGAGAACGCGATGTCCGACTCCGAGCTCTCGTGGGGCGGCGTCGAGAAGACGAACACGACGCGACTGAACCTCAGCGTCGGTAGCGACGACGAGGCGGAGGTCGAGCGCTCGAACCTCACGCCCGACAACGCGAACGTTTCGCGGAGCACGAGTGCGGACGATCAGGTCGCGGCCCTGCAGAAGCTCCGCGGAAACGAGGAGCCGGCGGAGGAGACGGGCGCGGGCGCAGACGATCAGGTCGCGGCACTCCAAGAACTCCGGCAGAAACAGCAGGCGGAGGAGGTCGCAACCGCGGACGACGACGGCGTCGTCGACCGCGTCAAGTCCCTCTTCGGGCGCTGAGACGGCCGGTCGGGACGGGCGACGAGCGAGCCATAGCTTTAAGATCGGCGATTTCGACCAACAACCATGGCGAAAGGCCTCGACGTCGGTACGATGAACCTCATCTCCGCGCGACAGGAGGGCGCGGAGACGGTGTTCGTCCAACAGCGTAACTCGTTCGTCGAACTCGACTATAGCGACATGGCCGATCAGATGCTCTCGCGCAGCGACGTGCTCCACATCAAGAAGGGGGATAAGGTGTACGTCGTCGGCGACGATGCGCTGAACTTCGCGAACATCTTCAATCGCGAGACGCGGCGTCCGATGAAGGCGGGCATTCTCTCCTCCGACGAGAAGTCCGCCATCCCGATGATCAAGCTCATCCTCCAGCAGGTCGTCGACGAGCCCCAACACCCCGGCGAGCGCCTCTTCTTCTCGACGCCCGCCGATCCCATCGACTCCGATCTCTCCACGCTCTACCACCAGAAGACCCTCGAATCCATCCTCTCCGACATGGGCTATGACCCCGAACCGATCAACGAGGGGATGGCCGTCATCTACAGCGAGCTCGCCGACAACGACTTCACCGGCCTTGGCATCAGCTTCGGCGCGGGGATGACGAACGTCTGTCTCTCCTACTACGCGGTGCCCGTCATGCGCTTCTCCATCGCCCGCGGGGGCGACTGGATCGACGAGCAGGCGGCGCGCGCCACCGGGACACCCGTCGACAAGGTCACGTCCACGAAGGAGGACGACTTCCGCCTCGACTTCACGAGCGACGTCGGCGGCATCGAGGGCGCACTCGGCATCTACTACGAGAACCTCCTCGACTACGTCGTCGAGAACGTCGTCGAGGAAGTCGACGAGGAGGACGTCGAGGAGGGCCTCGACGTGCCCGTCGTCGTCACCGGCGGCACCGCGAGCCCCGACGGCTTTGAGGGGCTCTTCCGCGAGCGCCTCCGCGAGGCCGACATCCCCTTCTCCGTCAGCGGCGTCCGACGCGCCCGCGAGCCCCTTTACAGCGTCGCCCGTGGCGCCCTCGTCGCCGCCCGCTCCGAGGAGGGCGAGCGCGAATCCGAAGAAGCCGAAGCGACCCCCGAAGAGTAACGCGATCTACGCCGTTTCGTCGTTGCTGTCGTCCTCGTCGCCGCTATTGTCCGTGCCACCACCGCGCCGATAGCGCCGCAGGATCGACGCCCACGACTCCTCAGCAACCCGTTCGGCTGGCGAGTGGTCGGCTGGGACGTCAGCGTATCCGCAGTCCTCGCAAACGACGGCGCGTTTCCCCTCGAGGACGAACGTCTCGAGGTCACCGCCACAGCGCGGACACGTCGACTCCTCGCGGGCGTCGGCCATCTCAGCGGTAGTGTTTGAACAGGAGCGCGCGCACGTCATCGCGGGTCCGCGCGTGCGCCGTCGACCCGTCCGGCAGCGTCACCCGGTATTTCCCGTCGCTCGAATCGACCTCCTCCCACGCGTCGTCGTGCTCCTCTAGGAGTTCCATCATCTGCCGCAGGGGGCTCCCCGACCCGGACGGCGAGGGTGACGGCTCGGTGCTCGCCGTGTCGGCGTCGGCGTCGCTCGTCGCGTCGGCGTCCCTCGGCGTATCGTCGTCGGCGTCGTCGTTGCTCGTCGCGTCGGCGTCGTGGCGTACCGTCTCGACGGTTGCGCTCCCGGCCGTGTCCGACCCTTCGATGGCCGATTCGTCGCTCTGTCCATCGGGTTCGCTCGGATCCGGCATCGCCGCCGCCGGTTCGTCCACCGAGGGCGCCACCGTCGAGCTCGTGTCCGGCGGCGTCGCGTCGGTGTCCACGACGGTCCCGTCGGCAGCGGTCTCGCCGCCACCGGCGGCCGCGTCCGCGCCGCCGTTCGCGTCCGGAACGAGGGAGTCCGCCGGCCGCGTCGCCTCGTGGCGGTCGATGAGGTATTGGAGCGCGTCGCGCGGCCGCATCGCCCCGTAGCCGTCGAGATGCTCGTCGGCCAGCGCCTCGCGCAACTCCTCAATGTACTCGGCCTGCGACGCCCCGATGTCGAGTTCCGGCATATCCGCACGGGGGCGACGCGGCTCCAAATAACTAGGCGTCACCGAGCGCACCGAACCGTCGTTTAAGTGCTTCCCGTCACAACTAGGTCGTGTTTAGTTAAGGCTGAAAAGTGAGGCGGGATTGATTTCTGCTGTCCATGGCTGAAATCGCCCGCCTCAGCGGTCGTAGCGGCTGGATCGACTTGGAGTTTGTGGAGCGAGAGCGGACACCGCGCGAGCTGATGGAGCTCGGTATTCGACTCCATCTGTCTGGATTATCACTCTCGAATACCGTCTCGGAATTATAGAATTTCGGTGTCGAACGGTCACGGAAAGCGGTTCACGACTGGGTGCAGAAAGCCGATCTACAGCCCGCTAGTGATGCGAGCCCGGATCACGTCGCGCTCGACGAGACGGTGATCCGAATCAACGGTCAACAGTTCTGGCTGTACGCCGCTGTCGATCCAGAGACGAACAGATTCCTCCATGTGAGGCTTTTTACGACGACTACGACGGCATTGACACAGCAGTTTCTGCGGGAGCTTCGTGAGAAACACGACGTCGAAGACGCCGTGTTTCTCGTCGATCACGCTCGGCATCTAGCGGCTGCGCTCCACCGTGCAGGCCTCCGATCTCATCCCGTTCGACACGGAGATCGGAATGCTGTAGAACGTGTCTTTAGAGAAATAAAACGGCGTACCTCCTCGTTTAGTAATAGTTTCAGTCACGTCGATCCGGAGACCGCCGAAACATGGTTGTAAGCCTTCGCCGTCTGGTGGAACTCGCTAAACTAAACACGACCCACAAGTAGTAGCTACGAGAGGTCTTGCGGGACGCAGACCGGCGAGCGGTGGTGCCGTATCCTCACGGGTCGCTATCGCTCCCCGCTCAGTGATCCGTGGAACCATCGGTCCCGCGCTATTCCTCGAACACGAACGTCCCGTTCTGCTGGACGACGTCGCCATCGACTTCGATCCGCGAGTCCTCGCTCATGTCGACGATCATGTCGACGTGGACGGCGGACTCGTTCGGTTCGCGGCCCTCGGGGACGCACTCGTCGTACGCCATCCCGACGGCGAGGTGGACGGTGTCACCCATCTTCTCGTCGAAGAGCATGTTGTAGGTGAACCGGTCGATATCGCGGTTCATCCCGATCCCGAGTTCACCGAGGTAGCGCGCGCCGGGGTCGGTGTCGAGGACGTCGCCGAGGACCTCAGCGTTCCGGTCGGCGTCGTACTCGACCACCCGCCCCTCCTCGAACACCAGGTGGGCGTTCTCGATCTCGTGGCTCTGGTGGTAGAGCGGGAGGTCGAAGCGGACCTCGCCCTCGACGCTGTCCGGGACGGGCGCGGTGAACACCTCGCCGCCGGGGAGGTTGTGTTCGCCGTGGTCGTTGAGCGTCCGCATCCCCGCGACGCTCATCGTGAGATCCGTCTCATCGCCGGAGACGATGCGCACCTCGTCGGCGGGATCGAGGATCTCGACCATCTGCTGTTGGTGTTCGCGCTGGGCCTCCCAGTCCTTGTCGACGGCGTTCCACACGAAGTTCTCGTAAGCCTCCGTGCTCATGTCGGCGAGCTGTGCGTTCGCGGGCGTCGGATACTGCGTGAGACACCAGCGCGTGTCGAGGAGCTCCGAACGGGAAGGGGCGTAGGCGCGCTGGTAGGCCGCCTGTGCGTCGCCCTCGACGTCGCGCATCTCGGTGACGTTCTCGTCGCCGCGCACACGGATCGCGGCGTCGGTGCGCTCGTAGAGCGCGGTGAGGTGATCAGGTTCGTCGAGGTCGTCCTGATCGACGTTGCGGAGGTAGGCGCGCTCGGCGCGCGGGCTCCCGAAGCGGCCGTTCGAGAGCGACACGGGGTGTGCGCCGCGCTCCGCGAGCAGTTCGTAGACGGCGACGGCGAAGTCCTCGGCGGCGGGCGGGGCGGTGACGACGACGCGGTCGCCCGCTTCGATGTCGGTGGAGTGCTCGACGACGGTTTCGGCGTGTCTCCGAACGCGCGGGTCCATATCGATGCCACGGCGAGGCGACCCAAACCGCTTGCGGAGGGGGCGGGGTTTTGGGGGGTGAGGAATGAGGGGACGTATGAGCGAGCGCGAATCGAAACGAACGCGGATCGACCTCCGCAGCGACACCGTGACGATGCCGAGCGACCGGATGCGCACGGCGGCGGCCGACGCACCGGTCGGCGACGACGTCTACGGCGAGGATCCGAGCGTGAACGACCTCGAAGCGACGGCCGCGGAGCGCCTCGGAATGGATGCGGCGCTCTACGTCCCGTCCGGGACGATGGCGAATCAGACGGCCGCGCGCGTCCACACCGAGCGCGGCCAGGAGGCCATCGTGGAGGCCGAAAGCCACGTCGTGCGCTACGAGAACGCCGGGTTCGCCCAACACGGCGGCCTCCAGATACGCCCGGTCGACGCGGGCGACGACGCCGTCCCGAGCGCCGGCCAGGTCGCCGACGCGTTCGTCGCGGACGACCTCCACCGGCCCGGGACGGGCCTGCTCTGTCTCGAGAACACCCACAACGCGAAGGGCGGCCTAGTCGCCACGCCGGACGCGATCACGGTGGCCGCCGACGCGGCGCACGAGCGCGGCGTGCCCGTCCACCTCGACGGTGCGCGCCTCGCAAACGCGGCCGTCGCCGCCGACGAACCGCTCGCCGCGTTCACGACGCACGTCGACTCGGTGAGCCTCTGTCTCTCGAAGGGGCTTGGCGCACCGGTTGGCACGGTGCTCGCCGGGAGTGAGGCGTTCATCGAGCGGGCGCGCGGCGTCCGTAAGCTCCTCGGCGGCGGGATGCGCCAGGCGGGACTGATCGCCGCGCCCGCCCGGATCGCGCTGACGGAGAACGTCGAGCGGCTCGCGGACGATCACGCGAACGCGGCGCGCCTCGCGGCCGGTCTCGACGGCCTCGGCGGGCTGCGCGCACCGACGCCAGCGACGAACATCGTGCTCGTGGACACGAGCGCGGCCGCCGTCGACGCCGAGACGTTCGTCGAACGGTGCGCCGACGTCGACGTACTCGGGGGCGCGATGGACGCGGAGACCGTGCGCTTTTGCACACACCTCGGGATCGAGCGGACGGACATCGAGACGGCGCTGGCGCGGATCGACGAGGTCGTTTAGCGCTCGCGCTGGCCCTCGCGGAAGCTCAGGAGCGTCCGGCGGAGGAGGAGATAGCAGAAGAAGAAGAACCCGAGGACGAGCACGAGGAGGCCGTAGAACACCGGGTCACCGGGGAGGCCGAGCATGCGTAAGGTGTGCGTCGCGGACGGCAAAGCGGTTTCGCCGCACGCCGGGGGAGCGATGAGTGAAAGAGGCGTTTGAGCCTGGGGGAGGCCCTTGCCGGGTGACCCCGAAAGGAGTGATACGGGCGCGACGGGCGTCGCGTCCGCCCGCTAGTTTCGGCCCTCCACCCGGAACGACTCAAGAACGCTCCCCTCGCGGTCGCGGATCTCGCCCGCGAGGCCGCCCGCGTCGGGCGTGAGCACCGCGTGCGACGCGGGGTTTCCCCTCGGATCGGCGTGGCTTCCCGGATTCAGTACCGTACAGTGATCGGTCTCGGTGACGGTCGGTCGATGCGTATGCCCGGAGACGACGAGGTCGGCACCGCGCTCGCGCCCGAACATGGCGAGGGCGGTCGACCCACCGCGGCGGCGGTGGGTGAGCGCGACGCGAACGCCCGCGAGGTCGATGGTCCGTGCTTCGGGGAGGCGCTCGCGAACGGCCTCGGTATCCCTGTTGCCGTGAACGGCGTGAAGGCGGTCGGCGGCGTCGTAGAAGGCGTCGAGGGCTGCCTTCGTCGTGAAGTCGCCGGCATGGACCACGGCATCGGCGCTGTCAACGGCGTCGTGTGCCGCACCCGTGAGTTCGTGTCCGGTCTGGCTGTGCGTGTCACTGAGGACGGCGAACATGTCGCGTCGTTCGCGTGGGGGAGAGAAAGATGCGGCGACACGGCGGGTGCCTTTAGGTGGCGGCCGTCCGTCATTCCGCCAATGGCGAGTTCGAAGCGAGTCGTGATCGCGGCGGGCGTAGCGAACGCGGCCATCGCGGTCCTGAAGTTCCTCGGCTTTCTGCTGACCGGGAGCCCGGCGATGCTCTCGGAGACGTATCACTCCATCTCCGACACGGGAAATCAGGTGTTCTTGCTCATCGGCCTCCGGTACAGCGGGCGGGAGGCCGACCGCACCCACCCCTTCGGCTACGGGAAAGCACAGTTCTTCTACAGTTTCCTCGTGAGCGTCCTCCTCTTCGGCATCGCGGGCTGGATGTCGCTCACGCATGGGTACGAGGCGATCGTCCACGGGCACGCGAGCACGCTCCACGGCAAAGTCGAGCTGCTGGGCGCGAGTTTCCGCGGGGTCTACGTGAACTACGTCGTACTCGTCGGCGCGTTCTGCTTCGAGTCCTACGCGCTCGTCACCGCCTATCAGGGGATGCGAGCCGACATGGACGAACACGGCTGGACGAGCTTCATCGAGGCGTTCACGAAGACGAGCAACATCACGACGCTCACCGCGTTCACCGAGGACACCGTCGCGGTCAGCGGCATCGTCCTCGCGTTCCTCGGCGTCTTCCTCACCGATTACACCGGGAACCCGCTCTGGGACGGCCTCGCCGCGCTCTGCATCGGTGTACTCCTCATGGGGTTCGCCCTCGCGCTCGCGTGGGAGAACAAGCGTCTCCTGCTCGGCGAGTCGCTCCCGAAGAACGAGGAGGACGAACTGCGCGCGACCGTCGCGGGCTGGACGGGTGTCACCGACGTCGTCGACTTCCGGACCGTCTACTTCGGGCCGAGTCGCGTCCTCGTCGCCGCCGACGTCGCGTTCGCCGACGGCCTCGACACCGGCGAGGTCGATGAGCGCATCACCGCGATCGAGGATGCGCTCATCGAGCAGGATCCGAGCGTCCGCAAGGTCTACATCGAACCCGAGACGGCGGGGAGCGCGGGCGGGCACTGAGCGCGCGGAAACGCTTAACCGAGCGAGCGACCAACTACCGACGACAATGGCGGCCACCGACGCGGACGCGGAGCAGTCGTACGTCGAGCATCCGCTGCTCGCCGAGGGATTCCTCGAGGATCGGCGCTACCAGAGCGACCTCGTCGAGACCGCCGTCGGCGATCACACGCTCGTCTGCCTCCCGACCGGCCTCGGGAAGACGACGGTGAGCCTCCGCGTCACCGCCGAACGCCTCCGCGACGACGTCGGTGCGAAGAGCCTCCTGCTCGCGCCGACGAAACCGCTCGTCGAACAGCACGCCGCCTTCTACCGCGAGGCGCTCCAGATCCCCGACGAGGAGATCGTCGTCTTCACGGGCGACGTCCGGCCGGACGATCGGGCGGAGCTGTGGACGTCCGCGCGCGTCGTCATCGCCACGCCGCAAGTCGTGGAGAACGACCTCGTCGGGGGACGGATCGACCTCCGCGACGTCGTCCACGTCACCTTCGACGAGTGCCACCGCGCGAGCGGCGACTACGCGTACGTCTACATCGCCGAGCGCTATCACGCGGACGCCGCCGACCCGCTCGTGACGGGGATGAGCGCCTCGCCCGGCGGCGACGAGGAGGAGATCCTGTCCGTCTGCGCGAACCTCGGCGTTCGGGAGGTGGCGGTAATGACGGAGGACGACGCGGACGTCGCCGACTACACCCACGACACCGACGTCGAGTGGGAGCGCATCGACCTCCCCGAGGAGATCCTCGAGATCCGGGACTCGCTGAACGACGTCATCACCGAACGCCTCGAGAAACTGAAGGAGCTCGGCGTGACGCGCTCGACGCAGCCCGACATGTCCCAGAAGGACCTCAATCGGATGCGGGGGAAGCTCCGCGAACTCATCGACAACGACCAGTCGGAGGGCTACGAGGGGATGAGTCTCCACGCGGAGGTGATGAAGCTCCGGCGCGCGGTCGAACTCGTCGAGACGCAGAGCGTCGAATCCGTGCGCCGATACTTCGAGCGCCAGAAGAACGCCGCGCGCTCCTCCGGGGCGTCGAAGGCCTCCCAGCGCCTCGTGAGCGAACCACGGGTGAAGGAGGCGATGCGGCGCGCGGAATCCTTCGACGGCCTCCACCCGAAGTTCCGGCGCGTTCGGATGCTCTTGGCCGAGACGCTCGGCATCGAGGAGGGCGAGCGCGTCATCGTCTTCACGGAGTCGCGCGACACCGCCGAAGCGCTCACCGAGTTCCTCGGGAACCACTTTGACGCGCGGCGTTTCGTCGGGCAGGGCGACAAGGAGGGCTCCGACGGGATGACCCAAACGGAGCAGGGCGAGGTGTTGGACGCGTTCAAGGCCGGAGAGTTCGAGGTGCTCGTCTCGACGAGCGTCGCCGAAGAGGGTCTCGACGTCCCCGAAGTCGACCTCGTCTGCTTCTTCGAGCCCGTCCCGACCGCGATCCGCTCCGTCCAACGAAAGGGCCGGACCGGCCGACAAGCCGAGGGGCGCGTCGTCGTGCTGATGGCCGAGGACACCCGCGACGAGGCGTTCTTCTGGATCTCGCGCCGCCGTGAGCAGGAGATGGAGGAGGAGCTGCGGAGCCTCCAATCGCTCGCGGACGACTTCGCGGACGAGTTCGAGGACCAGGGGACGCTTGCGGAGTACGCAGACGGGGACGCACCGGTGTCGGAACGCGCGAGTGCCGCGACCGGTGGAGCGGACGGCGGCGACGCGAACGGCGTCCCGAGCTCCGCGGACGGACAAGCGGGACTCACGGACTTCGACGACGGCGCGGGAGAAACCGACGACGCGAGCGGGGAGGCCACGGTGAGCGGAGACGGGACGACCGACGGAACGGACGCCGATGCCGACGGGGCCGACGACGGGGAAGAGACCGTCGTTCGCGCCGATCCGCCAGCGGAAGAAGACCACGTCGAGGTCGTCGTCGACCAGCGCGAGCTGGAGTCGACGATCGCGCGCGACCTCTCGAAGCGCGAGCACGTCGAGACGCGCTTGGAAACGCTCGCGGTCGGCGATTACGTCGTCTCCGATCGGGTGGCGCTCGAACGCAAGAGCATCGACGACTTCCTCGACACCCTGCTCGGCGGGGATCGGGACCTCTTCGAGCAGGCCCGCGACCTCGCGCGCCACTACGACCGCCCCGTTCTCATCCTCGAAGGCGGCGACCTCTACGGCGCGCGGAACGTCCACCCGAACGCGATCCGTGGGGCGCTCGCGTCGCTCGCCGTCGACTACGGGCTCAGCGTCCTCCGGACCGAGGACGAGGACGACACCGCGGACATGCTCGACGTGCTGGCGGGACGCGAACAACTCACCCGCGACCGGGAGGTGTCCGTCCACGGCGAGAAGGGCGCGAAGACGCTTACGGAGCAACAGGAGTACGTGGTGTCCTCCATCGCGGACGTCGGGCCGGTGACGGCGCGCGCCCTCCTCACGCACTTCGGGAGCATTGAGGCCGTGATGACCGCGGACGAGGAGACGCTGATGGAAGCGGACGGCGTGGGCGAAGTGACTGCCGAGCGCGTCCGGGAGGTCGTCGGCAGTGACTATCGACCGTGAGGCGGCGGGGACGCGAACGTCAGGGGACGACGGTCACGGGGACGCGCTCGGCGTCCATCACCGTCTCCGTCGCGCTCCCGAGGAGGGCGCGTTCGACCGCCCCGGCGCCGTGATGGCCCATCACGATGTGGTCGTACCCCTCGTCCGCAACGATCGAGACGATGTCCTCGCCGATACGGTTCGACGGGCGGAAGTCGAGACCGACGTCCGTTCGGACGTCCGGGTCGTCCTCGACGTCGTGGGCGTCTAAGACGTCGCGAGCGCGGCGAATGGTCTCCTCCGTCGCCTCGTCGTGCGAGTCCGTGATGTGGACGACGTGGAGTGTCGCGTCGAAGTTGGTCGCCATCTCCGCGGCGAACGCGAGGGCGCGGAAGCTACAGTCGGAACCATCGACGGGGACGAGGATCTTCACACTGACACGTCGCCGTCCGGCGTGTTAAACTTTCAGCGGAGGGCGTCGAGCGCCTCGGCGGCCTCGTGGGCGGCCTCGGCGAGCTCACGGGCACTCCGCGGATCGTCGGCGGCCGCGGCGCGCTCCGCGAGACGCGCCACGCTCCGCGAGAGCGCCGCACGGGCGACCGGGACGTCGCCAGACGCGTCCGACGAGGGGGAGGCCCCGTGGACGATGCCGTTGTCCGATGCACGCTCCGGCGGCGAAGTGCCGGTCGTTGCCTCGTCCGCAGCGGGAGCGGGTCCCTCACGAACGTCATGCGTGTGCGCCTCCGGTGCCTCGGCGTCGACGTCGGCGACGTTCGTCACGGACGTCGTGGGGGCACCGGTGGACGGCTGCGACGCACCGTCGTCGGCCGCGGCCGCCCCAGTCTCATCGGTCGCGGCGGCAGCGGGTGTTGTGGACGCCTCGGCGGTGGTCTCAGCGGCGTCCGGGGCCGTTGACGCCGTTCCCACATCGGTGTTCTCTCCCGCGTCCGTCGCGCCCGCGTCAGGTTCGCCCTCGGCCTGACAGGTCGGACAGAACTCCTGACCCTCGTGTCGAAAGAGCGGGTTCCCGCAGCGATCACAGTGTTTGTTCGTCATCGTCGCGCCCTGCAGGAGGAGTTCGCTCATCCGGCTGGTGCGCTCGCGGTCCTCGGCGTCGCGGGCGTACTTCTCGCGGAGTTCACGCTTTTGCGCCTCCCGATCGAACCCCTCGGGGTCGTCGCGGTCGCTCATACCCGCACGGTGGGCGCGCGCGCCGAAAAGGGTTGGTGACGCCGCTCGGGCGACCGGTGGCGGTACGCTTAACGGACTCCTCCGCATCCGTTACACCCGTCATGACGAAAGTGAGTATCGTCGGTGCGGCGGGGACGGTCGGCGCGGCGGCGGGCTACAGCCTCGCGCTTCGGGACGTCGTGGACGAACTCGTGTTCGTCGACATCCCCGATCAGGAGGACGTGACGATCGGACAGGCAGCGGACGCGAACCACGGGATCGCGTACGACTCGAACACCGTGGTCAGACAGGGCGACTACGCGGACACCGCGGGCTCCGACGTCGTCGTTATCACCGCAGGCATCCCGCGCGAACCCGGCCAGTCGCGTCTCGACCTCGCGGGCGATAACGCGCCGATCATGGCCGACATCGGCGACTCGCTCGCCGAGCACAACGACGACTTCGTCACCGTCACCACCTCGAACCCGGTCGACCTGCTCAACCGCCACCTCTACGAGACGGGCGAGCGCGAGCGCTCGAAGGTGATCGGCTTCGGCGGGCGCCTCGACTCCGCGCGCTTCCGCTACGTCCTCAGCGAGCGCTTCGAGACCCCCGTGCAGAACGTCGAGGCGACCATCCTCGGCGAGCACGGCGACGCGCAGGTCCCCGTCTTCTCGAAGGTCCGCGTCGACGGCCGCGACCCCCGCTTCAGCGACGACCAGAAGGAGGCGATCCTCGACGAGCTCCAGCGCTCCGCGATGGACGTCATCGAACGCAAGGGCGCGACGCAGTGGGGGCCCGCGACTGGCGTCGCCCACACCGTCGAGGCCATCCTGCGCGACACCGGCGAAGTGCTGCCGGCGAGCGTCGTCCTCGACGGCGAGTTCGGCCACAGCGACACCGCACTCGGCGTTCCCGTCAAACTCGGCGCGGACGGCGTCGAGGAAATCGTCGAGTGGGACCTCACCGAGTACGAGCGCGACCAGCTCGGCGAGGCCGCGGAGAAGCTCTCCGAACAGTACGCGAACCTCTAGGCTGAACGCTCCGGAGAACGGGGCGCGTCCCTCGACTCGTCGGTCACGTCGTCCGATGCGTTCGTTTCCTCACGCTCGTCCGCCATCGGCCAGTCGAGGACCTCCTCCCAGGCATGACACATGGTATCGTGGCGGGCGGGTAAACACGGCCCGCGGTGAAAAGCGTTGCGCGGCCTCAGACGATCCGCTCGCCATCGTCGTCGTACACGCTGATCGCGTCGACGGGGCACGCGCGGGCCGCGAACTTCGCGTCGAGTTCGGCGTCGTCCGGGACCTCGCGCGCGTAGACGCCGTCCTCGACTTCCTCGCCGTCGACGAGAGCCGCCTTCCCGGTGTCACGGTCCTCCTCGAAGCCCGCCTCCCACTCCACGACGCACTGGAACATCCCGATACAGGCGTCCCGATCGAACTCGACTCGCATACGTGTGTGTGAGGCAGGGTCGCGTTTAGCGCTGGTGGTGTTGCGGGCCGACCGAGGACGCGAGGAGAACGGTAGACGGGCGCGACGACAGTTTAAACCCGAACGGGAGCCTACCCCGGACAATGAGAGTGACGGAGCTGACGGGGCTCCCGGACGGCGTCCCGGAGCACCTCGAAGACGAGGGGATCGAGGCGCTCTACCCCCCGCAGGCCGAGGCAGTGGAGCGCGGCGTCACCGAGGGGAAGAGCCTCGTGGCGAGCGTGCCGACGGCGAGCGGGAAGACGTTGATCGCGGAACTGGCGATGCTCGCGGCCGTCGAGCGCGGCGAGAAGGCCCTCTACATCGTTCCGCTGCGCGCGCTGGCCGGCGAGAAGGCGAGCGCGTTCGAGCGCTTCGAGCGATTCGATCTCTCCGTCGGCGTCTCCACCGGCAACTACGAGAGCGACGGCGAGCGCCTGGCGAACAACGACGTCATCGTCGCCACCTCCGAGAAGGTCGACTCGCTCGTGCGCAACGGGGCGGCGTGGGTCGATCGACTCGGCTGTGTCGTCGCGGACGAAGTCCACCTCGTCGATGACGCGCACCGCGGCCCCACCCTCGAAGTGACGCTGGCGAAACTCCGTGCGCGCGTCGAGGGCCTCCAGACGGTCGCGCTCTCCGCGACCGTCGGGAACGCCGACGAACTCGCGGCGTGGCTCGACGCTGAACTCGTCGACTCCGACTGGCGCCCCATCGAACTCCGCACCGGCGTCCACTACGGCCAAGCCCTCCACCTCGACGACGGGACCACGAGAGAACTCCCCGTCGAGCGCGGCGAGAATCAGACGGCCGCGATCGTCCGCGACACGCTCCACGACGACGGCTCGACGCTCGTCTTCGTCAACTCCCGCCGGAACGCGGAGGGGGCGGCGAAACGCCTCGCGAGCGTCGTCGCAAAGGAGCTCACCGACGACCAGCGTGTCGAGCTCGCGGCGGTCGCCGAGGAGATCCGCGCGGTCAGCGACACCGAAACCTCGGAGACGCTCGCGAGCGCCGTCGAGCGCGGCGCGGCCTTCCACCACGCGGGGCTGGCGAAAGAGCACCGCGAACTCGTCGAGGACGCTTTCCGCGATCGGCTCGTGCGCACCGTCTGCGCGACGCCGACGCTCGCAGCTGGCGTCAACACGCCCGCGCGCCGCGTCGTCGTCCGCGACTGGCAACGCTACGACGGCGATGCCGGCGGGATGCAACCCCTCGACGTCCTCGAAGTTCATCAGATGTTCGGGCGCGCAGGCCGCCCCGGACTCGACCCGTACGGCGAGGCGGTCCTCGTGACGGACGACCACGACGGGCTCGAGGGCCTGTTCGACAGGTACATCTACGCCGATCCCGAGCCCGTCCGCTCAAAGCTCGCCGCCGAACCCGCGCTCCGGACACACGTCCTAGCGACCATCGCCACCGGCTTCGCCGCGACGCGATCGGCGTTGCTCGAGTTCCTCGACGGAACGCTCTACGCCGAACAGACGGACGAAGTCGGGCGGCTCGCGTCGGTGACCGACGACGTACTCGCGTATCTCGACGCGAACGGGTTCGTGAAGCGCGACGGCGACGGCCTGCGCGCGACCGAGACCGGCCACCTCGTCTCGCGGCTCTACGTCGACCCGATGAGCGCCGCGGAGATGATCCACGGACTCCGGGCGGCCGACGCGGATACGACGCCCCTCGGGTTCTACCATCTCGTCTCCCGGACACCCGACATGTACGAACTCTACCTCCGCTCGGGCGACCGCGAGACGTACACCGAACTCCTCTACGAACGCGCGGACGAGATTCCCGGCTCGACGCCCTCCGAGTTCTCCGAGGGCGAGTTCGAGGACTGGCTCGCCGCACTGAAGACGGCAGCGCTCATGGAGGATTGGACCGAGGAGCTCGATGAGGACCGCATCGCCGAGCGCTACGGCGTCGGACCGGGCGACATCCGAGGGAAGACCGAAACCGCGGAATGGTTGCTCGGCGCGGCCGAGCGCCTCGCGGGCGAACTCGACCTCGACTGCGTCCACGCGGTCCGAGATGCCCGCAAGCGCGTCGACTACGGCGTCCGCGAGGAGTTGCTCGACCTCGCCGGGGTGCGCGGCGTCGGGCGCAAACGCGCTCGCCGACTCTACCGCGCGGGCGTCGAAGACCGCAGCGAACTCCGAAACGCCGACAAATCAACCGTCCTCGGCGCGCTCCGGGGCCGGCGCAAGACTGCCGAATCCGTCCTCGCCGCCGCCGGTCACCCGAACCCCGAGATGGACGACGTGGCGGCGGACCCGACGGCGGCACCGGACGATGGCGCCGGAACGGGCGGTCGGAACGACGCGGGCGAGACTGACGGACAAGCCAGTCTCGGTGATTTCGAGTGAGAGTCGTCGAAGGCGTCGCCGACGTGGACGACGTCGAGGCGTTCGTCGAGACGCTCGGTGACGTCGGCGACGCGAACGATTGCACGGTGCAGGCGTTCGACGCCCGCTACGTCGCCGGACGCGACCATCTCACGAGCGCGCTCGCTCACGCGGATCGGGCATTCGAACGCGGGGAGAACGTCGCGCGCGAACGCGCCGTCGAAGTACTGTTGTATGCGGCCGGCCGCCGACAGATCCGCCGTGCGCTGACGATGGGTATCGAGACGGGCGAGACACCGACGGCCGTACTCGTCGCCGCCGACCCCGGACTCGATGATTCCGACGGGGCGGAAGCGGCAACCGCGAACGCCGTCGCCGAACGCCTCAAACCGGGCGGTGGGTTCGACACACGCAACGAAACGCGACTCCGGGATTTCTTCGAGATTAGCGATGCCGAGCTCGCAGCGACGGACGCGTCGCTCAACGATCTCGTTCGAGAACGAGTCGCGCTCCTTGACGTCACCAAGTGAGTAAGCGGGCGACGGGGTTCGAACGCGACTCCGTGAGCCACGGGACACGCGGATACCAATCGGGGCCACTACGTTCTTCCGAGCAGCGCCGATAGCGCTAGGTATGGCGGACCCGAACGAACACGCGTCCGAACGCAAACACAAACGCGTCGAACACGTCGAGAACATCCTCGACGACACCATCGACGGTCTGGAGTATCCGACGAACACCAGCGAGATGAAGGCAGCGTACAGCGACCGCGTGAACGAACTCCCGAACGAGACGGAGACCCTAGGCGACGTCTTCGACCGACTCGCGCCGGACGAGTACGACACCCCGCAGGACGCCCGTGAGGCGGTGCTGGGCGAACTGACCGGCGAAGCCGGCGTCGAGCAGGGCGACGAGAACGAGTACAATCCCGAGCGTGAACTCGACGCAATGGACGACGCGGAGCGTGAGGACTCACCGTAGGACCCACGAGAAGTCAAAAGAGCGTCGTACGTCGATCTCCACCCGAAACGGCGCCCGCGTCTGGCTGACGGGCGTCAGACGAGAGCGTACGCTCGGCCGTCAACAACGAGAACGGAGTATAGTTCCACCAGGATTCGAACCTGGGTCGAAGCCCCCAGAAGGCTTCAGGATTGGCCGCTACCCCATGGAACTACGCTTCTTTCGTCGCATTCGCTGGTAACCGGTCGACGAACATGAGTCTTGCGGAGCGCGTCGACGAGCCCCGCGAGTCCGCCCTCTCTTAGGCTACTCGTGGCCCGATCGCTCTATATATGCCCACATCGCCATCTATTTGCGCGTGATCTACACACGTTCTCGTGTATGTACGTCGGACGCTTCGTCGTCGTCGGCCCCGGGCTCGGGGCGTACCGTGTCTCCTCTCGATCGTTCCCCAACCGTCACGTCACCGCCCGCGAAGACGCACTCACGGTCGGTCCGACGCCGGACGCCCCGGAAACGGACAACCCGTACATCGCGTATAACTGCGTCCGAGCCGCCGGGAATGACGATAGCCTCGCCGTCGTCGGTAACGGATCGCACGTTGATCCCATCGCGGAGAAACTCGATCTCGGCTATCCACCCCGCGACGCTCTCGTCACCGCGCTGTTCGCTCTCGATTACGAGAAGGACGACTACGACACACCCCGGATTGCTGGCGTCGTCGACGACGACGAAGCCTACATCGGGACCGTTCGATCCGACGCACTCCACGTTGAGCGAGTGATCGAGCCGACGCTCGTCGCAACGTACGAGAAAGACGATCCCGAACCGTACCCACTGACCGCGGACACCGCAGACGCCGCCGCCCGCGAAGTGTATGATGCCGACTTCGAGCACACCGTCTGCGCGGCCGCCGCCGAGGTCGATGGATCGACCGTCGAAACAGCCTATTACAACGGTTGAACAGCGACAAACCGACACGATAGCCGGATCGGGCTACAACACGGAACGGTTCTTCTCTCCCGAGACCTCGGTGGCGAGGTGGATGACGACGAGTCCGCGAGACAGCGGCACGTCTTCCCCGTTCACGCACGAGTAGGACGACCATCGGACGCGGCCGTACAGCGTTAAACGTAGCGATCCGCTCTGAAACCGCAGGAGAACGCAGTAGCTCTCGGCCACTCGCTGCACCAATGGCTGACAGACTAACTGACGAAATGAATGAACGAGTGAGGAGAGTCAATCGGTGACTCCCCGCACAGTATGAATAGCGAGGCGGCGAATCGGTGTTCCCAGAGGCTCGCGCACTCCAGTACTACCCAATACGCAGGTG
>Ga0207754_100415_pt1 | contig 17398 bp, 23 predicted proteins | sample A23E1SouthBayCA_FD_187728 | JGI IMG/M metagenome (GOLD analysis project Ga0207754, IMG submission 187728) | Aerobic enrichment media microbial communities from Eden Landing Ponds, California, USA - A23 E1 (SPAdes) | ecosystem: Environmental > Aquatic > Marine > Unclassified | place: Emeryville... | reverse complement strand
CGAGTGCGGGACCGTGGGGTAGCGGTATCCTCGGCGCATGGGGTGCGTCGGACTCGAGTTCGAATCTCGACGGTCCCACTCCCTTTCGTACTGCTTCCACACACGTAGCAGTAGCAGCGCCATCGAGACAATTTACTGGTAACAGAGTCCGGAAAGAACTTCGGGGTTTTTATGCGGGGTGGTCGGCGTGAGTCGCTGCCTTCGCATCGTGAATTACTCGCGGAGCAGGGAGCGGCTCATCCTCGTCTCTTGCCCTGCCTGCGGCTACGAGTTCAACGCCGGGGAGAAGCGCGAGCACCACATCGAGGACCACGACCCCGAGGACTTCGGACTGACCCCGCTCGGGGAGACAACGGCAGACCACGCGGCGCCATTGTTTGGGGGTGGTCTCGGTGGCGACTGAGGACGGCAGTGGGGCTCTCCAATGCGACCGTTTTGAGTCGGTCTCGTCGACTGTCGCGAACGGTGGTCGCGACCGTGACGGGAACGCGCGCACGCTCGGCCGGTGGACGTTCCAATATGAACCTGCTCGCGAGCTCGTCGAGTCGCTGCTCGCCGGCCGTGTCCTCAACGCCTGTGCTGGGAAGACGAAGCTCCGCCACGACGGGGAGATCGTCCGTAACGACCTGAATCCGGAGCGGGACGCGGGCACGCACCACAACGTCGAGGAGATTGCCGAGCACTTCCCGCCGCAGTCCTTCGACACCGTCGTCTTTGACCCGCCGTTCGACGACACGCAGGCCGCGGACAAGTACGACGGCATCCACGCGAAGAACATCTACGCGGCCCTAGAGGCCTTCGAGACACTGGTCCGGCCGGGCGGCCGTGTCGTCACGTTCGGCTGGAATTCCTGGGGGATGAAGTCGTTCAGTGCCTTCGAGCGGGAAGCGACTCATCTCCTCCAGCGGGGGCCTGTTCTTCGCGACGTTATCGTGACCGTCGACCGGCGGACCACTCACGCGCTCGGAGGTGGTCTCGGTGGCGACTGACGGCTGCGACTCCGGGCTCGTCGTCGAGTTCCTCACCGGCCGCGAGGTCGCCCGTCTCGACGAGGACGACGTGCTCAACTGCGCGGACTACTGGCGAGAGGGCGGTCGCCCATGACGGCCACGCTGGACGTGGCGGTCTCCGAGCACGCCCGCACTCGCTACCAGCGCCGGGCTGAGGCGCTGCATCTCACGCCCCGCGTGGAGGACGCCTGGCGGCAAGCACACCCCCTCCCGGGCGGTAAGTGGTTGGATGGAGAGGCGGCGCGCTACGACCCCGTCAGCCGCTGCGTGCTTGTCGTTCGTGACGGCGTACTCCGGACGGCGATCTACGCGCCCACGGCGAAGCCGGTGATTCAGGCGGCCGTTCGGGACGCGGGGTGGCATCCGTGACGCTCGTCGTCGACCTTTACAGCGGGCCAGGTGGGGTCGGCCTCGCCCTCGACGCCTTCCAGACGGAGTACGGGTCGAGTTTCGAACACGTCGGCGTCGACGTTCAGGATTACAGCGACACCTATCCTGGCCAGTTCATCCAGGCGGACGCCAGCCACGTCGCGTTCATCAGCCGGCTGCCGTCGCCCACGCTGCTGTGGATGAGCCCGAAGTGCCAAGCCTATTCCAGGCTCTCAACGGCGAACGCGGGCCGCTATGACTGGGACCGGGCACCCAAGGAGAAGTACCCTACTTTCGAGGACCTGAACGTTCGCGCCGTCTTGGATGCGCTCGACCCGGCGTATTACGTCATCGAGAACGTCGCCACCTGCGACGATCTCCACGACCCCGCCCGCGTGAACGGGCAGGCGTTCGGACTCTCGATCGAGAATGAACGCCACTTCGAGACCAACTTCCCGGTGCCGGACGCGCTCGGTTCTGGTCGGCCGGAGTTCGTCATCGGCCGGGACTACGACCACCACGACCTGGCCGCCGCGAAGGGGGTCCCCGCGTCGTGGGCCGAGTCCGAAGTGACGAGCGCCATTCCCCGCGAGTTCGTCCAGTACGTCCTCTCGTACTGTCCCGCGTTCCCTGAGATTCCGGCACCGGAGACCCAGAAACAGCCCAGACAGACGACACTCGCCGATGGGGGGTGGTCTGCGTGAGATACTCCACCCACGACCCCGGGCGGGTGCTCCGGCGCGGTTACTGGATGCAGTTCTGGGCGGCGCTGTACGGTGTCGTTCGCGTCTACCCACAGCCGCGGCTGACGGCGTTCACGCTGGCGCTCGTCGGCCTGCTGGCGGTACTCATCGTCGCCACCGCGCCCGTCCCCGTGGGGTGGTCGCGGTGAGAACACTCGATCTGGCGGCCCACGAGTTCGACGCCAACTTCCACTTCGCCGCGAACGGTCTCGATCCGTGGTTCGGCGCCGACGCCCTGGTGAAAGACGCGGACGGAAGTCGGAATGCAGAGTTCGACCACGGCGGCGAAAAGTGGGTCGCGCGTCTCTCCTACCGGGACGAGGGCGGCCTCCTTCCACCGACGGGAGGTGTCACCGACGGCGGGGCGCGTGTCGAGCACGAGACCATCCGCGAGTTCTCGCTGAAGGTCGCGCGCCATCCCGACGAGGACTCGGTCGGCAGACAGGATTTCACGGCGCACATCTCACCGCGTTGGGCGGGACTGCATGCCGAAAAGGACTCTGGGGAGGTCGTGGAGATCGCGGTGCCGCCGACGCTGCAGAACGATGGGCTGAACGTCCGGATTCAGGGCAGCAATATCGCGTTCACTCGGTACCTCGACCTCTTCCAGACTGCCGCTCGCGTGCTCGGCTTCAGCAGCCACTACTTCGAGGAGCCGGCGCGGTCGAGTAACGTCGTGGACGCGGAGAAGTACGCGCGCGTCCATCGGGACGCCAGTGGTCCAGTGCACGCTCGCGACGGGCCGATTGCATCGATGGCGCACCTCTTAGAGAACGACCGGACGGGCTACCGCAAACTCGTCCAGAACGACACCGACGAGAAGAACCGGAACGTCCAGGGCTACTACCACACCGCCACCTTGGACGCGAATCGGCTCGCAGCCGCATTCCCCGGCCAGCGGTATCCGAAGGAGGTGAAACACTACTACGCTCGCGAGGCGGCCAGCCTGGACGCCAGTGACCCGCTGGCGCACCCGAAGGTCGGCGCGAGCCTGCAACACTCGCTGCTCGGTCGAGAGGAGACGGTGTCGTGGGCTGACCTCGTGGAGTTGGAACGTGAGCTCGACGAGACGGTCTTGTCGGTGCTGGCGGACGCTGGCCTCGACGTGGGGCCTCAGGATATTGGGCCGAGTCCGTACGTCGAGTCCGATGCGTATTGGGAGGTGTCGACGAGCGAGCGCGGCCCGTCGCCGGTCGAGTTGAACATGACCCGCGTGCGGCAAGAGCAAGAGAGTGTCGTGGTGCGGCACCTTACGGACGGCCTCTCGCCCTGTCAGTGGGAGGCGCTATCGACTTTGGTGACCGACGGCGGGGATGTCTCACCGGCCGATATCGCCGCTGAGCACGACCGCCACACCGGGAGCGTGCGTCGGGCGCTGCGGAAGATGGAGGAGTTGGTCGACCGGAAGTACGGCGAGGTTGCCCTCCGCTCGGAGTACGTCGCGGAGATGGTTCATGACGCCGTCCAGGACGCGAGAGAAGCGACCCGTACCGCCGTGGAGACGGGGGCCAAGGCGATCGAGGCGGCCGAGCGCGGTGTTGACGACGCGATGGCTGACTGGGTGGCGTGGTGCAGCAAGCACGGCGTCGACATCCGGAATCGGGCTGACGCAATTGAGGTTGACCTCTCGGAGATGGAGCCGGACGGCACGCACAGTCAGTCGAAGCTGCCGGCGAACGTGGTTTCGCACCTGAAGACGGCGTTCGCGAAGTGGAAGGCCGCCGGCCAGGACCCACAGCGCTTCCGCGCTGGCGTGGTCCGCTATACGTCGAGTACGGGAATCACGACGAGAACGAAGGTGCTGAAGGCGCTCCGGTAGCGCTGCCCGCGGCCAGTGGCAACACTTTCTCACTCCCTGTTGTACGCAACTCCAGTTTGTCTTCTCCGGCGCTGTGGCGCAACCTCATTTTAGCTCTCCGACTCGACGAGCGAGCCCGGCACGATCGACGCGCCGTGGGGGTCGACACGAACCCCACGGGAGGGGTTCGGTTCTGCGTTAGGGGTGTGGCTAAGGCCACCAATCCAAAACACTCCCCGCCGCTCAGCAGCCGCACCTGCAACCGCCCCCTGGGCGCGCGAAAATTCCGACTCCAGCCGGTCGCGGCGATGGGTAAAGTGCAGCCCCCCGGAACCCCGACGCGCGTATGGCTGTTTCAGACGCACTCTCCCTGCATACGCAGGGGGGCTACGACCTGCAGGACATCATCGGCGCGCCGGCGTACTCGCTGGCCGTCGTCGTCCTCACTGGCATCGGCTCGTTCAGCATCTTCGGGTTCGCGTTCTCGGAGACGCTGTTCTCCTACAGCAGCTTCAGCCTGAGCATCGCGCTCCTGCTCGCCGTCCTGCTGCTCGGACTCTCGTGGGCGACGAACCGCGCGGGCGACGGCTGGGACGACCTCGACGAACTCGAATCCGTCGCCGTCGGCGGCGGCATGTTCGTCCTGCTGGGCATGGCCGCCATCCCCGCTATCCGCGAGTTCGTCCTCAGTAGTCAGAGCATCGGCATTGTCGCGTTCGTCCTCCTGAGCGCGGCCTACGTCGTGACCGCGTGGTACTGACCCCACTCCAATGAGACGCGCAATCAGACAACCGCTCGCCGTCGCCTTCGCCATGCTCGTCGTCACCGCTGGCGCCCTCGGCACCGTCATGCTGGCCCACGACGACGTAGACACCATCGAGGGCGCCAGCAACCAGTTCGTCCAGCGTGGCGCCGCGTTCAGCCCCACCAACGGCGTGATTCTCGGCTATGCCGCTGGAGCCATTGAAGCCTACCAGGACTTCATCGGCAACAACAAGCCCACAGACAAACTCAACCAGGCGGACTACAAGGAGTTCCACACCACCTTCTACCAGTCCGCTATCACCCAGCAGGGCAATATCGAGGCTCAGTTGTCTGTTACTGAAAACTACCTCAACGACACCCGCTCAATCGCCCTCATGAAGGGCAAAAAGGCCTACGTGGAAGCTCTCAACAGCGGCGCCACAGAGGGAGAAGCCCAAATTCAAGCTTACAACGCTATCGAGAGCTACTATTCCACGAAGCAGCGGAACCTCATTGCGGCCTGGAATATGACCGCCTCTGTCTTCCAGAACGGCATTAATCAGACGGGACAGGGGCCGAACTCGGGCTTTACTGACAAGACCTTCCACGACATCACGGACATCGAGAACAGTGGAGGGTCGTCCGCCCGGAACACTCCGGCGACTGAAGTGGAGCTGGTAACCGGGAAGATGGCGGGCGTTGAAGCGATTACCGACGGATCAGATAATGCGACGCCGGCCAACTGGGCTATCGACGGCCACGACATCTACGTTCGACCGCCGCCGGACTCTAACCTGAGTCGGGAACTCGTGGTGGACAACAGCCGTTGGACATCGGCGTGGGCCGATATTGAAAGCCAGCATCAGTCCGCAAAGACCTCGATGCAGTCGTTCATCAACGCCACGTATGATAGCTATCAGGCGGGCGATCTGAACGCCAGCGACTTCGTGGACCCGTATCTGGGCGCTCGGGACTACAGCCCCGAGACCTCCAACACGTTCACGCTTCGGTCGCTGTCCGCGATGGGCGTGAGCCCGCCGGAGAACCTATCGAACATCGGGCTGATGAACGTCTCTGCTGATGGAACCACCTACCGGGGTGTCCTGATGAGCCAGGGCACTCCGGCGGGTGGGTTCGGCATCAACGAGACGTACAACGCCACGAACATCGAGGGGCCGCAGTGGGTTGCCCTCGATGACGGCGGCGCCCAGGAACTCACCGGCGAGTTCACCCTGAAGTCGGCCACGCGGGCTGACGGCACCACGTACACCGAGAACGAGTCGGTGACGTACAAGAACGTCACCTACGAGACGGCGGACGTCTCGGAGCTACAGACGCTGCTCAACGAGACGCGAGAACTGCAGGCACAGATTAACGCTCGACAGCAGAAGCTCCGGAACAGCGGCGGCGCCGGCTGGCTCCCGGATTTCAACGTCGGCGGCCTCGGGAGCGTGGCGCCCGTCGTGCTGCTCGCAGGCGGCGCGGTCGTGCTGCTCGCCCGCAACTAACCAACACACCCACCCCCTTTCATTCATGAAGCGATACACCGCGCTGTGCGTAGTCCTGGCGTTGCTCCTGGCCGTGTCTGGCGTGCCAGCAGCCGCCGCTCAGGACAGTTCACAGCCCACGACTGACGAACAGACCACCGACGACGACCGCGAGGGCACCCGGATAGACGGCGGTCTCCGGCTTATCTCCACCAGCTACGACGGCTCCGGGACGGCGACCCTGGTGTTCGAGACGGACGGTCCGAAAGCGGTGACGCTGGCGGACGCTGGCGGGTTCGTTGACGGCGGCCGCATCAACCGCCGCACGCTCGTCCTGGACGAAGCCGGCACCCACACCGTCGAGTTCCAAGTCACCGAGTCCGACCGCGGGTACGTCGGCGTCTCCATCGCCACCGAGGAGGTGCTGTACGCCGAAGTCGTCGAGGAACCGACAATCTCCCCGTTCTCCGGCGCGTCGGGGACAACCGGCTGGCTCGGCGGCGCCTCGATCGTCGTCCTATCATTCCTTGCGGCCGGGTACTACGTTCGTAGAAAGGAGGGCGGCGCCCCCGTGAGGGCCGGCCAATGAGCGGGACGCTGTCCGCCACCTTTGGCGACTGGCGCGACCGGCTGACCTACGTGGTTGCGGAAGCCCAACTTCTCGTCGCGGGCGCCCTGGTCGCGCTCGGGCTGGCGCTGGCGTGGTTCAACCCCTCGCTGCCAGGGATTCCACCCTGGGTGTCGAAGCTACTGGTTGGCTGGCTGGTGCTCGCACCGCCGTCGTTCATCGTCGGCCTACGGTTCGCGCGGTGGCTGCGCTCGCGGCTCTGGGATACGGTCTACCACGTCAACGCGGTGACTGACGAGCGCGAGAAATACCACGTTCCGCCGGACATCTGGGACGAGAAGAACGTCAACGGCGCGCCGCCGCATCGCGTGAACGACGGCGACGACTACGAGGTGCGAGAGTTCGACTGGGCGCCCGAGTACGGCGACGCCGGGACGCTCACTGTCAAGGGGACGTGGCTCTCCCAGATTCGGGACGCCAAGCTCGTGACTGCGAAGGCTCACTTCGACCGAATCTACAGCGAGTTCCAAGACGAGCATCTCGAGCTGACGTATCGCCGGGACGCCGAGGACGAGCTGGCGAATCGGCTCCAGCGGCGGCTCGTGACCCGCGTGGTCGAGGCCCGCGAGAAGGGCGAGATGCTGGCGCCAGACGACGTGCAGGACGTGGTCGAGGGCTTCAAGGACGAGATGAAGGAGCGAACCGGCCGGGAAGAACTGTCCGACATCCGGCCGGACGACATCCCGAACGATGGGCGGCCAGGACTGCCGGCTGGCGAGACGACGAACCCCCACGCGGACGTGAACGCGGGCGGGCAGCCTGACGCCGCGACCGACGGAGGGAACAACCAATGACGGACGGAAACGAGAGCGAGGCGGACCCACACATCGTTGCGGGCTACCGCGAACACGTCGAGGGATACGGCGACCGCGATCCCGACGCCTACGCGCATACCGGACTCGTCGAGGATGCGAGTCTGTCGCGGTTCCTGGCCGTGGTCGAACAGGATTACGACCCCGAGGAGGCGCGCGATCCCGAGCACGTCCCAGGTGATGCTCGCGACACGCAGGTCGTCGAGAACATCCGGCGGATGCAGGCGACCGAGCAGGGCCGCCAGGCCGTCGTCGACAACGACATGGGCGCGCTCCAGTACCAGCAGGGCAATACCGGCCAGCGGGCCGACGTGAGCGGCATCAAAGCCATCGGGCAAGTCGACGAACTCATCGACGGGCCGGCGCCGGTCGTGGTCGTCATCGGCGAGATGGGCGCTGGCAAATCGAATTTCGCGAGTCTGCTCGGGCAGCGCTGGAAGCAGAAGAACCCGAGCGGGCTTGTCGGGACGAACATCAAGAGTCTGCGGGAGAAGTCCAGCTGGACGGACGACCGTGGGCGGGAGCGGGACGGCTACCTGCCGACGTTCCCGAAGCTCAAAGAGTGGCTGCGTCAGGACGGCGACCCGCTGCATCAGAGTCAGGTGCCGAAGCTGGGGGTTCTCGACGAGCTGTCCTCGAAGGCCGATGGCTCTGGCAAGTCGGGGCAGTTGACGCGGAAGTTGATGGGGCCGCTGGTGTTCAAGGTCCGGAAGTACGGCGGGGCGCTCATCGTGATTGCGCACGACGAGTCGTCGATCCATCCGCTGTTGTGGCGGGTGGGGGTGATCGTGAAGAAGGTCTCGCAGAAGAAGGCGGTTATCGCGGACCGCATCCAGGGCGGGCAGATTCGGGACGTGCAGGCGGAGATCGAGAAGATCCCGGCGACGGACTGGCGGTACAACGACAAGGAGGCCTCGACGTGGTCCTGGCAGTCCGAGAGCGGCGATGGCGACGGGCCGGATGTGGCCGAGGCCGAGGTGCGGAAGGTCTCGATGTGGACGATCAAGCAAGGCATGGAGAACGGGAAGCCGCCGCGTGCAATTGCCGAGAACATCCCGTACAGCCACCAGACCGTGCGAAACTGGTGGGAGGAATACCAGAACGGAGGTGAGAAGCGCGAATGGGTTGCAGACGTGCAGGCCGCAATCGCATGACAGCGCCGGCATGTAAAGCTGTCAAGCGCAACCACCCCCCTTTACACACAGCCCATCGCGTCGAGGACTCGCCCCCGAGGGGCGCTCGCCCCGATGGGCCGCGCGCGGCCGACGCCGGCCAGAGTTGTATATATAAACACGCGCGAGGCGCGGCGCGTGTTGTCCCTGGGAGGCCAAGATAATGGGGCGCTCGCAGAAAGCGAATAAGTACGGGACGGCGGTCGAATACAAGATGGCTGAGGAGTACAACCTTGATCTGGCGCGGGCGAGCTGGAAGGACGCCGACGGGCTGGGTGGCGAGCCACACGAGATCAAGGCGGCGATGCACGAGCACGCCGACGGCCAGCCCGGGACGTTCAAGCTGTATCGGGAGTACCACGAGCAGCTACAGCGGGAGGGCGGCTACTACGTGTTCGCCGCTTACCGAATCCGCGGCCGTGGCGTCGAAGTGCTCGCCCACGACCGCAGGCCGGCATCGAGGCTGCCGACTCTCCGATGGCACGGCGGAGGGGAGCACCGCGACACCCAGCAGGCGAAAGTCAGTATTTCCGAAGTCCTGTGAAACTCTCTATCAGCCAAGTTCTGGTTATTCTGGTGTAGAAGTAGACTTACGTGCTCTACATTTTAAACGTCGATTATGGAACAGCTCGAACAACCGGAAATGAACAGATGGGAGCGCATTGCCCGTGACCACATATTACCAGCCCTCCCGAGCAGTTTCAGGGACCCGGGAGACCTTGATGAGGGAGAAGTCCATATCGCCCAGTCAATTTTGGCAAAGCAATACGTCGAGCATGCCAATCTCGGGGTCCTCTGGAAGACCGGCCTCATTTTGTTAGTATACGACTCCCTGTTCGTGTTTCAGTCCCAAATCTACGGCCTGGTTCTAAGCGTGCTTGGTAGCCTCTCGTTGGCTCTCCCGACCCTACACACGCCGGAAACGTTGCTCAATGAGGTGAAGAACCAACCAGAAGGATTGACGGAGCAAATTAGGTTTAGAGCAGAGCAGTCTGTCAAAACAAATGTGGGCGTATTTGCATTAGTGGTGGGGTTCGTATGGCAAGTTTTCACAATCTCAGGTGTGATTTCTCACGAAATCCTCCCATGGAATCATCTTCAAGATAAGTTCCCAAGCTGGATTGGGTTCATACTCATCTTCACGGTCGGCATTTGGGTGCTGAAGACTGAGTGATTGATTCCGTCCTGTGCGGGCTGTTATCTGATTCTGTCCCCAACAATCTGTCTTACAATAAGCATCCGGCCTGAAGCGGCCGTTCACCTACTCAGTTCTGAGGGTGGTTTTGACCTGATACGTCAACTGGAGTTCGCTGGTACTCAGAACTTCGGCCAGCTCCGGCGTCATATCGGGATGCTCCAGCGCCTTCGCTTTCGCCCGGCGGTCCTGACGGGCGTGCTCGCAGGCAGCCAGCACAGCGGCGGTCTTCGTGTTCTCGTCGAGGGCGTCCATCGCGGCCTCGATCACGTCGAGTCGGTGGGCGTAGTCGCCGTCGGTCCGGATCCGCATACTCGGCTCGTGCACACGAGTCCGGATAACCCATTGAACTCGGCTTACTCGACGGGGTGAATCATGGGGGAATCGCCTCGTTCTCCTCGGTGAGCCCGCCCATCGCAGCTCGTCGCGGAGGCCGACCGGCCAGATATGCACACGGCGCTCGCGGTCTCGTGTGCATATCTCGGAAATGGATTCTCTCGACGCGAAACCCCGTGCGTATGTGTAGAATTGTATTCGGGGCCTCATCTGGCTACCAACTCGCCCACTCTCCTAGCCTTGGATGCTGCCAATTCGGGTCCGGAGATACTCCTGAAGCTCGTCGTCACAGCAGTAGATGTAGCAGCCTTGCATGCCCCGAGTGAGGAGAGTCCGATAGGTGTTCTTGATGAGTTCGTCGGCGAGAGCTTCTGCTTGCTCTGGGTGCTCTCGAGACATCTTCTTCATGCCGTGCACAGAGGAATCCTGACCCGCACGCTCTCGAAAGTCAGTAACGAGATTGCCATCCTCCATTCGGAGGTCGGGACCGATGATGACACCGACGTACTCGAATTCCAGTCCCTGGCACGTGTGGATACAGCCAACCTCGTCGATCGAGCCGTCGTCGATCGCCCACGGATCACTGGCATCAAGATTCCAGCTCCGTCCGTAGTCACCGATCTCGATATCCACGTAGTCCGGATCGTCCTGATGATCCGTATCCCAGTCCCAGCAATACCCAGCAACCACACGAGAGAGTCCCTCTTGCTCGTTCTTTTCCTCAATGGCCTGATGGAGCGACTCAGGCGAGTCGAAGAGTTCGAGTTCGTACTCCAAATCCATCATGCGAACCGAGTGATTCGACTCGATTTCGAGTACGTCGTCTACCCAGGCGATGTAGTCACCAGAGCCGGCACAGCGGAGCTGAGAGTCCAGCGACATCTCGGTAATCTCCGCACCGAGGTCGTGGGCGTGTTTTCGGATTTCGGCTTTCGAGCCGATATCATCGATGTCGACTCGCTGGCTCTCGTCGATGAAGAACACGCTGAACCGGCCAGCGTTGATGATCTCCATAATCTGATTCTCACCGCGCCCGAAGAAGTTCGACTCCTCGTTCAGTCGATGAGCTTCGTCGGCGATCAGCGCATCCACCTCGTTGGCGTCGGCGTCGACGTAGCTGCCAGCGCCAGTGAACAGATGCTTGATCTCCTTGACCAGCAGCTCCCCCTGTCGGAGCTTCTGCTCGTAGACATCTCGGGGAGCAGCATTCTTTGAGACGTACTGGGCGGTGAGATCTTCCTGCAGCAGCTTGACGAGGATGTTGACGGCAACGACTGTCTTCCCAGTTCCCGGTTCCCCATCGACGATGAGGACGTGTTTCTCGTCGTTCTCGTTGGCCTGCTGGGCCAGATCCATTGCTTCCTCGAAGACGACCTTCTGTGAGCCGAGGAGCGTGAACTCGTCGTTGCCCTCGAGCATCTCGAGGATGACATCCTGCAGAGACTTGCTCGGCCGCAGGTCACTCTCTGCGATGGTCTGCAGAAGATCGCCGCCGTCTCCGACTGCGAGTCGCTGTTCGAGATACTCGCGGAGTTCGGCTGTCTCTCCTTTCAGGAACAGGGGGGCTTCCTGCGTGTATCGCTCGTAAAGCGGGTTTTCGAGTTCATCACGGTGGTCGGTGTCGTAGTTGTGGAGGTACGCGACCGGGTGCAGATTGATTGGTCGGTCCTGGACTTCGACGTTGAAGTCCTCGAGGAAGTTCGCGTACGACCAGGCCTGATAGCTGGGGTGGGTTGTCTTCCGGATGTCGTTCCCGACGTACGTCTCGACGATGCCGTCGTTGCCCTCGACGCGTTCAGTGGTTTCGCCGCCCCACTGTTTTAGCTCCATGACGACGACGTTCTCGTTGCCGTCGGCGTCGCGCCCGGAGAGCATCAGGTCGACACGGTTGGAGGTGAGTGGGACCTTGAATTCGATTGCCACGCCGACATCGTCGGGGACATCGCTCCGCAGGAGGGTGCGATAGACGTACTGGAAGGAGTTTCGCCACGCCCGTCGTTCGCTGGGGCTTACGCTGCCTACGTCGCTGTTGTCGAAGGCAGCGTCAATCTCGTCGACCAGTCGATCGGCGTCGATATCGTCCAGTAATCCGGCGACTGTATTCTCGTAGATCAGCACGTGTGCTACTCGTTGTATTTCTCGTTGCTTGACTGGTATTCGGCTTTCGGGTATCGATTGCGGTTCTTTTCGAGTTTCGCGTCCAGCGCGGCTTCCAGATCGATGTCGTACATGTCGGCGAATCTGAGCGTGAAGAAAAAGATGTCGGCGATCTCCGCCTCGACGTTGGTGCGTTTCTCTGGGTCTGCGAGGATTTCGTCTTGGTCTGCTCGATCTTTGAATCGGAACAGCTCGAGGAGTTCGTTGGATTCCGTGCTGAGGCCGATGGCGAGGTCTTTCGGCGTGTGGAACTGGCTCCAGTCTCGCTCCTCGCAGAACTCGCGAACCTCAGTGTTCATCTCTTCCAGAGTCATGGCTGTGGTGTGTCGCTTTCTCCGAATAAATCGCAGGGGTCAGAGGTAGTTGTCTGGCTCGTGTGCATATCTCGGAAACGGATTCTCTCGGCGCGAAAACCCGTGGGATTCCGTTTCTATGTGTTCCTGTGCGCGGGTAGATAGACCTAGGAAGAAAAAAGCTGAAGCAGGATGGTGAGGACGGATAGCTGAGGTATGATGTGAGATACCTAGATGTGTCAGGACGGGTCTTGGCCAAGGATATACGTGATGGTCCGGTCGAATGCATATATCATTCCGAGTGCGATAATCGCGAGAATTGGCCACTCTGAGGAATCTTCTACAACAATTGTGAGAGCGATCAGTACGACTGCGAATGCTGCTAATTTTGCAATATAATTCGAGTGGGGCTGTACGCCGTCTTCTAGTATAATCTTCAAAGTACCCGAGTTTTGTTTATAAATTAGATATGCAAATGCGAGCGCCGTGACCGCGATCACACATGCAATCCACGGATTATCGACGATCCAGATAACCCGAAGAAAATCTTCTAGAATTGTTTCAATTCCCATAGTGCAGTTTTGTAGTCAATAGAACAAGTGAGCCAATTAATGCTAACGGTGGGGACGACAGAGGCACTGAGAAGACTAGCAGGGTGAGTGCGACCGCGTAGGGCATTGACTGAGGGTATTCGCGGCTGAATATCGCCTCTCTTCGCGAATTTTCCTCAGTAGGAGTCATAGCTTTAGATGGACGCTCCGATGTAGGGGAGCCGGAATGATACTCTTGTTGGCCGGGGCTCTCCTGGCCACTAACCACCTGAGATACACCAACGTCTGGTTCATTTGTTATGCGGGGAGTACCAGTGAACCGAATCATATAGTCGTGAGCCTGGTCCGCCTCTGTTATCGACAATGGAGTTACATCAGCTTCTCCGGTAATGACGCCATCTTCTCCCGTTAACGAATACTGTCCTTCCTGATTAAAAAGCTCCTCACCGCTTTTTCGCTGATGTTGATCCCCATCCACATCGGCGTCAGAGATCTCAATTTCGCCTTCCGTTTTCAAATTGTAGTCCTCGTTGCTCATCTTTTCTTACTCAGTCTCCTCTTCGGTCGGCTCGTCCATGCCCTCCGAATCATTTTCCGTTGACCAAGAGTTAAGTGACAATTGCTCGGATTCAAATTCAGACGAGTCTATCAGATCGGCTAATTCTCGGACATTCTCTGCCAATTCATCGATTCCTTCCTGAGAGATTTGAGTTATTGCTTCATCTCCGAACTCATTAATCAAATCTGTCGTTTGTGATAGGAAGAATTTCGCCATAGCAACACTAGAAGAGGGTGAAGAACTAAACTCCAAAACGTCACCAGAGTAGAGTTCAAGGTAGTTGTCAGTTCCAATAGCACCGGAATCCCTACGAACCAAATCCCAGTTAAACGTACTCCAGTGCTCTAAGCGATGAGTACCCTTCATACGAGAGTGCTCAATCTCTGCCTCATATCGTAGATGTAACTCTAATAAGGAATCAATCAAATCGTTAGATACCTCAGTATCTTCTAACGAAGGCCGGACCTCATTCCAATTCTCCGTAGAATATAGTATAGCGGTAGCAATATTTTCTGCCCGCCACTCTTCATCTACCTTCCCAACGAACACATCTGTGACAGCCTGTTTGAGAAGATGGAATGGTTGAGCGTAATTGACTTTATGAGTGTTTTCGTGAAGAGCACTACCTACTAAATCTATCCGGGAGTCGATTGTTTCGCTATATTGGTTTAATATGTTAGCAATCGCTTCGTTGTATCCCAGCTCACCGGGAATATTCTCAGAGGACATCAGTTAATTACCGATTATCCAACCCCGGCTATAATATAGTGTTGGTGCTTCAAAAGTATCAACAGAGAGGGTGCGTAGAAAGCTACTCCTGTAGATGCTCGCGGCCCTGCTCCGTGATTCGATAGTAGCCGTATTCATCGGTCTGCTCGACGAAACCCTCTTCCTCAAACGATTCGAGATATCGAACTACGGTTTTGTAGCCGAACGTGATTCCTTCATAATACTTCAGATTCTCGTAGAGCGCTCGCGGCTTCAGCATCACATCTCGATCATCGAGAAAGGAGAGAACTAACCGCTCACGCTCCTCTTTCGGCATATCCGGACTCTCACTATGAGTGGACATATTTTCACCGATACCGGCCGAATGTAAGTCTCTAACTACATTAGTCATCCAAACATCTTATTTGTCTCTAATTAGGGACAGTATTATGTGGGCTCGGTCAGTTGGTGGCCAGTATGGCACTCGTGGCTCACGTCGAAAAGGAGCCGCGGGTCGCCTACCCCCTGAGCATGATAGGCGACCACACTGCGGAAGTGAAGGTAGGAGTCCTTAACCCATGCACGACGGCACTGTCGGTTCTCCCGCCGGTTTCGTCGTGTTTGGAGTGTGAGGATTCCAGTTTCACTTTCACTCCGCCGTTGGCCGCGCCTTATCTACACGGGGAACGGAGAAGTAACGTACACCGTCGCGGCCCCTCCCGACCGCGCCCCCACCATCCTAACTGAGAGGGCGCGGCCGGGTCCGATGCCGCGGGCCTGCGGCGGTCGAAACCGCGGCCGAGAGGCCACTTAGCGACCACCACAGGACCATGCCAAACCACGACGACGCGGCTCAAAGTTCTGACGGACAGAGCGACGACCAACCAGCCGAGGAGGGCGAACGATGACTGGGTTCGGTGCCCCCGATCCCCAGCCCCGAGAACCGCCGGTCTACGAGTGCCGCCACTGCCCGGGTCGGACCCACGACCCACGTCGAGTCTGTTCTGACTGCCGATACGAGGGTGCCGGACAGACTCGCTCGGGCCGTCGCAGCGTGGAGGGCCAGAGATGAGCCGCGACGGAACGACCATCGGCGGCCTCCTTCGCCAGCTGCACGCGGACGGCTGTTCAAAGGACAACGTTCGGATGCAGTGCCAGCCGGTCACTCGGCAGGACCCCAACGGCCCGGACGAGTTCATCGACGTTGTCGCTATGGAGTGGTGCGAGGACTGCGGTGCCGCCGACTGGGAGGTGGTCTGAATGTCCCTGGTTGGCACCTGCGACGACTGCGGCGTAGTCGGCGTTCCGCTTCGATACAAGCCCGAGACGCCGGTCAGCGAGCAGCCCCGCCCGTCGGTATGTGAGCGCTGCCGCTCCCATCGAGAATCCCAAGCGACCACCTTCGTGCGGTGTGAGGACTGCGGCGACCGCGTTCCCGAGTCTCGCGCCACGGGCATGGACGTGAGTCCGCCCGACGGATATTACCCCGAGTTCATCCACTTCTGCCCGGGCTGCGCGCCCACCGACGACGCCGAACAGACGGAGGGGTCGGCGTGACCGACGGACTCGACCCGCTGGAGCCGCGGGAGGCGATGGAGATGTGGATTGGCCGGCAGAAGGCGGAGCGCTCGGAGGCGACGGTCGACAGTTACCGGTACCGAGTGCGGATCTTCGTCGAGTGGTTGGAAGAAGAGGGCATCGAGGACTTGAACGCGCTCACCGGACGGGACATCTACCGGTACGACGCGGAGCGCCGGAAGCACGTCGCGGTGCCGACGCTCAACAACCAGCTCGGGACGATTCGACGCTTCCTCGAATTCTGTGCGAGAATCGAGGGAATCGACGATTCGCTGCCGATGAAGGTTGACCCGCCGAGTGTACGGAAAGCCGAGCGGTCGAACTCGGAGAAGCTCGGTGCCGACCGAGCCCAAGCACTTCTGGAGACGCTCGGGAACTTCGAGTACGCGAGTTTCGACCACGCGCTGCTGGCGTTGCTGTGGCACACTGGAATGCGCCTCGGGAGTGTGCAGGCGCTCGACGTAGAGGACTGTTATCTCGACGAGGACGATCTTGACCGCCTTCCGCACCGGGTGGAGGGTGGTGGAGACGTGCTCGACGAGGTAGAGCCGCCGTTCGTCTACGTGCATCACCGCGAAGAAACGCCGTTGAAGAATCAGGAACAGGGCGAGCGCGCGGTCGCGCTGCTTCCCGACGTTGGGGAGGTGTTGGCGGCGTACATCCGCGTGAATCGGCCGGAGTGCTCGGAGGATGGGCGGCGGCCGTTGTTCGTGACGAATGAGAGTCGGGGCCGTGCGTCGAAGTCGACGCTGCGGCGCCGGGTCTACATCACGACCCAGCCCTGCCGGTACGGGGAGTGTCCGCACGGGCGTGACCCGCAGGACTGCCAGGCGCTGGAGCACGGATTCGAGTCGCGGTGTCCGTCGTCGGTGAAGCCCCACGCGATTCGGACGGGCGCGATTACACACCACCTCGACCGGGGGTGGAGCAAGACGGACCTCGGCGCGAGAGTCAACGCCTCGGCCGAGGTGATCGACACACACTACGACTGGCCGAACAAGGTGCGGCGGATGGAGTCCCGTCGCCCGCTGCTGGATTCCCTGGAGGAAGACAAATGACCATGAACACAAGTTCAAACGTTCTGCTCGACGGTCCCACTCCCTTTCGTACTGCTTCCACACACGTAGCAGTAGCAGCGCCAGACCGGCGATTTACGTTTAACCTGGCCTGGTCGGAACTCTGCTGAGGCACTCACTATCGAACGGGAATCGCGTGCCGATACGGTGGGCTACCGAACGACAGTCACTGGAACCGGCGA
>Ga0207754_100412_pt1 | contig 17439 bp, 16 predicted proteins | sample A23E1SouthBayCA_FD_187728 | JGI IMG/M metagenome (GOLD analysis project Ga0207754, IMG submission 187728) | Aerobic enrichment media microbial communities from Eden Landing Ponds, California, USA - A23 E1 (SPAdes) | ecosystem: Environmental > Aquatic > Marine > Unclassified | place: Emeryville... | reverse complement strand
GACCGGCTCCCCGACGAGGACGTGACCGCCGACGACGTGGCGGCGCTGTAGCCTCGGCAGGACGGTCGGGTTCAGGCCTCGGGTCCGCTCGACGAGCCAAGCGTCACGCCACGGCCGGACTCGGGCGAGTACAGGACGAACAGCCGGTACGTCGGCGTGACACCGACGACGACGCTGTCACCGGCGACGACCGTCTCGTCGTCACCGCTGGTCTCGCCGTCCCATAGCCCGGACTCGCTCTGATCGGCGCTGTCGCGCTCGGCGAAGCCGTCGCCCCGGAGTTCGAGTCGTGTGGCCGGGACGCTGTCGCCGCCGTTGTGGGTGACAGTGACCGTCCCCGCGTCGGCGTCGTAGTCGAAGTCCAGCGCGACCTGCGGTGCCGCGTCGGGCGACGAGGAGAGTTCGAAAGGCCCCAGCTCGCCGGTCGGAACGTCGGCGGTCGCAGAGACGACCCGTCCGTCACTCGCGGTCGCTGGCGCGGTCTCGCCGAAGGGGCCCGACGCGGCGGCCCAGGACGCCACGGCGTCTTCGTCCGTCGCGTCCGCGCTCTCGAAGACCGTCGCGGCAGTGATGGCCGTCGTCTCGCTGTCCAGTCGCCAGCGAGCGCCCTGGGCGACGCCGCCGTCGCCGTCGAGTGCCGTCGACCCGATCCGGCCGGTACGGACGTGGCCCGTCCCGAGCGCGTCGAGCAGCGTCGCGCAGTCGTCGCTCACGTCCTGGTAGCGGTCGCCCTCGCCGGTCACCGCGTCCAGGGCCGCTCCGGCGACGCTGTCGGCGGTCACGGAGAGGTCGCCACCGCGGAGGTCGACGAGCAACACGTCGCTCTCGCCGACGGCGACCAGGCGCTTGTCGTCGGGCGTGTACCGATCGAAGCCGTGAGTGGAGCCGATCTCCTCGAAGCCCGCTTCGGTCAGTTCCGTGACGAGTGGGTCGCGGTCGAACGGACCGTCGTAGACGGCGACGCCCTGCCCGAGCTGGTAGAGGCCGTCGAGCGAACCGATCGTGTCGAAGCCGCTCAGCCCGATGTCGGACTGGAGGTTGCTGACGCGTGCCTCTGGCAGCGCGTCGGCGTATTCGAGCATCGCCGCGGGGTGCAGCGTGACGAAGGGGTAGTTGTCCCGTTCCAGCGCCGACGGCGGGAACAGCCACTCTGTGGCCGACGAGTCCCCGTCGAGGACCGGCTCGGGGGTGTCGGTCGCCGTTTCCGTCGCCGGTTCGTCGTCGCCAGAGAGGGCCGAACAGCCGGCGAGCCCGGCCGTCACACTCAGCGGGACCGCACGGAGGAGGGCGCGGCGTGTCTGATCCATACAGTGGCCCACCCTCTGGGACGGCAAATACTTGTTCGTCTCGACGGGCGCTCCGCTGACCGGCAGTTTTACGACCGACGCACGGTTGCCATCCCTCGTGGATCCCGCCCGTATCTTCGACGAGTTTCCGGCCCCGGAATACCGGGGGAACCAGCGCCAGGCGCTCGCGGACATCCGCGACGCCTTCGCGGCCGGCAACGACGTGGTGCTGGTGCGTGCGCCGACCGGGAGCGGCAAGTCCCTGCTCGCGCGCGCCATCGCCGGCTGTGCCCGGACGGCGGGAGAGGCCGGGGCCGAGGAGGTCATCGACGCCTACTACACGACCCCACAGGTCTCGCAGTTAGACGACGTGGCGGAGGACCCGCTGCTCTCGGATCTCGAAGTGATCCGCGGGAAGAACAACTACGACTGCATCCTCCCCGGCGAGACCGACACGCCGGTCGATCAGGCACCCTGTGCCCGCGAGCGGAAATTCGACTGTCAGGTGAAACACCGCTGTCCGTACTTCTCGGACCGGGCGATCGCCTCGAACCGGCCGGTCGCGGCGATGACGCTCGCGTACTTCATGCAGACGGCCGGCTCGGACGTGTTCGGCCCGCGCGACGTGGTCGTGATCGACGAGGCCCACGGGCTGGGCGACTGGGCGGAGATGTACGCGACGATCGAACTCGGACCCGAGACGGTGCCGGTCTGGGAGGACACCAGGCCCCAGGCGGTCGACGATCTGGAAGACGCCGCGGGCTACGCGCAGCGACTCGCCGACGTGGGCGAGCGCCGGGTGCAGGAACTGCGCCAGCAAGAGGAGCTGACGCCCGAAGAGGTGGCCGAGCGCGATCGACTGAACAAACTCCGACAGGACCTCTCGTGGTTCGTCGAGGACTACCGCGATCCCGAGAGCGTGACGACGTGGGTCGTCGACCAGCCAGAGGGCGAGGGCGGGAGCGTGACGATCAAACCGCTGGACCCGGAGAAGTACCTCAAACACACGGTCTGGGACCGCGGCCAGCGCCACGCCCTGCTGTCGGCGACGATCCTCAACAAGGAGGCGTTCTGTGCCAACGTCGGACTCGATCCGGACAACGTCGCCCTCGTGGACGTGGACCACACCTTCCCCGTCGAACACCGGCCGCTGTACGACGTGACCCAGGGGAAGATGACCTACGAACACCGCGAGGAGACCCTGCCCAAGATCGCCCGGATCGTCGTCCGGGCGATGCAACACCATCCCGACGAGAAGGGGCTGATCCACTGCCACTCCTACGCGATCGCCGAGCAACTCGAATCGCTGCTCGTCGACTTCGGCGTCGGATCGCGCCTGCGGAGCCACGACAGCGAGGACCGCGACGGGCAACTCACCGCCTGGAAGCGCAGCGACGACCCCGACGTGTTCCTCTCGGTGAAGATGGAGGAGGCGCTGGACCTGGAGGGCGATCTCTGTCGCTGGCAGGTGATCTGCAAGGCACCGTATCCCAACACCCGCGACTCGCGGGTCGCCCAGCGCCTGGAAGACGGCCAGTGGGGCTGGTACTACCGCACGGCGCTGCGGACGGTCATTCAGGCCTGTGGCCGCGTCGTCCGTGCGCCGGACGACCACGGCGCGACCTATCTCGCGGACTCGTCGCTGCTGGACCTGTTCGAGCGGGCTCGCGTCGACATGCCCGACTGGTTCGCCGATCAGGTCGATCGGATGGCACCGTCGGACCTGCCCGCGTTCGACCCCGCGAGCGCGCTCGGTGGCGGCGGCTCCGGTGGTTCGACCGGCGACAGGACCAGTAGCGGGCGCTCGCGTTCGCGGTCCCGGCGGCGCTCTTCGGGAACGAGTCCGATGGCCGACGTGTGGGAGACGGAGTAACGGTCCGATCAGAGCGCGTCGAGCACGGCCTCGACCACTGTTGCCTCGGCTTTCTGGAGGTGTTCCGATGCCGTCGCTGGCGCGCACCCGAGTTCGTCTGCCACGTCCTCGTGGGTCGCACCGCGTGGCCGCTCGTAGTAGCCCAGCCTGTGGGCGGTTTCGAGGGCATCACGTTGGCGCTGGCTGAGATCGGGACCAGAGGGGTCCGGCCCGCCCCGGACCGGTTCGATCCGCTCGACCTGCGCGTCCACTGCTGGGGGAGCGGCGTCGAGAGCGGTCTGGAGTGCAGTGGCGTCTCCGACGATCCGGAAGTGCATGTCGCCGTCGCGGTAGATGATCGGCTTGCGAACCACCAGTCTACGGCGCGTTCTGGCGTCTCGAATGGCGTCGAACAGCGGCGTCGAGACGGGACGGACCTCGACGAGGGCGTACGTCCAGCGCCCTTCGGGAGCCGACAGCTGAACGTTGTCGATGCCCCGCGTCCCGGGTGCGTCCGTTGCGAACGGTGTCGCGTCGCCACGGATCGCGAACAGTACCGTCTCCGCGTCCGCAGCCGTCGTGTTCCACTCCAGCAACCGAGTCTCCTCGATCGCCGGCGAGTCCGAGAGCATCGTATAGAACGGCGGCGCGTGGTCGTGGTCGATCTGCGCCGTGACTCGCAAGTGCTTCACACACTGACTTTGGCAGGATCTTTGTTAAATGTCCCAGGGATGCATGGCACAACTCACACCGGCGGCGCGACCGACCACTCACTCGATGCCGACAGATTCACAGCATGGAATCCGTGTCGGGCGTCCGCTGGCTGCCGACGGGACGCCTGCCGACGGACCAGCCCTCGACCTCGACCCCGACGGCCCCGCCGCCGCCCGCCTTCGTGAGGCACCGCGCGCACTCGTTTCGAGTCCGGGAGCGAAGACGTGGGCGACCCTGCTCGAAACGCCAGCGGAAGGCGAGACCGATCGCCCAGTCCTGCTGCAATGGCTGGCACCCGACGCCAGCGAGCCACCGCCACACACCCATCCGACGACGGAGCGCTTCACGGTCATCGAGGGGACCCTCTCTCTCGTCGTCGATGGGGAACGGACCCGGCTCGGACCCGGTGAGAGCACCACAGTCGAGGCCGGCGCAGAGCACACCTTCCGCAACGACAGCGACGAGACCGTCGCGTTCGTCGGCGAACCCCCGTCGATGCTGACTGTCCGGTCGTTGTTCACGATCTGGGGGCGCGATCACGAGGGAGCCTTCGACGACGACGGGTACGGCGAACCCGGCCCACTCGACGCACTCGTGGTCGCTGCGGAGATTGCGAGCGAGACACGGATGACCGGGACACCACTGGCGCTGCAACGACTGCTCTGGGCAACTGTCGGACGAGCGGCACGGCTGCTGGGGTACGACGGAATCGAGGATCGCTATCTCGACGACGAGTTCTGGACGCGCCACGTCGATCAACCGTCGTTCGGTGACACAGCCTGACGAAACGCCACCGTTTCAGTAGACGAGTCTCGTCCCTGTGTCGAAGGAACGGTTCGGAAGTGGGTCGGAGTGGCGTCGTCTCGGCGGTTCGCTCCGACCGCGATCGGTGAGCCGATCACCGGTCTCACGGCGACGGTCGAGCAGATCCGCTGTCGATCTACCAGGATTCGACCGACAAGAGCTCCAGTAGCGGGCGGTCCCGGCGGCGCTCCTCTGGAAGAGTCCGATGGCCGACGTGTGGGAGACGGAGTGAGACGAGCCCTACTGGGAGTCGGCCTCCGGCGGGTACCGCAAGTCCGTCCAGTAGATGGTTCCCTCGTAGCGAGCCAGCCACGTTCCGCCGTGTTCGTTGGTGTCGATACCCGCCTGATCGCGGAAGCGATCGGCCAGTGACCGGAACGCGTCGGGCACCTCGCCGCCGTCGGGGAAGTAGCTCCCATCGATCGCCTCGGCGACGATCTCGCGTTCTGCCTCGGAGAGCCCCGAGAGGGAAAACAGGTGCTGCTCGCGGAGCTGCGCGCCCAGATCGGCAGCGCTCTCGGCGACCTGCTCGGCGCTGTACTCGTAGGTCTCGATCGTCACTTCGCCGCCGTCGGCAACCCTGACGCGGTACGTCGACCCCTCGTGAGAGATCCCCTCGTACGCGGGATCGGAGGCCAGGACGCTCTCGGAGACGTCTTCGTACCGGTGTGAGCGACCGATGTCGAACCCGTCGTTGTCGGGGTGATCTTCTTCCGGCGGGATCAACTCGCCCAGCGCCCGCTTGTCGGCCTCGGGCAGGTCCTCGTAGGCGATCACCGACGACGGGGTCGTCTCGGGGTCGTAGTCGACATCGACCGTGTACCGGGTCTCGGTACGGCTGTCGACGACCTCGTGAGTGATCCGATAGTACGCGCCCTCGTGTTCGATCGGACGATCCCGGTCGTAGGGCGGATACCGACCCTCTCGTGTCGGTGCGTCACCGGCGACGGCGGCGTCGATCAGTGCTTTTCGTTCGGGCGGGAGCCCCTCTGTCTCGCCGGCATATCGCTCGGCGATGGCGCTGTCGCTCGTCAGTTCGCCCATCGAGAGCGAACCGTCGGAGGGGTGAGCACAGCCTGCGAGGGGGAGGGCAACGGCGGTCGCTGCGGTCGCGAGGAATGTTCGGCGGCGCATACGTCGGAGCACCGCGGGGTGTGGTGAATAGTTTGTGATACGCCATCGACAGTAGCCGGGGCGACTGAGCGGTCGGCCCGATCAGAACATCGAGAGTGCGTAGGCGGCCGAAGAGCCCACCATGAGCAAGACGAGGACGATCGCGAGGATTTGCTGTCGATCCATACCCACGCCTTGCCAGTGAGAACGGATAGTCGTTTCGAGGCGCTACGGCATCGTCTCCCCCGGCGTCGACAGTTCCGCCCAGTAGATCTGGCCGTCGTACCGAACCAGCCAGTGGCCGGTGTCGGCCGTCGAGCGGACCGGCTCGTGTGAGCCAAGCCGTTCGGTCAGCGACCGGAACGCCCGGTTCGGGCTGTCGGGATAGTAGCCCTCGTCGGCGGCCGCCAGGACGATCTCTCGTTCGGCCTCTGGGAGCCCGCTGAGCGTGAACAGGTACCGCTCGCGCAGCTGACGGCCGAACGCCGCCGGGGTGTCGGCGATCCGATCGGCGCTGTACTGGTATCGGTCGACTTCGATCTCGCGGCTCCCGCCGACGCCGACCCGGTAGGCGGTGCCGTCGTAGGAGACCGCCTCGTACTCCGGCTCCGGGACGAGGACGCTCTCGGTGTCGTCGAGGTACGTGTCGGCAACGTCTACGTCGAAGCCCCTGCCGGTCGGGGGGTCTGCCGGCGGCGGCAAGAGCCGGGAGAGGGCGCGTCTGTCGACGGCCGGGAGGTCGGCGTACGCGACGACCGACGACGGTTCCGCGACGGGATCGTAGTCGATCCGGAGATCGTACTGGGTGGCCGAACGGCGCTCGACGACCTCGTACCCGATGTCGTAGAACGCACCGTCGTCTTCGAACGGCCGGTCGGCGTCGAACGGCGGACCGGTGTCTGCTCTGACTGGCGTCTCGCCGTCGATGGCGTCTCTGACGAGGGCACGGGAGTCCGGCGGGAGAGCGTCGAGGTCTTCGGCGTGGCGTCGAGCGATCGCCGCGTCGGACGCCATCGACGCCATCGTCAGCGAGCCGTAGTCCGGACGCACACAACCGGCCAGCGGGAGGGCGAGAGTCGTCGTGGTCGCGAGGAACGAACGGCGGCGCATACGTACCCGATCCGAGACCAGCGCCGAATAGGTTCCGGACACGGACGAGCGGCTGTCACCGTGGGAGCGATTCGCGACCCCGAGCGGACGCCGACACAATCACTCGATCCGGGCGTCGACGACGACGTGTGCGACGCCCTCGCTGTAGCTCTTGACCCGGCGGGTGTCGAGGATCTCGACGCCCCGGCCCGCGTCGGCGGCCGCGGCCTCGATGCGCTCGATCGGGCGCTCGAAGACCAGCCCGTCGGGCGTCGCCTCGTGCATGTGGACGACCCCGCCGGGAGCCAGCGCCGGCAGTGCGGCGTCGAGATACTCGTGGGCCTCGTAGTAGCCCATCACGATCCGGTCGACCGGGTCGGCGGCGAGGTCGGGAGTCACGTCCCGGCAGTCGGCCCGGTAGGGCTGGACTCGGTCGGCGACCTCGTTGAGCTGGACGTTCTCGATCAGGTACCGGAAGGAAGCGGGGTTGCGCTCGACGGCAGTGACCGTCGCCCCGGCGCGGGCCATCGGGAGCGTGAAGTAGCCGATGCCGGCGAACATGTCGAGCACTCGCTCGCCCTCGCCGCTTTCGGTTGTACCGCTGGCGCTCGTCGAGGCTCCCGACTCGCTCCGTCTCTCGTGGGCCTCGCGGACGACCTCGCCCATGTGGGTCCGCTCGGCCTTGTTGCCCGGCGAGAACATCACCTCGGCGAGGTCCAGCGCGTAGGCGGTCCCGTGCTCGCGGTGGACGGTCTCGGTGTCGCCGGTGCCCGCGACGACCTCGACCGCTGGCTCTCGGTGTTCGCCGGTGATCGGCCCCCGCGCGAGGACGGTGTCGGCCTCGCCGTGGAGCTGTAAGAGTGCCTCACCGACCTCCTCGGGCCGTGGCGCGTCCCCGACGTCCACGAGGACGACGCTGCCGACGACGGCCCAGGACGCGGGTGCCAGATCGATCTCCGCGTCGGTCCACCCCCGTTCCCGGAGGTAGTCGTCCAGGTCTCGGAGCCTCGGCTCGCCGACCTGACGGACCACGTCTCGAACGGAGAGGTCGGCGGGGACGCTGGTCACCGGGACGGCGACGCTGTCGTCGTCCCACGGCTGGACCGTCCGGTCGTCGTCGTAGGCGTCCAGTTCCCGGAGCCGGTCGATGACCGTCTGGGTGCGGTCGCGGGCGACGACGACGGCCAGTCGATCGTCTGCGCTCATCGTGGGACGACAGGCGGCCGGGACGGAAACCCGTTTCGTGTCGACCGGTCGGCCGTCAGGCGGGGCCGAACCCGTACACGGCCCCGTCCTGTTCGAGGAAGAGGCCGTCACCGGCGACGAGGGGCTGGCCGAGCGGGTAGAGATCACTCGGCAAGAGACCGTCTGGCGAGAGTGACCACAGTTTTTCACCGCTGGCCAGGTCGTAAGCGAAGCAGTCGGCGACGTGGGCGGCGTAGACGACGCCGTCGGCGAGGACCGGCACGTGGACCGTCGTGTCGTTGCTGTCGGTGGGCACGACCCACTGGCGGTCGCCGGCCGCGTCGAGGACGTCGACGCGGTTCATCGGTTCGACGTCCGGAAGCCCACCGAGAACGACGTGGTCCGAATCGGTCGTGAGCCACACCTGTGTCGGTGGTTCGTACGTCCAGGCCGTCTCGCCGCTCGCCGCGTCGAGGGCGAAGACGGTCGCGTCGCGCGTCCACGTCGTCGCGTAGACGCGCTCGTCCGCCCCGGCCACCTCGACGAAACTTACCTCCGACCAGAGATCCTCACGCAGCCACTGCTGGCTACCGTCGCTCAGTGACAGGCCGGCGAGTCCCGTCTCCGTGGCGACCACGACCATCTGGTCGGCGACGCGACACAGCGAGTAGGGCCTGTCGAGCGGTCGCCGCCAGCGCGCCTCGTCGGCTCCGGGCCGTCCTGCGACGACCGCGTCGTCGGTGAGGTAGACGAACAGGTCCTCCAGGAGGACGAATCGGTCCTGGTGGGGCGACGATTCGGGATACGGTGTCACGCTGGCCGTCTCCGGCTCCCGTTCGATCCAGCCGTCCGAAAAGAAGAGGTGGTCCGGACCCACGGCGAGCCAGTCGTCGGTCGAGTCGACCGCCGCGCGCCAGCGCTCCGTCCCGCGGCTCGCGTCGAGCGCGACGACGGTGCTGTCGCTGGCCGCGAACACCGTGTCGTCTGCGATAGCCATCGGTTCGAGGTGGCTGTCACCGTCCGAGAACCGCCACCGCGACTCGATGGCCGCGCCCGGACCGCTGCCGCTGGCGGCGTACGCGTGGCCCGGCCCGCCACCGGGCTGATTCCACGTCTCGTCGACGGCGATCGGTTCGTCACTCGTCGGCGCGAGCGGACTGGAGAGCTGGCCCACGCAGCCGGTGGTGCCACCGAGAAGCGTCAGGCCGGTCGCGGCGAGGAACTGACGGCGTTGCATCCGTGCGAACGAGGGCAGCGTCTGCCGGTAAGTATCTTCTGTCTGGGCGACAACACGCGGCGGGCACGCGTCCCGAAGTCGCTCGTCAGCGCTCGTCGGGCAGCACGTGCAGCCCCTCGCGGTGTTTGAGGACCGGCACCTCGTCGGCGTCGGTGTCGAGGTAGTCGGGCCGGGGGATCGTCTTCGACTCGTAGGTCTCGGGGTCGAGCACCTGGACCGCACGCTCGTCCTCGACGGCGACGAGGGTGGTCCGTTCGGCGTCGGCGTCGGTCCCCAGGCGGCGGGCGTCGGGGGCGTTCTCGTCCTCGAAGGACGCTTCGAAGGAGTCGCCCGTCGCGAGGCGCGTCCCTTTGAGGTTGCCCTGCACCGAGCGGACCAGCACCGGACCGTCGCCGTCCTCCGGGTCGATCACCTCGCCGGGGCGATAGCGCGGCAGTCGGATCGCGTACGTGACCCGATACACCTCGTTGCCGTCCGTGTCTTCTGTGACCAGCGTCTCGTTGTCGGTGAACGTCCCGCCCAGCTCGGTCGTGATCTGGCGGGCGACTTTCATCCCGATCTTGTTGGTCGAGACCTTGATGTTGACGCCCGCTTCGGGCTCGGAAATTTCGGTGACGAAGGCGTCCCGGTCGCCCGTGGCCTCCATCTCGTCGACGACCTCGTGGGCGATCTCCTTGGCGCGGTCGGCCTCGTCGCCGGTCGGCGTGCGCTCGTCGGCCCGCACCTGCACCGTCGAGGCGTACGAACCGCCCGCGATCTTGCCACAGCGCGTGCAGGTCTGGCGGCTGATCTTGACCGGGACGACCACCTCCTCGGTGACCGGCGTCTCCCGGATGACCCCGGAGAACTCCGCGTGCATCCGGATCGTGTTCTTGTCGACCTGTTCGGGCGCGACCTGCCAGGCGACCGACTGGGCGTCGACGTGGACGCCAAGGGCCTCGCTGACCTCGTCGACGGCGATGTCGGTGTAGTCCTCGGCACCCACGTCGACCCAGCGGTTGCCCCGGTGGACGGCACCACACTGGGCACAGACCCGGACCTCGATGCGGTCCGGCGCGTCGACGAGATCGAACTCCTCGAAGTAGCAGGCGTCACAGAGCACGCTGTCGGGGTCGTGCTGGCCCGCGACGCTCGGGCGCTCGCGCTCGTGGTCCGGTATCTCGTCGCCACAGCGCGGGCAGAAAGCTCCGGATCGACTCATTGCGACGCCGTTGGTGGCTGTCGCGGTTAAGTCGTGCGTTCCGGAGTCGGGAGCCGAATCTTCAGGCGTTCAGGACCCAGAACCGATAGTTCAACACGGCCGCGAACAGGACCCAGACGAGATAGGGAACCAACAGCGCCGCCGCCCGGCGGTCGACGCGATCGAAGGCCCACGTCGTCGGGACGATCAGGACCGCCAGCGCGACGATCACCCCGAGCGCGGCCAGCGGTCGCTGGAGCGTGAAAAAGACCGGCGTCCAGGCGACGTTGAACGCGAACTGGAGGGCAAACAGCCCCAGCGCGACCCGGACGCGACGCTCGTCCAGCCCCTCGCTGGCGACCAGGTAGACCGCGACGCCCAGCAGGGTAAAGAGCAGCGTCCAGACGACGCCGAAGGCCCAGCCCGGCGGATAGATCGCTGGCTCGATCAGCCCCTCGAACCACGCCGAGTCCGGGCCACCGAGGACGGCCGGGACGCCGCCGACGACGTTGACGAGGACGACGGCCGCCAGTGCCCAGAGGAGATCGCGACGATCGAACCGATCGGGAGCAGCGTCGGCGAGTGACATACAGATAATACAGCCAACAGGAACAAACCAGTTGTGGTCGAATCGGCTCCGTCGGTGTCGTTGCGTGCCAGAGACCGGGAGAAAGCGGCGAGCTCCATTCGCAGTCCGTCGAACAACCCTTTTACTCGTCAGCCCCGTAGCACGGGTATGGAGTGGCAAACAGACTGGGGTCTCCGCGCTCGCATGATCCTGACGATGTTCCTGCTGTTCGCGCTGTACATCGTCTTCGTCGCGGTGATGACCCAGACTCGCTTCTTCGGTATCGCGATCCTGGGGATGGGCGTGTTCCTGCTCGGACAGTTCTTCTTCAGCGACAAACTGGCGCTGTATTCGATGGGTGCCCGCGAGGTCGAACCCGACGAGTACCCGGAGCTGCACCGCTCGATCGAGCGCCTCTCCCAGCAGGCCGACCTCCCGAAGCCGACGGTCGCCGTCGCCGACTCTCGGGTCCCCAACGCCTTCGCGACCGGCCGCTCGAAGAAGAGTTCGGCCGTCTGCGTGACGACCGGGATCATGGAGACGCTGGACCAGGAGGAACTGGAGGGCGTCCTGGCCCACGAGCTGGCCCACATCAAGAACCGCGACGTGATGGTGATGACCATCGCCTCGTTCCTCTCGACGATCGCCTTCCTCGTCGTCCGGTGGGGCTGGCTGTTCTCGGGCGGGCGGGACCGCGGGGGCAACGGCGGCGCGCCGGTGCTGGTCGCGATCCTCGTCTCGCTCGTGGTGTGGATCGTCTCGTTCCTCCTCATCCGTGCGCTGAGCCGCTATCGGGAGTACGCCGCCGATCGCGGCGGCGCGTCGATCACCGGCAACCCCTCGGCGCTGGCGACGGCGCTGATGAAGATCGACGGCCGGATGGACAAGGTCCCCAAAGAGGACATGCGCGATCAGGCCGAGATGAACGCCTTCTTCATCATCCCGATCAAGTCCGGCTTCGTCGGGAAGCTGTTCAGCACGCACCCCTCGACGGAACAGCGGATCGATCGCCTCCAGGACCTGGAGCGCGAGCTGGAACAGCGGTAACTATCAGTTCCACATAACTGTCGGTATTTGAATGGTCGGGAACTGGTCAGAGTACCCACCGAAACCCGAGAGCGGTGAGCAGATTCGTCTTCGAGATCGCTGCGAAGTTCTCGGTAGACAAGAAGAAACTGACGTGCTCTCGAAGCGAGGTCACGGACACGAACGCTATTCCCCTACTTTCACCACGGATAGCCCGCCTGTACTTCGGTATGTCACAGGCAGGCCGGTCGAAAGTCTACTGATGCGTTACTGTTCAGAGACAGTCACAAATGCGAAGTCATACGCAAAGTGCCACTCCTCTCGGACCATCGTGGTGCGACGTGGCGGGAGCGTCCGTGTCGCCGTACGGACCGTCCTCCTGTGACGAACGCCGGTGTGGATGAGACTGGTGACGGTCCCCATCGCCACCATTATTGGCGTCGGCGTCCTTCGATGGACGATGAGTGATTCGCTTCGCCACGGTGTCCTGACACACGACACCGAGTCAGTGTCGGCCGACGAGGTCTCGGCGGACGTGCTCCGGTCGGGACTCGAACACGAGACGAACCTCGTTCGCACCCACGCCGTGCGGGTCGCCGCCGCCGTCGCGGACGACGACCCTGCGACAGCGGTCGAACACGCCCCGCAGTTGATCGCCAACCTCGAACACGAGCGGACGAACGTGAAGCTCCACAGCGCGCTGGCGCTGGCCTCGCTCGTCGACGAAGCGCCCGAGGCCGTCGAGGACGCGGTCGGACCGATCGTCGACCTGCTCGATCAGGACCCGCCGATTCTGCAGCTGGCGGCCGTCCAGTTCGTGCGCGAGTCGATCACGACGATGCCGCGAGCCTACCGTCCCCACCTCCAGCAGCTGGTCGATCGGACGATGGAAGATCCGGCGGTGGATTTCACCGAGGGCAGAGCCGGCGAAACCCCGAGCCAGGAGCGAGAGCAGTTCTACCAGAACATCTCGGAAGACGAGACCAAACGACAGTGGGCGACGCGGGTCGTCACGGCCAACATGATCGCCGAGCTGGCGTCGATCGAGCCGGCGGCCGTCGCCGACTACATCCCGAGGCTGGTCGGCGTCCTCGACAGCGAGAGCGACGCCGTGGGGGTGTTGACGACGGTCGCGAACATCGTCGCGTCGGTCGCCGAACACGATCCGACGCTCGTCGACGGTGCCGTCGATCCCCTCGTCGAACTGTTGGCCCACCACGACACGCCCACAGTCAGTACGGCAGTCGCCGCGCTGGGCTTTCTCGCACCGCCAGCCGCGATCGAGCCGCTTCGCGACGTCGCTGCGGACGAGCAGCGTGACGAGGACCTGCGCGAACTGGCCAGCGAGACGGCGACGTTCATCGAGGAACAGGCCGACGCCTAGTACTCTTCTACCTCGCGGCGAGTACACGTGTAGAACACGAGGAAGGCAGTCCCACCAGACACCGTCAACAGGCCGACGTTGACGAGCGAGAGGGTGTACGACGCCGTTCCCGGCTGCCCGACCACCAGTCCGAAGATCGCGAGCAAGAGCAAGAAGATGTGGACCATGACGGCGAGCCAGATGTACGACCGGTACGCGCACATGGTCCGCCAGAAGGCCTCGAAACGCGCCATGGGAGTGTACTACCGGCGAGTAGACAAGAGTCTTGCTCTGTCCACTGGCGTCGAAGAAGAGCGGACCGACAAACCGCTGTACTGTCAGGTCACCGCCTCACGACCGTAGCGGCGAGGGTCCTGACAGACTGCGATCAGGATTAGTCCGTCAGTTCCGGGCTCTCCCAGTACTCGTGGTCCTCGTCCTCGCGGAAGCACCGGACGCGCTGGTTCCCCGCGTGGTAGCTCTGTGGGTCTGCCTGTCGGCAGGCTTCTCGGGCCTCCGGACACCGCGTCTGGAAGTTACAGCCCTTCGGCGGATCGACGGGGTCCGGGATGTCGATCTTGCGCATCGGCAGGTCGCCCGCGTCCTGCAGAGAGAGGTCCGGCGTCGCCCACCGGAGGACGTTGGTGTAGGGGTGGTGAGGATCCTGGATCATCGCCTCGGCCGGACCGATCTCTGCGATCTGTCCCAGGTACATCACGCCGATTCGCCCACCGCTGTGGGCGGTGAAGTAGCGAGCGTTCGAGAGGTCGTGGCTGATGAACACGTAGGAGGTGTCGAACTCCTCTTGGAGGTCGAGCATCAGGTCCATCATCTCGACGCGCAGCGACACGTCCAGTGCGCTGATCGCCTCGTCGGCCAGGATCACGTCCGGGTTCATCAACAGCGCCCGGCAGAGGGCCACGCGCTGTTGTTCGCCGCCCGAGAGCTGGTGTGGGTAGCGCTCGGCGAAGTCGGCGGCCGGCGTCATGCCCACACGCTCCAAGAGCGCGTAGATGCGTTCGCGCTTCTCCTGTTTCGAGAGGTCCGGGTTGACCTGTCGGAGCGGCTCCGAGAGGATCGAGACGAGCCGGCGGTTCGGGTTCAGCGACGCGCCGGGGTCCTGGTGGATGATCTGCAGAGATTGGCGGATGTCGGCCCACTCGGTGTCGGTGTCGACCTTTCCGTCACGGATGTCCCAGATGTCTTCGCCTCGGTACTTCACCGAGCCGCCGGTGGGTCGCTGGAGACCGATCGAGGTCTTGCCCAGCGTCGTCTTCCCACAGCCGGACTCGCCGACCAGTGCGATCACGTCGCGCTCGTAGATGTCGAGCGAGACGCCGTCGACCGCTCTGACGACCTCGTCTTCGCCACCGAAATCGAGGAGCGACGACTTGTTCTCGAAGTGAACCTCGACGTCTTCGAGGCTCAACACGACTTCGTCACCGGGCATCACTCCTCACCTCCGGAGCGGGCGGCGTCGCCAAGGTTCTCCGAGTAGTTGAGCGTGATTTCGTCTCGTGCGTCCTCCCAGTGGTAGCACGCGGACGCGTGACGGTCGCTGATCGACGCGTAGTCCGGTTCCGAGGAGCGACACTGCTCGTCGGCCAGCGGACACCGCGGATGGTACGCACAGCCGTCTGGCACGTTGATCGGTGCCGGCTGCGAACCGGGAATCGGAACCATCTCTTCGATCGGTGCGTCGAGGTTCGGCGTCGAGTTCAGCAGCGCCCGCGTGTACGGGTGGGCCGCGTTCCGGACGATCTCTTCGGTCCGTCCGATCTCGACGGGGTGGAAGGCGTACATGATCGCGAGTCTGTCTGCGAGTGCCGCGATGAGCGGGAGGTCGTGCGTGATAAAGACCATCGTCAGGTCGTACTTCTCTTTGAGCTCCCGGAGCAGTCGCAGGATCGAGCGCTGCATCAGCAGGTCCAGCGCCGCCGTGGGCTCGTCCATCACGAGGACCTCCGGCTCCAACACCAGCGACAGGGCGATCAGGGCCCGCTGTTGCATCCCGCCGGACAGCTCGTGGGGGTAGGAGTTCAACACGCGGTCGGGTTCGAGATAGAGGTCCTGGAGCAGTTCGCGAGCGAACTCCAGCCCCTCGTCGACGTCCGCGTCGTGGGCGGACAGCGTCTCCTCGAAGTGCTTCCCGACTCGCATCGTCGGGTTGAACGACGACATCGCGCCCTGGAACACCATCGAGATCTCTTCCCAGCGGAGCTGTCGCAGCTCTTCGGTCGTCAGGTCGAGCACGTCGATCGGCTCGCCCTCACTCGGGTTGTACGTGACCTGTCCGCGCAGTATGCCGGGGTCTGGAATCGAGTCCAGCATCGACTCGGCGAGCATCGACTTGCCCGAACCGCTCTCGCCGATGACACCGATCACTTCGTGACGGTGAACGTCCATCGAGACGTGATCGAGGACGTAAGAGTTGCCGTCGTCGTAGGTCACCGAGGCGTTCCGGATCTCTACGACGGGATTCTCTGCGTCTGGCTCGCGAGTTTCGACAGTCGTACTGGCCATTTAGACACCCCCCGTGTGGACGACGTCGTCGTCCTCTTCTTCGATCGACTCCGACTCGCCGGCCATCCGAGTGCGAACGCGCGGATTGAAGATCCGGTCGAGCCCCTGGGCGAGCAACACCAGCGAGAGCGACAGCAGGGCGATGGGGATCATCGGAACGATCACCAGATACTCCGAGCCGCTGCCGACGAGCGCGCTGTAGTCGTTGTACGCACTGTCGAGTTGCAGCCCCCAGTTTGCCAGGTCCGCCGGCAACACGCCGAGGTAGTACAGTCCGACGCCCGCGAAGATGCAGTATCGCGCGGCGAACGCGAAGTTGACCAGGATGTACGGCATCAGGTTCGGGATGATGTCTTTCGTCAGGATCCGCCGGGTGCTCACACCCATCGTCCGCGAGGCCTCGACGTACGACTCCTCGCGCAGCGTCAGCACCTGCGACCGGATCGCTCGGCCGAGGCCGGACCAGTAGTTGATCGTGAGGAGGATCCCCACGACTGCCGGGTTCTCGGGCTTGATGGTCACGGCCAGCACCATCACCAACGGGAGTCCCGGAATCGACATCGCGATGTCCGAGATCGTCGTGATGACGCGGTCGGTCGTGCCGCCCTTGTATCCCGCGACGGTCCCGGTAAAGACCGCGACGAACGTCGAGAAGACCGCACCCGCGGTCACCAGGATCAGCATCGACGGCGTCGCGTGGATGACCTGCGCGAGGAGGTCGGTCCCCGACGGGTTCGATCCCAGCGGTGCGTTCATCGTCTCGAACGGCTTGAGGCTTCGCTCGACCTGGTTGGTGACCGGTGCCGGATACACCCGCGTCCCGACCAGTGCGATGAGGATGAACACGAAGAGGATCACACCGCCGATGAGGGTCCGCGAGTCGTCGAGGGCGACGAGACCCGGCTTGTAGATGAACTCCTCGTAGAAGTCTCGCAGCCGTTCGCTGCGAGAGGTTTCGACAGTCGAGGTCTGTGTTTCGAAGACGAACTCTTCTCCGTCCGTGTCTGAGTCAGTATGCTTCACTTGCATCACCCGATTTGACCCGCGGATCGACCCATGAGTAGGTCAGGTCTGCGATCAGCACTGCGATGACGAGAACGATGGTAAACACCAGGAACACGCCCATCAGTATCGAGTAGTCCTGGATTTCGAGCGCGTCGAACATGACGTAGCCGATCCCCCGGTAGGTGAACACCTGTTCGAGGATCACGGAGTTTCCGATGTTGAAGCCGATCAGCGTCAGGAAGCCGGTGTACATCGGCAAGATTGCGTTTCTCGCCACGTACCGCGTCGAGATCCGGCGGTCAGAGAGCCCACGAAGTCTGGCCACACGGACGTAGTCTTCGCCCAGCACCTGGATGCTGTTCCCACGCATCGACAGCATCTGGAGCCCGGCCTGGACGACGACGACCGACGCGATCGGCAGCGCCGCGTGGTGTAGCACGTCGATAATGAAATCGACCGAGAGGCGCACCTCGGTCAGCGGCGTCATCCGGCCA
>Ga0207754_100411_pt1 | contig 17450 bp, 15 predicted proteins | sample A23E1SouthBayCA_FD_187728 | JGI IMG/M metagenome (GOLD analysis project Ga0207754, IMG submission 187728) | Aerobic enrichment media microbial communities from Eden Landing Ponds, California, USA - A23 E1 (SPAdes) | ecosystem: Environmental > Aquatic > Marine > Unclassified | place: Emeryville... | reverse complement strand
TTACCGACAGCGAAGCCGGCGGTACTCGATTCGAGTTCAGTGGTGTCGAGACTGGGAGTCAGGGGGAAGAACCGACAGCTGGGTCGTTGTGACGGCGGCTTCAGGGATGGGTAAAGTACGCGACGGACTCCGTATCCGAGTCGTCCGCAACCTTGTCGAGGCGAGCGAAGCCAATGCGTTCGAACTGCACCACGTCGTCAGTGTCGTAGTTGCGCAGTCCCGGTTCGGCCACGCCTGATACGTCGCCGTCCATCGTCCGGAGGCGGAGCGCTGGGCCGTCAGCCGGTGCCCAGTGAATCACGTCGACGCCCTCCTCACGGACAGCGTCGATATCGTCGCCGGTGTACTCGAAGGCGTCGCGAGTGTGTCGCACGCAGCCGTACCCCTTGAGCCAGATACGATCGCCGTGGTCTGGCAGGTCGTCACCCTCGACGACGACACCGCTGGTCACCGGAATCTCGCGGCGGCCACGCTCCTCGTAGTCCGGGTGCAGCGGCGGTTCGCCGGCGTCCGGCCCGCCGACGATCTGGCGCTCAACGAGGCCACCGTGGTCGTCGCTGTCCCGGACGAAGAACGCCCGGTCCGAGTCGTCGTCGATGAGGTCACGGTTGTTCGAGTAGATCGAGGACATCGCCAGGTCGACGTTCGAGGTGGACGTGCCCAGCTGAATCATCGCATCGACAACGGCCTCGCCGCGGATGCCGCGCCGTTCGAGGCTGGCGACGGTCGGCGCTCGCGGGTCGTCCCAGCCCGCCAGTTCGCCGTCCTCAATGAGTTCGGCGATGCTTGACGTCGAGAGGGGCACGTCGTACTCGTCGACCTGGACGTGGCCCCAGTGGATGACTTCGGGGTACTCCCAGTCGAAGTAGTCATAGACGAACTGCTGGCGCTTCGCGGAGTCCTGCAGGTCGATACCGCGGATAATGTGGGTGACACCCAGCAGGTGGTCGTCAAGCCCGCTCTGGAAGTCCAGCATCGGCCAGCAGCGGTACTGCTCGGCCGCCTCGCGTGGATGGGGCGTGTCGACCATCCGGAAGGCGACGAAGTCCCGCAGCGCGGGGTTCTTGTGAGTAATATCGGTCCGGACCCGCAGGACCATCTCGCCGCTGTCGTACTCGCCGTCGACCATCGCCTCGAACTCCGAGCGCGTGGTCTCGGCGTCCTTATCCCGGTGGGGACAGGCCTCGCCGTTGTTCTTCAGGTCCGAAAACTCACCCTGCGGGCACGAGCAGGTGTAGGCCCCGCCCTTGTCGATGAGCTTGCGAGCGTACTCGTAGTAGGTCTCGACGCGGTCGCTGGCGTTGACCACGTCGTCCGGTTCGAAGCCGAGATAGTCGATTGCGTCCAGAATTGCGTCGTAGGCATCCAGATCCGGCCGCTTGGTCTCGGGGTCGGTGTCGTCGAAGCGGCAGATGAACTCCCCGTCGTAGCGCTGTTTGTACGTCCCGACGACAGCGGCCATCCGCGCGTGGCCGATGTGCCACGGCCCGTTGGGGTTTGGCGCGACGCGCATCCGGACGGTGTCGTACTCCTCGGCGTTGGGCAGGTCCGGCAGTGGGTGGTCCTCACCCTCGTCCTCAGCCTCCAGCTCTTCGAGTTTCTCCGGAGCGAGTTCGGCCAGCCGCTCGCGGCGCTCCTCGGCGTCCATCCCGTTGACCCGCTCGACGACCGGCGCGATAACGCCGGGTATCTCGTCGCCGTACTCGCGGAACTCCGGGTTCTCGCCCATGAGCGGGCCCATTATTGCGCCGACCTGTGCCTCGCTATCGTGTTTGACCGCGTTGAGGAGGGCGTTTGTCTCCGCCGCCTCCGTGATTCGGTCTCGCAGCTCGTCGTCCATTATCGGGACCTGCGACTGGGAGGGTCAAAACGCCGTCGGACCACCTTTTTCATCGTCGGGTGGCTCGCGATGCTCGCAACCACTCCTTGAAAAACGTGGGCGAAAAAGGCCGGAACCTCACTAAGTTCGGTTCCGGTGAACCGCGCTCGATTCGCTCGCGCGGATGCTCGTCTTTACAGGTCACTTCACATCCACCAGAGACTCCGCAACCCTGTCCAGCGCGCTAATACCAGTCACCTCGCCGGACTGGTCGGGAATCGTCCACACGTCAAGGTCGGGCAGCGACTCCCGAAGCGCGGCAATAGACTCTTGCTGCACCACCTGCTTGCCCTGACAGCGCTGGCACTCGCCGGCGTCCTCGATGACCTTGTTCACGACCAACGTCGTTACCGGCACGTCGAACTCGCGGAGCTTCGCGACCAGCCGCTCAGTCTCGCGGACAGCCATCGTTTCGGGAATCGTGACGACCCGGAACGCGGTCTGTTTGGGGTCTCGAAGCACTGTGCCGACCCGTTCCATCCGCGTGCGCATCTCGGTGAAGTCGTCCGGGCCGTCGTCGCGCCGGCTCGCCATCGGGCCGAACATCATCGTCCGGGCAGTGTTGACTTTCCGACGAACCTGGTCCCGGAGGTCCATCGCCGTGGCAACGCCGCGGTCCATCACCGACGGGAGGTCAAGCAGGCGGAGCGTGTGCCCGGTCGGGGCAGTGTCGAACACCACGCGGTCCCAGCGGTCGCTCTCGATGTACGTCGCCATGCCGTCGATGGCTGCTAGTTCGTCGCTACCGGGCATTACGCCGGATGTGAACAGGTCAGCGATTTCCTCTTCGTCCATCCGGATGCCGGCATCGGAAAATTCCGACGCCAGCGCCTCGAACAGTGACCGGTAACGGTCAATACCCGTCTGTGGATCGACCTCGACGCCCCACAGCCCCGACCGGATTTCCGTCGGGTCGCCGCCGACCTCGGTCTCGACGGCATCGGCCAGCGAGTGCGCGGGGTCGGTGGAGACAACGAGTGTCTCGTGGCCCGCCGTCGCCAGCCGATAGCCAGTCGCCGCGGCCACGGTCGTCTTGCCGACGCCGCCCTTGCCGCCGTAGAGAAGGAACCGAGTCACACGGCTGTCTATGAACTGATACGTCTTAGTTGCTGACCAGCACCATTCAGGGTCAATAGCTACCCTACTGCCAGACGCGGACGACACCGTCACTGCGACCGACGGCAATGCTCAAGCCGCCGTCGTCAGTCGGTGTCGCCGCAACGTTCGAGGCGAGCGACGCGCCGATGTCACGCTGGGCTGCCTGCCGAACGCCGTTCTGCCGCTGGAGTGCGACGAGCTTCCGGCGCTTCTGGGTCGGAACGACCAGCGTCTGTCGGCCATCGCCGAGCAGATCTCCGGCGAGTCCACCGTCGAGGATACGCGAGCCGAATGCGTGCGAGGAGACGCCGTCGTAGCGGGCCGCGATTGAGAGCCGGTCACCGTCGATACGGTAGAACTCCACCGTCCCGCCGATGTGTGGGGTGCGAACGACGGCGATTTCGGGCGTCCCGTCGGGGGAGAACGGCGCGACACAGAGCTGGTGGCGCCAACGAAAGCCCGTCCCGATTGCGGGCCCAGTCGCGACGCGCTCGCCGTCCAGTCCGTAGGCAACCACCCGAGCGCCTTCATCGGGCCCGGTGACGGTGACGAGTACTTCGGAGTCACCATCGTCGTCAATGTCCGCAAGAATCGGTGCTACACCTTCGACAACCGTTGGTTCAGGCAGTTGAACTCGGCGGCGGACGGTCCCACTTCCGTCTGCGACAAACAGAACGATAGCGCTGGCCTCGACCTCGTCACCGAGCGCTCCGTGGTCGTATCGCTCCGTCGCACCGGCGAGCACAGCAGCGACATCGTCCTGCCAGACGATTCGGGCGTCGGGCAGAGCATCCTCGATGAGCAGGTCACCGTCCACGCGGACGGCCCCGGACTTGGTCACCGTCGCGATGGTACCATCGGGAAACTGGACGGCGTGGGTGTTGGGTCCTGTCTCATCGGCAGTGAGGAACCGAACGCCGTTGTCCTGAACAACCACGGCTGGTGGCTGGCCCGCCAGCAGGTCGGGTTCGATGACAACCGATTCAACTCGGTCCTGACTCACCCGAACCGCCTCTGGGGCCCCTGCCTCTGGAACAACAACCCAGAGACTCCCGCCCTCGACTGGCAGTCCGACGAGCCACTTCGGGTGGCCCTCAATGGCGATGTCTATCGGGTCGACGGCGTCGAACCGGCCCGAACCTGAAATGTGACGATTGCCGGAGGGCTGGAGATGCGTGTAGCGAACCGTCTCCGTGGTGCTGGTCACCGTTGCTGTCGGGCGTGGTGTTGTGGTCCGCTGACTCGTCGTTCCACAGCCAGCGAAAAGTCCGGCGACACCGGCGAGAACGGCTCGCCGGGTCTGGTCCATGCTCAGTAGTCGCGCTCGACGAGGTAGTTCGCGATGCCTTCGAGCAGGTAGCGGGCCTCGTTGTCCGGCAGGACTTCGAGGTTCTGCTTGCCGCTCGCAATGAGGTCCTGCCCGGTCTGGCGGGCGTATTCGATTGACCCTACCTCTCGCAGACGCTCGACGGCGTCGTCGATTTCGGCTTCCGAAACGGCCTCGACAGAGTCCGTGTCGACGAGGTCGCCCACGTCGACGCCCTGCTGGCGAGCGTGCAGCGTCACCAGCGTCTGCTTGTTCTCGACGAGGTCGGACCCGCGCTGCTTGCCGAGTTTCTCAGAGGGCGTCGTCAGGTCCAGCAGGTCGTCCTGAATCTGGAACGCACGCCCCACGTCGAGCCCGTAGTTGTACAGGGCATCGACCGTCTGCTCGTCGGCCCCCAGCAGCGTGGCCGGAATTGAGGCAGCCGCGCCGTACAGCACGGCCGTCTTGAGTTCGACCATCTCCAGATACTCCTCGGGCGTGACAACATCGCGTTGCTCGAACTCGATGTCGAGGGACTGGCCCTCGCAGATGCGGGTACACGTCGTTGCGAGTCGCTTGTTCGCGTCGACAGTCCGTTCGTGAGCCGCGCCCGTTTCGAGCAGGAACTCGAACGCTTTCGAGTACAGCGTGTCGCCGGCGAGAATCGCCGTCGAGAGGTCGTACTCCTTGTGAACGGCGGGCACCCCACGACGGAGCGCGTCGTCGTCCATGATGTCGTCGTGGATGAGCGTGAACGTCTGGATGACCTCGATGGCGAGGGCGGCCGACATCATATCGGCCTGCCCGCCTTCGAGCGTCGGGAAGTCACGGTAGTCTGCCGTCAGCGGGTCGACATCGAGCAGCGACTCCGCGACCAGCAGCAGGACCGTCGGGCGGAGTCGTTTCCCGCCCGCGTCCAGCAGGTATCGCGACGCCTCGTAGAGGTGGTCCGGCTTCTGCACCGGAAGGTCCTCTGGGAGGGCGTCGTTGACCCGGTCTCGTCGGGCGACAATCGCGTCTTCGACCTGCTGATGGCGTTCGGACATCGATTTACTCGGTGAGCTTGATCATGTTGCCGTTGCGGGTGATGTGGAGGTCCCGTCCGGCTTTGTAGCCCATGTTTTCCGCGAGGTCGACGTACGGTGCGAACCCTTCGAGGCTCTGGTGAGCCGGGATGATGTTCTTCGGCTGGAGCGCGTCGATCATTTCGTAGTGGCCCTCTTCGCGGAGGTGGCCCGAAACGTGGATATCGTCGTAGATACGCGCGCCCTGCATGCCCAGCAGCTTCTCGGACTGGTAGCGCTGGCCCTCGTTGGTTGGCTCCGGAATGACCCGAGCCGAGAAGAGGACCTTGTCGCCGTCGTCTAGCTCGTAAGGCGTCTCGCCGCGGCCCATACGGGTGAGCATCGCGCGTGGCTCGCCCTGATGGCCAGTGACGATGGGGAGGAAGTTCTCCTTGCCCTCGTTCATGATCCGCTTGAACGTCCGGTCGACAGACTTGCGGTGGCCGTACATTCCGAGGTCTTCCGGGAAGTCGACGAAGTCAAGCCGTTCAGCGGTACCGGAGTACTTCTCCATCGAGCGACCGAGCAGCACCGGCTGGCGGCCGATGTCGTCGGCGAACTCGACGAGGCTCTTGACACGAGCGATGTGTGAGGAGAACGTCGTCGCGACGATACCGCCGTCGTAGTCGGCGACGCTGTCCATCACGTCTTTGAGGTGGCGACGCGCCACGGATTCGGAAGGCGTACGTCCCTTCTTACCCGCGTTCGTACAGTCCTCAATGTAACAGAGGACGCCCTCGCCCTCGCGGCCGATCTCGCGGAACCGCTTCATGTCGATGGGGTCGCCGATGACCGGCGAGTGGTCCATCCGCTTGTCCAGCCCGTAGACGACCGCGCCTTCCGGCGTGTGGAGAACGGGGTTGATAGCGTCGATGATGGAGTGGGTGACGTTGACGAACTCCAGTTCGTTGCGCTCGCCGATGGACATCGTCTCGCCGGCGTCCATCTTCACGAGGTCGTTCTGGACGCCGAACTTCTCCTCGCTCTTGATCTGCTGTTTGACGAGTTCGATGGTGAAAGGCGTCGCAACAATAGGTGCGTCGTAGCGGTGGGCGAGCTTGGATATCGCGCCGATGTGGTCGAGGTGACCGTGTGTCGGGACGATAGCCTTCACGTCGCCTTCCAGGTCGGACATGACCCGGTCGTCCGGGATGGCACCCATGTCGATGAGGTCCAGCGAGTGCATCCGTTCCGTCTCGACGTTGTCGTGAATCAGTACCTTCGAGAGGTTCAGGCCCATGTCGAAGATGACGACGTCGTCCCCTGCACGGACGGCCGTCATCTGTCGGCCTACAGCCTCGTAACCGCCAATTGTCGCAATTTCGACTTCCATAGTTGTAGCTCCGAGTGGAAAGCCGGCCGCGGGCATCCGGTGGGGCACGGCAACGACGGTATCTGCAATGTAGGCGACTTCGTCCGCGTCGGCGCTCCAGGCCAGTCGGGTACGCCCGTAGCCTGTGCAACCGCAGTGGGAGGGACTTCCGTCCCGCAACTTACATCCGCCGTCTGCCGGCCGCCAAACCGCAGTCCACGGGCGGCCGTGCGCTCGGTTACTTCGGTCTACAACGGCGCTTCTTAAAACGGTGTGGGTTCGTCCCTACTCGTCGTCTAAGGGGTCGGAGAGGGGGTCGTCGTCATCTGAAACATCGAAGCCAGTGACACCGTCATCTGCAAGCGTCGAGTCCTCGTCAGCAGGTGTCTCAGCGTCCTGAGACTCCGACTCGTCCTGCATGCTCTCGTCAACCTCGGGTCCGGGTTGGTCGTCATCAGTGCCGCCAAACAGGTCGTCCGTCGTTCGCGGGCCCCCAGACGTGTCTGCCGCACCAGATTCGTCGAGTAATCGGGTGTCCTGAGTCACGGCGTCGTGCTGGTCCGCCTCGTCAGCATCGAGTGAGCCGACACCAGTCGGTTCGGTATCGGCGTCAGGTTCGGTCTCCCAGTCGTCGGCTGGTGCTTGCTCATCTGCTTCCCAGTCGTCAGCCGCCGTGGGTTCCTCGCTCCCCGTGTCGAACTCCGCAGGGTCCGGCGGCGTCCATTCCTGTGGTTCCGTACTCGGCTCTGGTTCTTCAGCGGCGTCCTCAGCGAGCAGGTCGCGGTCCGACTGCTCGCTGGGTTCGGACCGGGGTTCTACCGTTTCCGAGTCGCCGGCGAGATCCGCCGGGGATGGCTCCGCAGTGGTGTCGTCCACGGTTTCAGGTTCCGGTCCGGCAACGTTTTCAGCCGGCTGTTGCTCCGATAGCGGTTCGTCTTGGGCCGCCGCTGTCTCCACTGCGTCTTCGGCTGTCGCCGGGGCCATCGTCTCGTCAGCAGTCGGTGGTTCTGAAGCGTCGTCGGCGTCCAAGCGGCCCGTATCTGTCGCTGGGACATCGTCTGCCACCGGGTCATCAGCTGTCGCCGAGTCAGCATCCGCCAGCGGGTCTTCGTCGGCTGCCGTCACCGGAGCGCCGTCAGTCCCGGCCGTCGCAGTGTCGGAGGCAGCAGACGGCGCTGCCGCGTCGGATGGGTCGGAGTGTTGCTGTGCGGGCGCGTGGATTCCCGAGTCACCGGCCGAGTCAGTGTTCGGCTCGGAGTCAGCGACCGGTTCCGACACGTCGGACTCGCCGGTCGTCGGCTCGGCAGCCGCCGGGTCAGCAGCCGGCTCGGTATCCCGGGAAACAGCGGGCTTAGGCTCGGTCGACTCCGGCATCGGGTCATCGGACTTCGAAGCCGGTTCGGTAGCGGATGCAGCGCTACCATCGGCAGTGTCAGTCGCTGTCTGGTCACTTGCCGGAGGACTCCCAGCTGCCACATCGCTCGCATCAGGCTGTGCCGTCTGGGCCGCGAGCGTGCCCGCCATCGTCGCGTCGGCGATGAGCTTGTGAGTCAGGCCAAGCAAGCCGGAGAGCAACAGGAGGCCACCGAGCGCGCCGACGACGATGCCGAGTACCGCACGATAGCCCGCGTTCCCCGAGAGCGAACTGAACGAGCCGTTCTGTATCAGCACGTACCCTGCAGCGATGAGGCCGCCACCGACGCCGGCGACGACAAGTAATGTCCCGAGAAACCTCGTTCCGTATCGATAGACGTCGGTCAGACCTACTGCAGACATAGTCGCATAATTGATAACAGAGAACAAATATGTTACGACAGTTGAGGAAGTGATATTTAAGCTACCTGTCCGTCGAGAGCAAGCAGTGATACCGCTCCATCAGTCAGTTTGGGCTTGACTTCGAGTAATCGTGCTCTGAGCAGAATTCACTGACAGCAGGACTGGCAGTCCCATCAATCGGCGTCATCACCAGCGATAGTCGTCCCCGGACTCTCACCGGCGAGAAACGCGGAGAGCGCGTCAGGGCCGAACACGAGCGCAGGGGCCGAGAGTGCGAGCAGCGCACGGACCTTGCCGGCCATCCCGCCCGACACGTCCGTCGCGTCGCTCCCACCAAGGGCCGGTGCTACAGCCTCGAATGCCTCGATGCGGTCGATGACGACCCCGTCTTCATCGAGAACGCCGGGAACGGTCGAGCAGACGCCGACGCGGTCGGCGTCGACAGCGGGCGCGAGTTCGACGACCAGTTCGTCGCCGCTCAGAACCGTCGCACCCGCGCCGGCATGTGCGACGAGGTCGCCGTGAAGGACTGGGACGAACCCCTCATCAAGTAGCGTCGTGACCTGCGCCGTCGGCAGCGAGAGGTCGCCATCTGCGTCGCGTGCGGCCGCCGAGAACGGGTGGACCGGAACAGCCGGAACGCCTGCCTCGGAGAGCGCATCTACGACGGCGGCGTTGAGGCGGCACATCGCACCGTGGATGGCCTGCACGCCGTCGACATCGTGGGTCCCCTCGGTCGTGCTGACGCCGTAGTCGGCGGCGTGGTGATGGCCGAAGCTCCCGCCGCCGTGCACGATGACGATATCCTCGCCGACCGGCGATTCGGCGATAGCTGACACCGCGGCCGACAACGCAGCCCGGTCGACCGTCTCAGGGTCGTCTTTATCCGTGATGACGCTCCCGCCGAGTTTGAGGACGACCGTCATTCCTGCCGGACTCCGTCGGTGTCCAGCTCGGCCCGGAAGACATCCTCACACCCCGGCGTGTACTTCAGCGCGGTGAGCGCGTCGTCCGTTTCGTCCAGTGCGACGATACAGCCGCCGCCGCCGGCCCCGGTGAGTTTCGCGCCGTGGGCGTCGGCGTCGCGGGCCGCCCACACCATCGAGTCCAGCGACCGCGAGGAGACGCCCAGCGCCGAGAGCAGTCCGTGGTTGAAATCCATCAGCTCCCCGAGCCGTTCGTAGTCGCCCGTTCCCAGTACTGACTCTCCCTCGCGGACGATGTCGCCGATTGCTGCGACGGTGTCGGCGGCGAAATCGTACTTTCCACGGAGGTCCCGGACGCCGGCGACCAACGCCCCAGTATCGCCGGCCCCGCCGTCGTAGCCGATGACGAAGGGGAGGGTGTCGATGCCCTCCAGCCGCCGGCAGTCGTCGCCTTCCACGCGGACCGCCCCGCCCATCGCCGAGCAAAACGTGTCCGCCCGCGAGGCTTGCCCGTCCTGAACTGCGTGTTCAACCTGATAGGCGCGGTCGGCAATATCGCTCGCTGACAGTTCGACGCCGAGTTCTCTGGTCGCCGCGTCTATCGCCGCGACGACGAGCGCGGCCGACGAGCCCAGCCCCGCCCCAAGCGGGATGTCGCCTTCCACAGATATCTCGAAGCCTGCTTCAGGGGCATCGGCCGCGTCACGGGCCTGTGCGACCGCTTCGTTGACGTATCCCATCCCAGCTTCGACGAGCGATTCGGCGACATCCACGTCCGGATGGCTCTCCCCGTCACCGGAGTACTCGACAGTAAAGCCATCCAGTTGCAAGTCGTTCGCGTGAATACGTAATCCCTCGTCGATCTCGGTTGCCGTCACGTGCACCCGCCGCTCAATGGCGCAGGGCACCGCCGGCTCGCCGTAGACGACCGCGTGCTCCCCAAACAGGTACACTTTCCCGGGAGCGCTCGACGTGACCATACCCGCCCGTGTGCACCCAGGGCGTTAGGCGTTTTCGGAGTCGACGGTCAGGATGACCATCGAAGTCCTATTCGGACACGGCGTCAACGTCGGTAAATTCGAACCGCGCGCCGCCGTCGGCCCCGCTGACGACTCGGACCGTCCAGCCGTGGGCGTCGGCGACCTGTTTCACGATGCTCAGGCCGAATCCGGTTCCCTCTACCGCGGTCGAGTAGCCGGCTGAAAACACGTCCCCGCGCTCGGGCTCTGGAATACCGGCACCGTTGTCCTCAACGTAGAAGCCGTCGGCCAGTTCGCCGACCGTCACGCTCACGTCGTCACCGCCGTGTTCGACCGCATTGCGGACGAGATTCTCGAACAGTTGACGGAGGCGACTTTCGTCGGCGCGGATGGGGCGGTCTATGGCAATGTGGAGCGTCGCGGCTTTCGTGTCGACGTTTTGCCAGCACGTCCGGACAAACGGCTCAAGATCGACCACGACGGGCGAAGCGGGTGACGCACCATCGCGTGCGAGCGTAAGCAAGTCATCGATGAGCGTATCCATGCGCTGGTGTGCACTGTCGATAGCGTCGATATGCTCGCTGTCAGATTCCTCACGCAGGAGTTCGAGCTGTCCGCGTGCAACGGTCAACGGGTTCCGCAGGTCGTGACTAACGACGCTGGCGAACTGTTCGAGCTGTTCGTTTTGCTGTTCGAGTTCCTGCTCGCGCTCCTTTCGCTCCGTGATGTCTCGACTGATCGCCAGGAAGCGATCCTCTCCTTCGAGATTGAATCGAAGCAAATGCACTTCGACCGACATCGTCGACCCGTCGCGGCGTTCGTACAGGCCTTCGAATTTGCGGCGCTCGTCGACACTGAACCCGGAAAGCTGGGTCTGCACGTCCTCGGCGTCGAACATCAGGTCGAACTCCCAGATCGACCGTCCAAGCACCTCGCTTTCGTCGTACCCCAGTTCCGCGCAGAATCGCTGGTTCACCTCGCAAATCGTTCCGTCGGCGTCGAGCACATCGATCATATCAGGCGAGTTCTCGAAGAGGGCTTCGAGCCGCGATGACGTTTCCTCTAATCGTTTCTCGCGGCGCTTCCGCTCGGTGGTATCCTGCTGGAACCCGACGTAGTTGACGACTGTGCCGTCGTCGTCGCGAACTGGCGCGATCCGAACCCGGTTCCAGAACTCGGTCCCGTCTTTTCGGTAGTTCCGGAGTTCGACCGACACCTGCTCCCCTGCGTCGATAGCGTCCCGTAATGCATCGACAGGCTCCGGGTCGGTGTTCTCGCCCTGGAGTATTCGGCAGTTCTTCCCGAGCAGCTCCGGGAGCGAGTAGCCAGTCAGCTCGCGGTAGTGGTCGTTAGCGTAGATCAGCGGGTTGTCCGGCTGGTTGGGGTCAGTGATGGTGACGCCGACCGGGGCCTCGTCTATCGCGCGCTTGTTCCGGAGTAGCTCCCGTTCGCGCTCTTTCTGCTCGGTAACATCACGAGCTACGCCGACGATGCCGTCGATAGTACCATCGACGACCAGCGGCGTTAGTTGGTACGCGACCACCGCGTGTCCGTGGCCGGGGAACTCCGTTTCGATTTCGCCGCTAAGTTTCTCCCGCGTTCCGTCGAGCAGTTCCTGGTAACAGTCTGTCTCACCCTCGGCTCGAATACGCGGAACGAGTCTACTGGTCTGTCCTTCGAGCTCATTGCGCGTCGTGTCGTACCACTCTGCGATGGTCTCGTTGACGATTTCGAACCGGTCTTCGGCATCGTAAATACAGGCTGCCTCCTGCATGGAGTTGACCATCCGCTCGTAGCTCTGGAGCGCTCGGTTCCGCTCGCTGACCGCCTGCTGTGAGCGGGAGTGGTCGACGGCGTCACTGATTCGGTTCGCCAGCCCGGCATACTGTTTGGCACCCGGCTCTTTCCTGAGGTAGTCCGTCACACCGGCCGAAATTGCCTCGCTGGCGACTGCCTCGCTCCCCTGTGCGGTGTAAATAATAAACGGCAGGGCCGGGTACTCGTCGCGGACCGTTTCCAGAAGCTCGATGCCGTTCCCATTGGACAGGCGGTAGTCGGAAACGAGACAGTCGACAGGCTCGGCAGCCAACCTTGCCATAGCCTCGTCGACGGTGTGAGCCGTTTCGACGGTGAAACGGTTGTTCTCGCGCTCGAGAGCCGTCGACAGCGTCTCGGTGTCGTCCGAATCGGTGCCAACGTAGAGGACCCGGACCCTGGCGTCCCCGACGCCAGCGGTTTCAGGCGTCATTCGGCATCTCGTTCAACTCCGGTGTTTGCGCCGGGATAGATGTCACTCCACCGACCAAGGATTACCGGAGCGATGTAGCTCTGTGAACGGTCTATAGACAGGGCCGGGCGCAGGACGACTGCAAACAGCGTGTGACGGTTGTCGCCAGAGATGGTCTGCAGCAGTGTCATGATGGGTAGGTAATTAGTCGCGGTCGTGGTCTTCCCGTAGTGACCGAGGCCGAAATCGGTCACCGGTGCGACGTGCAGGGCCGCTGTTCTTGCACGCTTACACGGGACTCTGCAGTAAATAGCTGGTGACCAAATCAACTGGCACGCCGAACCTACTCTGTAGCAACCGGCAACGACGCCGGAGCGATCGTGTCGGCGTGCGTGTTACCGTTCCTGCACGCGCATGGACATTTTCTGTCGGGGGTGGGCGGTCAACGACGGCAACAGCTCCAGTGGCGTCTCTCCCTGGAACTCCAGTCGGTACTGGCTGGCCGTCGTTGCAGTGATGAGTTGCGCCTCAAGCATGGCAAGATGCTTCCCGATACAGTGGCGCGGGCCACCCCCGAACGGGAAGTAGGCGAACCGGGGCCGCTCGCTCGCTCGCTCGGGCTTCCAGCGCTCCGGGTCGAACGTCTCGGGGTCGTCGTAGAACCGCTCGGAGCGGTGAACACCCCACTGTGGGACCATCAGCGTCGTTCCCGCCTCGACCTCGTAGCCTGACAGCGTCACGTCTTCGGTCGGCTCCCGGAAGATGGTGTACACTGGGGGGTAGAGCCGCATCGCTTCCTGAATCACCCATTCGAGGTAGTCCAGTTCGCGGACGTGCTCCATCCCCGGCCGGTCGTCGCCGATGACGTCGTCCAGTTCCTCGTGGACCCGCTTTTCCACCTCGGGGTGTTCAGACAGCAGGAACCAGGTGTAGGTCAGCGTCAACGCCGTCGTGTCGTGGCCCGCAAGCAGCATCGTCATCATCTCATCACGCAGTTGCTCGGGCGACTGGTTCCCATCGTCACGGGCACGCAAGAGTACCGACAGGAAGTCCATCGGACCGTCCTCATCCGTCCCGAGCGAGTCCTCGCGGACCTCGATAATGTCGTCCAGCACCTCGTCCAGCGTCCGCACGGCGCGGTTGAACTCGGCGTCGTCCGGCATCGGCATCCACTGTGGCATAGCAAACCGGATCGGGTCCGGTTCGAACCGCTGGCCCAGCGGCAGCAGTTGCTCCTCGATAGTCTGGACTCGCTGCTCTGAGAGTTCGACACCCATCATCAGGTCCAGAATCACGTCCAGCGTGACCCGGGTCATCGATTGCTCGGCATCGATGATATCACCGTGAGACCAGTCGGCGATGCGGTCCTCCGCGTGGCTGGTAATTCGGTCGGCCATCCCCGACAGTCGCGCCATCGAGAACGCAGGGTTTGCGAGCTTTCGCTGCTGCTCCCACGTCTCGCCTTCGCTCAACAGCAGTCCGTCACCCAGCAGATCCCCGAGCGCATCTCCCTGAAAGTCGGGCTTGCGGAACCGGTCTGCCTCCGAGACCAGCACGCGCTCGATTGCCGTCGGGTCACACAGCATGACCGTGTCCATCGGCCCCATATCGAATCGAGCGACGTCGCCGTAGGCCCGTTCCAGTGCCGAGATGAACCGGAACGGGTCCCGAGCGTACGTGCGACTACTGCCGAACAGCGGTTCGCCCTTCGGTCCGGGCGGCGTCTTTGACATCGACTACTGTTGGTGTCGGACACGCTTGAATGGTATGCCAAATGTCGGGCAGCGGGCGGTTCACGTGCATTCAGAGCCAGCGGTTGGCGTCTAGGTCCCAGTCGGTGTGTGCCGATATCCAGACGCCGCCGAGACCACCGAGAGCGCTGAGACCGACAGTGTACAGCAGAAAGAACGTGAACACGAGCGCCAGAAACAAGTCGTACCCCGGTGCGCCGGGCGGAATCCCAAACCCGAGGAGGCCGGCGATGTACAGCGCTGGGAGAAAGAGGGCAAGCAAGGGAACCATCGCGCAGACGCCGGCCAGCGTTCCCAGCCAGAGCCCCGTCCGGTAGCTGCCGCCGTGGTTCGCCGCGGCCACGGCACCCCCAGCCACCGACGAAAAGGGAACGAACGACAGCGCAACCGTAACGAGTGCCCCGATACCGGCGTTGGTCACCGACTCACGCATATGCGTTCTCGGTAGTGGCGTCCCCCGTGATGTAGTTACCGCCGGCGCGGCTAGCCGGTCAATTGCCGATGGTCGTGTCGTGCTTGACGTAGTTACCCAGCCAGCCGCCGAGCGCGCTCAAGCCGAGGAAATACGCAGCCGTCATGACTGTTCCGAGGACGAGCACGAGCAGTCCCACCGCGCCGAACACGCCCAGTGCTTCGGGCACAAATGCCAGAAATGCGGCCAGAAAGACGAACACGACCACGAAGAAGACCAGCGATATCGCCAGCCCGACGACGCCGGACAGCAATCCGACACGGACGCCGTCGTCTCGCTCGCCGCCTTCGAGATAGCCGGCGATGCCACCACCGAGTAGCGGCGCAAGCGGGACGAATCCACTCAGCAGAGCGGTTGCGACGGCACCGATGACGGCGTTGACGAACGTGTCTCCCTCTGCCATTTGCCAGCCCTACTCCGGGGCTTATGGTAGGTCTTGTGTTGGCGATACTGGCATCGCTACTCGCACTTCGACAGCGAGAAAACGAACGGTTCAGCGACGTTAGATGTCGGACTCGAAGTCGTCGAGTCCGTACGTCGGCTCGGCACCGCGGCGGTCGAGCGTCTCGTTGGCCAGCAGCCAGTAGACGACCGACAGCGCCTTGCGCCCCTTGTTGTTCGTCGGGACGACCAGGTCGACGTTCGACGTGGTGTTGTTGGAGTCACACATCGCGATGACCGGGATGCCGACCGTGATGGCCTCCTTGACAGCCTGGGCGTCACCGATCGGGTCGGTGACGACCACGATGTCAGGCTCGATGTAGCCGTCGTAGTCGGGGTTGGTCAGCGTGCCGGGGATGAACCGGCCGGTGCGGACGCGCGCGCCGATCGCTTCGGCGAACTTCTCGGCCGGGAACCGACCGTACTGGCGCGACGATGCGGCCAGAATCTGCTCCGGCTCGTAGTTGGACAGGAAGTCCGCGGCGGTGCGGATACGCTCGTCAGTCATCGAGACGTCCAGCACGTAGAGCCCGTCGGTCCGGACGCGGTGGATGAACCGCTCCATGTCCTGGGTCTTCTGCTGGGTCCCGATGTGGACACCGGCGCCGAGGTAGTCCTCGACGGGGATGAGGAGGTCAGCTTCCGACTGCTCGTCGGGCATGACGTCCTCGTCCAGCTGTGGGCCGGCGGCCTCGTCGGCCTCGCTTTCATCGTCAGTTGGTTCGGCCTCTGTCGCCTCTTCGGCGTCGTCGGCGGGCTGTTCGGCTTCCGTTTCGGTCTCCGCGTCGACCGCTTCGTCGTCCTCGTCGGACGGGTCGAAGTCGGAATCGGACGCGTCGAGACCTTCTTTTTCGTTGCCGCTCATACTGCGTTGTCCTCGATACGGATTAGTTCGTTCAGCTTGGCTGTGCGCTCGCCGCCGACCGCGCCGGTCTTGATGAACGGTGCGTCAGTGGCGACAGCGAGGTGTGCGATCGTCGTGTCTTCCGTCTCGCCGCTGCGGTGGGAGACGACGGACTCGTAGCCGCTTGCCGTCGCCAGTTCGATGGCGTCGACAGCGTCGGTAAGCGTCCCGATCTGGTTCGGCTTGATCAGGATGGAGTTCCCGGCGTCGGCGTTGATACCGGCCTGCAGGCGCTCGACGTTCGTGACGAACAGATCGTCGCCACAGACGAGCGTCTGGTCACCGACCTGTGCGGTCAGGTCGGCGAATGCCTCGTAGTCGTTCTCGTCGAGGGGGTCCTCGACGTAGACGAGGTCGTACTCCTCGACCTTCCCGGCGATGTACTCTATCTGCTCTTCGGTGGACTTGACGCCGTCGTCGTAGACGTAGCCGTCCTCATCGTCGTCGTAGAGTTCCGCGCCGGCGACGTCGAGGCCGAACGAAATTGCGAAGCCGAAGTCGTCGGCCACGGTCTCGACGGCCTCGTCCATGATCTCGAACGCTTCGTCGTCCGAGACCGAGGGTGCCCAGGCCCCTTCGTCGCCCTTGCCCGCTGGCAGGTCGTGGTCGGCCAGGATGTCGTGGACCTCCTGGTGGACCGCGGCGTTGGCGAAGACAGCCTCTTCGACGCTCGGTGCGCCGACGGGGGCCGCGAGGAACTCCTGGATGTTCGTGGCGTCTGCGGCGTGTTCGCCGCCGCCGATGATGTTGCCCAGGGGCGTCGGGTACTCGTTCCCTCGGAACGTCCCGCCGAGGTGCTGGTACAGCGGTGCGCCCAGCACGTCAGCGCCGGCCTTGGCGGCCGCCATCGAGATGGCGACCGCGCTGTTGGCCCCGATGCCGGAGAAGTCGTCCGTGCCGTCGGCGGCGTGCAGCGCCGCGTCGACGTCACGCTGGTTCCCGGCGTGGACCTCGCCGATGAGTCGCGGGAGTGCCTCCTCGCGGGCGTTGGCGATAGCCTCGTTGGCGGGGAGTTCGATGGCCTCGTACTCGCCCGTGCTTGCGCCGCTCGGTGCCTTGCCACGACCGAAGCCCCCACTCTCTGTGAGAACGTCGGCCTCGACGGTCGCGTTCCCGCGGGAGTCGAGGACGCGGCGGAGTCGGATGTCAGTGATGAGCGTCATCGTTAATCACTCCTGTTGACCGTGAACGGTAGGACGCCAGCGTCGTACTCCTCGGCGGCGATGAGTATCGGCTGGGTGTGTTCCGTCTCGATGAGCACGGGAGCACCGTGGGCCAACTGCAGCGCTCGTGCGCCGAGTTTGCGGGCCTTCT
>Ga0207754_100409_pt1 | contig 17481 bp, 16 predicted proteins | sample A23E1SouthBayCA_FD_187728 | JGI IMG/M metagenome (GOLD analysis project Ga0207754, IMG submission 187728) | Aerobic enrichment media microbial communities from Eden Landing Ponds, California, USA - A23 E1 (SPAdes) | ecosystem: Environmental > Aquatic > Marine > Unclassified | place: Emeryville... | reverse complement strand
TCCCGCCGATGACCAGCGTCAGCCCCGGGCGACGGAGTTTCGCGGTCGCGTAGAGAAGGTAGGCGATCCCCTTCTGGTGGGTGTGTCGGCCGACGAAGAAGAGCATCTCGCCGTCGATTCCGAGTTCGTCTTTCAGGTCGCGTCCCGTCGGGTGAACGCGCTTGAAGCCGTTGTGGACGACGGCGGGGTCGCCGCCGTAACGCGCTACGAGCCGCCGCGCGGTCAGATCGCTCACGGCGACGAGCCGATCGGCCGCGTCGACGATCCGCTGCTCCGTTCTGACCTCGCGGGTCGGCGGGTTCAGGTTCCGGTCGGCGGAGAGTGAGTGGAACGTCGTCATCCAAGGTACGTCGTGGGTCGCGCTCGCCCGCGCGCCCGGACTGTAGCCGAACCAGTCGTGCGTGTGGATGACGTCCGCGTCGGCCGCGACGTCCACGAACTCCGCGGAGAGGCGGCCGATCCGGGTGATGATGTCGCCGTCGCCCGTCGGGACGCCGTGGATGTTTGGGTCGTCCTCAGGGGCGTACTCGGCCGGGAGGACGAGTTCGATGTCGACGTCGTCACGCGCCGCGAACTCGTCGTACAACTCCCCGACGACGGTGTCGAGTCCACCGGTGACGCGCGGCGGGAACCCCCAGCCGAGCATCGCAACCGTCAGTGCCACGGCGTCTCCCCTCGCAGCTGTCGTTTCGTCACGGTCGGTAACGTTGATGCAGGGGGGCCGCAAAAACGTTCGCATGGATTTCGAGCGAGCGAGCGGCGTGTTCTGTCATCTCACGTCGCTCCCGGGACGACACGGGATCGGCGACCTCGGCGACGGTGCACGCGACTTCCTCGCCTTTCTGGAGCGGGCCGATCAGTCCGTCTGGCAGTTCTGCCCCGTCGGGCCGACGTCGGGCGCACACGGCCACTCGCCGTACAGTTCGCCGTCGACGTTCGCCGGCAACCCACTGCTCATCGACCTCGACGCGCTGTGCGAGCGAGGGTGGCTCACCGCCGCGGAGACCGAACCGCCGGCGGGGAGCGATGATTCGTCGGTCGCCTACGACGTCGTCGCGCCGTACAAGCGCGATCGCCTGCGCCGCGCCTTCGAGCGCTTCGACGCCTCGGGGTCACCCGGGTTCGACGCGTTCCGCGAGCGCGAGGCCGACTGGCTGGCCGACTACGCGCTATTCGCGGCGCTCAAGGACGAACACGACGGTGAACCGTGGATGTCGTGGCCGGCTGGCGTCCGCGAGCGCGACCCCGAGGCCCTTGCTCGCGCCCGCGACGATCTCGCGGAGGAGATACGCTACCACGCGTTCGTCCAGTGGCGCTTCGACGAGCAGTGGCGCGCGCTCCGCGCGGCCGCCGACGACCGCGGGGTGACGCTCGTCGGCGACGTGCCGATGTACCCCGCGCTCGACTCCGCGGACGTGTGGGCGAACTCCGAGGCGTTCGCGGTCGCGGACGGCCGCCCAACCGCCGTCGCGGGCGTCCCGCCGAACCCCGGCGACGACGGCCAGCGCTGGGGGATGCCGGTCTACGACTGGGACGCGCTCGCCGCCGACGACTACGGCTGGTGGCGCGCACGCCTTCAGCGCCTGCTCGAACGCGTCGACGTCGCGCGCCTCGATCACTTCAAGGCCTTCGAGTCGTACTGGGCGATCCCCGCGGACGCCGACGACCCCGCGGCGGGCGAGTGGCGCACCGGACCGGGCGTCGACTTCTTCGAGACGGTGCGCGACGATATCGGCGGCCTGCCGTTCATCGTCGAGGATCTCGGGTTCCTCGACGCGCCGTTGGAGACGCTCCGCGAGCGCTTCGACTTCCCGGGGATGCGCGTCGCGCAGTACGCCGACTGGTGTGCCGACCACCACCGGCACAAGCCCCACGACTATCCCAACGACTGCGTCGCCTACACGTCGACGCACGACACGGACACGATCGTCGGATATTACGAGAGTCTCGACGACACCCAGCGCGCCTGCCTCGAGTACGCGCTCGGCGTCAGTGGCGACGGCGTCGCGTGGGACATCATCGACGGTGTCTGGGAGTCGGAGGCCGTTCTCGCGGTGACGACCGTTCCGGACCTCCTCGGCTCGGGGAGCGACGCGCGACTGAACACTCCGGGGACGACGGCCGGCAACTGGCGCTGGCGGTTCGACCCTGCGGCACTCAACGACGCCCTCGCCGAGCGGTTGCGGGCGGCCACGGCGGCGACCGGGCGGACTTAACTCACGCCCTGCGGGACCGATTCGGCGCTCTCGTAGCCGTCGAAACAGTCCGCGACGCTCCACGTCCGCGACCCGTCCGTGCAGGGGAACACCCACGCCAGCGTGTCATCCTCGTACACCGCGAGCGTCACCTCCGGGAGTGCGATGGTACGGACGCTCCGCCCCAACCGCGAGGTGCGGGTCTCGACGGAGAGCGTCGAGTGGACGTCGCCGGCCGACCACGCGGCGAGCGCCTGTAGGTCCGCGTCGTCGCCTCCCTCCGAGAGGATGACCTCCCGCTGGACCGTCTCGATCTCGAACTCGTCGACGACGCCGGCGGCCGCGAGCGCGCTGAGGCGATCGATGGCCACGGTCCGCTCGCCGGCGACCGGCCGCCGGACGTACAACACTAACCGGACCGGCGTCCCGTCGCCAGCTCGATCACTCGACATACGTCGATGTGTCTGTGATATATGGTATCAAATGTGCTGGAAACCGTCAAAAATTGCTATATCTGTCTTCTACAGTCGGGTGACGATGTACGACGCGATGTCGTCGACGAGATCGGAGTTGAACGTCCAGAACCCCTCCCAGATCCCCGAGTCGCGCTCGATGGCGAGCAGCGCGACCGGTTCCGGCGTCCACGACGCATCCGATGTCGCCTCCGACCCTGCCTTCGACGGATCCGGCTGCGCGCCCTCGTCCGGTCGGAAGAGCACGAACCATGAGTCCGTAAAGTCCGCCGTGTATCCACCGTGCATCGTGACGCCGAGCGACTCCGGGGGGACCCAGTTCGGAACGCCGTAGACGTGGACGTCCGTCCCGGTATCGCCGAGCGTCTCGTACACCTCGCGCGTCCCCCGCTCGTCGCGGATGCGCGAGAGCGACTGGAAGGAGGCGCGATGGTGCCCGCCGTCCGCGCGCCACGACACGCGCTCGATGTACCGCGAGATCACGATCAACAGCAGTTTCTCGGTGTCCGATCGGGGGTACGAGCGCAACGAGAAACGGACCCCATCGAGTCCCGTCAGCACGTCCGGGAGCTCCAGCGTCTCGATCCCCTGCGTCCCGGTCCGGTAGAGGTCCGAGTTCACGAACAGGAGCGTCTCCTGGAGGGCCGAGAAGGGGGACGTCGCCACCACCTCGCCGTCCTCGACGAGCAACACGACGTCGTCGTCGACGTCCGGGACCGCCGCCGCCTCGACATCGATCGACTGCTCCGCGAACGCCGATTCGAGCATCCGCTGGAGGACGTCCGGCCCCGTCGTGTTGGCGACGACGAGCGAACGCTCCCGGTTCGGGACGCGATCGAGGAACCGCGTCAGCGACATCGCTTTCCCCGTGTCCGGTGTTCGCAGCACTCGCCTCGACGCCCGCGGACTCCCAGTGAGTGGACGCGCTTCATCGTACCCGCTGGAGTTCGACGCAGACGATTGCCCCGCGCGGATCGTTGTCTTCGATCCACACGTTCCCGCCGAACTGTGTGACGAGTTCGTCCACGAGGTAGAGTCCGAGCCCGGTGCCCGAACTCCGCTCGCCCTGCTCGCCGTGGTCGAAGACGGCGCGCTTTTGCGCGTCGGGGATCCCGGGGCCGTTGTCCGCGATGCGGACCGTACACGTCTCCGCGTCGGCGTCGACGGAGACGTCGATGTGGACCGCGCCGCCGTCGCTGTGGAGGACGGCATTGTCCAAGAGGTTCGTGAACACGGAGGAGAGCAACGGCGTCGCCGACACCGTACAGTCCTCCGGAAGATCGACCGGGCCGTCGACGATGAGCGAGTCCGCCTGGTACTCGAACGTCGAGCGCACCTGCTCGATCTCGCGCGTCAGCACGTCCCCGAGGTCGATCGGTTCGAGCGCAGGATCCTCGCTCCCGAGGATCGCGGTGAGATCGCGCACCTCTTCCGTGAGTTCCTGCGTGTGGACGGCGGCGTTCATCACGCGCGCCAGCGTCTCGCGCTGGTCGGCATCGAGGTCCTCGCGCAGCTGCTCGCCCCACCCGCGAATCACCGCCATGTCGTTCCGGATGTCGTGACGGATGATCTGATTGAGCAGTTCGTACTGATCGCGCTCGGTGCTGAGCGCCTCCTCGGCCCGCTTTCGGGCGGTCACGTCCTGTTGGAACCCGACCCAGTTCGTGACCGTCCCCGTCTCGTCGCGCAGGGGCGCGATCGTCACGGCGTTCCAGAACTCCTCGCCGTCCTTGCGCTCGTTGCGGAGTTCGACCGTCGTCGACTCGTTGGCCGCCATCGCGTCGCGGAACCGCTGTACCGCGGCGTCATCGGTCGCCTCGGACTGGAGGAATCGACAGTTCCGGCCGAGCGTCTCCAAGACGTCGTAGCCGGTGATCCGCTCGAACGCGGCGTTCGCGTAGATCAGTGGGTTGTCCGGACGAGTGTAGTCCGAGATCGTGATCCCAACGGGCGCGGCGTCGATCGCGCCGGTCTTGAGCGGCGTCGTCGGCAGTCGCGCGCGTGCGTCCTCCGCGACGCTCAGAGTCGCAAACACCTCATCATCGTAGGCGAACGGTGAGATCCGGAGGCGATGCGAGCGGGCGTCGTCGCTCTCCTGGTAGGGAAGCGTCAGCGTGAGGTCGAGTGGCGTCGTCGGATCCGCGACGTCGTCGAGTGACACGTCACCTCTGCGGAGCGTGCGGAGGTAGTTCGCCGCCGTTCGGGTGACGGCCGGATCGATCCCCGTCGTGTCGACGAATGCCCGCCACGCCTCGTTGGCCACGACGGTCGTCCCGGCGTCGTCGACGATGGTGATCCCGTTCGAGAGGGAGTCGAGCGCGCGCGTGGCGTACTCCCTGTCCCCTGTCTCCCTTCCGGGAGTCGGCGTCGTCATGCCCACGTCTACCGGCCCTCCGGGCTTAATACCTCCTGCCACGACAGGCCCAGCGCCCCCACCGACTGTTTCTCCCTGCCGTCGCGCTCCTCACAGCGCGTCCCGGAGGCGTTCGCGTGCCTCGGAGACGGTGAGCGGAACGTCCGCATCGTCGAGGAGTCCCGCGAACAACCGAACCGTGGTCGGCGGCCGAAGTCCGACGTCGGTGAGCAGGTCACCGTCGGTGAGGACCGCGCGGGTGGACGCGTCGGCCGCGATCGTTCCCTCGCGGCCGACGACGACCACTCGCTCGGCGATCTCAGGGACGGTGTCGAGCGACGGCGTGAACACGACGACGGTACCGTCGTGATCGTGCACGAGGTCGCGGATGCGCGCTCGGTAGTGTGCGTCGACGGCGCCGAACGGTTCGTCGAGGAGGAGGACGTCCGGATCGAAGGCGAGGACGCTCGCCACCGCGGCGCGTTGCTTCTCGCCGCCGGAGAGACGGAACGGCGGTCGATCGAGCAGGTCGGTGAGCCCGAGTTCGTCGGCGAGCGCCGCGACGCGTCGCTCCGCGCGTTCTTTCGAGAGGCCGAGTTGCGCCGGGCCGTACTCGATGTCCGCCCGGACGGTCGTGTTGAACAGGTAGTCGTTCGGGTCTTGGAGGAGCACGCCGAGGCGCTCGCGGACGGCCTCGGCGTCGGTCGCCTCCCCGAAGTACGTTACCTCGCCCGCAGTCGGGGTGACGAGGCCGCCGAGGGCGAGTTGGAGCGTGCTCTTCCCCGAGCCGTTCGCGCCGACGACGGCGACGCGCTCGCCGCGCTCGATCGTCAGATCGACGTCGCTGATCGCCGTCGTGCCGTCCGGGTAGGCGTGGGTCAGTCCGCGGGCGTCGATCACGGGCTCCACCGAATCACCCCCGAGACGACGACGGCGGCGACCGAAAACGCGAGCAGCACGTAGTCCGCGGCGCTGACGCGGCGTGACCGGCCATACGGCGAGGGCGGACGCGCGCCACCGCGCGCTCGCATCCCCCGCCCGACGCGCTCGCCCCGATCGAGCGTGCGGAGGACGAACGTCCCGGCGATTCGTCGCGCGTCGCGCCAGCCACCACGGAGACCCGTCTCGCCCGTCGTTCGGCTGTTGCGCGCGAGCACGAGACGCTGGAGTTCGTCGAAGAAGAGGAAGAGATACCGGTAGGTGACGGCGACGACCCAGACGAGCGCGACCGGCACGCGCAACTCGCGCAGCGCGGCGACGAGAGCGGAAAACGGCGTCGTCAACACGAGCAGCGAGAGGAGCGCGACGCCGACGCCGACGCGGACGGTGAACAGGAGGACGTAGGCGACGCCGGCCTCCGTGACGGTCACTCCGAGGAGTCGAACGAGCGCGTCACCGGGGAGGAGGACCGCCTGCGGGAGGACGACGAGCGCGGAGACAAGCGGGACGACCGCGGAGCGCGCGAGCAGACGGCGGAGCGGGACGGCGGAGAGGCGAGCCAGGCCAACCGTCAGGGCGGCGAAGCAGAGCGCGACCGCGAGCGTGCGCGTGAGCACGATGCCGAGCGCGAGCGCGCTGATCGCGCACAGCGAGACCCGGGGGTCGCGGCGCTGGAGGAACCCGTCCGCGGCGGCGAGTTGCTCGGCCGCGAAAACCGCGCGGAGCGCGCCCGTGATCGTCTCGACGGAGCGACCGAGGACGCCGCTCACCGTTCGAGGAGGCGGCCGGCGCCGAGCGCGACGCCGAGCGTGAGGACCGTCCCGATTCCAGCGGCCGCGAGCGTGCCGAGCGGGCCGTCGAGGCCGGCCACGCTGTAGTCGGGGAGGAGGCCGGGGAGGACGGTGCTGGCGGCGTCCGCGGCGCCCGTCGCGTGCGCGGCGTTTCCGATCGGTTCGGCGTAGCCAACGGCACCTGACGCCCAGCCGAAAACGGGGGCGAGGAGGACGAGCACGAGGAGACACCCAACCGCCCACCGGATCCACGGGCGCGTCGGGCGGACGTCGGCGGTCACGTGCCCACCTCCACAGCGGCCGTCCCGTCGGTCGAGCGCCCGAGAACGAGGTCGGGGCGGGCGTCGGCAACGTAGCCGTAGACGGCGGCGGTGATGGCGCCCTCGATAAGGCCGAGCAGCGCGTGGCCGACGACCATGATCGGCACCGTGGTCCCGACCGCGTAGGCGAACGCCGAGGAGGAGCCGATGCCGAGGCCGACGACGAGCGCCGAGACGGTGATCGCCCCCCAGCCGGCGACGAAGGCCGCCCCCGTCTCGTGGACGCCCCGGCAGGCGCGGAAGAGCGCGTAGCCGACGAGAACGTCGACAACGGCCATCGCGAAGAGGTTCGCGCCGAGCGCAATGATTCCGCCGTCGCCGAAGACGAAGGCCTGAATCGTCACGACGGCAGTCATGGCGAGCACGCCAAGCGAGGGGCCGAGCAGGATGCCGGCGAACGCGCCGCCGACGAAGTGCGCGCTCGTTCCGCCGGGGATCGGCCAGTTCAGCATCTGCGCGGCGAAGATGCCGGCGGCGACGACGCCGAGAAGCGGCGTTCGCTCGTCGCCGAGCGCACCGCGGGCGCGCCGGACCGCGAGACCGATCGCGGCGCCGGAGGCGAGCCAGAAGAGGCCCGCGACCCACGGGTCGAGAAAGCCGTCGGGGATGTGCATGTGTCACCACCGAGTACGAGCGAGGGGATAATACTTTTCGTCCTGTTCGTAATACTGACCCTAATTCTGCACTTCTCGACCGGTATCTGATTCTGTACCCAGAATAACTACATTACTGTGGTGTATTCTCAAATATTAGTTGTCGGTAGTTTACTCCGCATATCGGGTTGGTGTCCCGGCGTGCCACTGACGTTCCGGCCGTGGCGCTCGCGCCGTCGGCCGGAACGTACATATACACGCCCGGTGGAGAGTCGTGTGGTATGTCATCATACAACTCAGAACTCGCGGCGATCTTCGAGCGAATCACGGGCGAACGCGAGGTGCGCGAGGAGCAGGCGGCGCCGTTCGATCGGACCGCCGAGGAACACGATGCGAACCGCGACGTCCTCCGTGCAGTCGACGACGGACTCGGCGACGCGATCGCCGGCAGGGAAGCCAGACGAGATCCACTGATCGGGTGAACTGTGGGCGCGCACGCGGTCCGGGACCGGCGCGCGAACCGGAGACGGTAACCTACAATAGCATGGTCGTCGCAGGTGTCGGGAGATGACGCGAATCGTCGACTACGAACTCTTCGAGGTCCCGCCACGCTGGCTCTTCCTCCGGATCGAGACGGACGACGGTCTCGTTGGCTGGGGGGAGCCGGTCGTCGAGGGACGTGCGAAGACCGTGAAGGCGGCCGTCGAGGAGCTGATGGACACCTACCTGCTCGGCGAACCCGTCCACCCCATCGAGGACCACTGGCAGACGATGTACCGCGGGGGGTTCTACCGCGGCGGCCCGGTCCTCATGAGCGCCATCGCAGGGATCGACCAGGCGCTCTGGGACGCCAAGGGGAAGGCGCTCGGCGTGCCGGTGTACGAACTCCTCGGCGGCGCGGCCCGCGAGCGGATCGAGGTGTATCAGTGGATCGGCGGCGACCGCCCGAGCGACGTCGCCGCCGAAGCCGAGCGGAAGGTCGAGCAGGGGTTCTCGGCGCTGAAGATGAACGCAACGGAGGAGCTGGAGCGCCTCGACGACCCCGCGGCGATCGAGGCCGCCGTGAACCGCCTCCGCGAGGTCCGCGAGGCCGTCGGCGACGAGGTCGACATCGGCGTCGACTTCCACGGGCGCGTCACGAAGCCGATGGCGAAGCGCCTCGCCGTCGCCCTCGAACCCTACGAGCCGATGTTCATCGAGGAGCCGGTCCTCCCCGAGCAGAACGACGCACTCCCGGACATCGCCGCGCGCACGTCGATCCCGATCGCAACGGGCGAGCGGATGTACTCCCGCTGGGACTTCAAGGAGGTCTTCGAGAGCGGCGCGGTCGACGTCATCCAGCCGGATCTCTCGCACGCCGGGGGGATCACTGAGGTGAAGAAGATCGCGGCGATGGCGGAGGCCTACGACGTCGCGCTCGCGCCCCACTGTCCGCTCGGGCCGATCGCGCTCGCCTCGTGCATCCAAGTCGACGCCTGTTCGCCGAACGAGACGATCCAGGAGCAGAGTCTGAACATCCACTACAACGAGACGAGCGACGTCCTCGACTACCTCGCGGATCCGTCCGTCTTTGAGTACGAGGAGGGGTACGTCTCGATCCCGGACGCGCCGGGGCTCGGCATCGAGATCAACGAGGAACACGTCCGCGAGCAGGCCGAGCAGGACGTCGACTGGCACAACCCCGTCTGGCGACACGACGACGGCAGCGTCGCCGAGTGGTAGGCCGGGGCGCTCGGGGTCACACGGTGCGAATCACGCCGAGGTGTCCTCGAAAGTCGTTTAGATCGCCCCGTCTCCCTCGCGGAGTTGAACGAACGCTTCAGAGAGCACGCCGAGCGTGAGGATGGAGAACGGGAGCGCGAGCACCCCGGAGGCGACGGTGGCTGCGGACGGCCCGGCGACGGCGCCGACGACCACGGCCGCGACGACGGAGACGATGCCGCCGCCGACGCCGACGGCGATGAACAGGATGAAGAGCACGACGAACAGGCGGAGCCAGTTGCCGCGCGTGAGTCGCCAGCTATCGCGGAGCGCCGCAACGAAGTTCTCGTCGTCGACGATGACGTAGAAGATCGTGAAGCAGAACGCGACGTACGCGATGATCCCAGGAACGATCAGGAGAACGGTCCCGATGGCGACGAGGATCCCGTAGACGAGGCCGCCGATGATGGCGTTGACGAACGCACCGACGGCGTTCCGCCGGTAGTACTCGCCGGGGATCGAGCGCGAGTTACCGCTGACGAAGACGCGGACCGCGACGATCGTGAGGTACTGGAGCGCCACGAACGCGAGTACCGTGGCGAGCGCGACGACGGGGAACGGGGCGTCGACGGACGGGAGCGTCGTCGCTCCGGTCGTGGCGTCGCGCGGGAGTTGTGTGGCGAGCAGGCTGTAGAGGGCGACCTGCCAAACGAGGCCGATCGCGGCGTACGCCAACAGGATGAGGGCGCCGTTTCGGGTGGCGACGCGTCGGAGGCCGCCGGTCAGGGAGGAACCGATATTCAGGGACACAATCGGTCGTTTCGGCTCCTGTGTCTTAAACGCGATGACGATGTTCCGGCCCGGAAGCCGGTCAAAAGCGGCGACCGGATAGGGATGAGACGACGCTATCGACGGGCGCAGAGCCGGAAGAATGGCGCGCGAACACCGTCGAGGACGGCACGACTCAGCGCTCGCCGTCGCCGAAGAGCGCACCGCGTGCATCGTGGGCTGTCGTGCGGAGGAGACGCTGGAGGCTGTCCCGACGCACGTAGAAGAGCGCGGCGCCGAGGACGAGGTAGACGGCGGTGTAGGCGTAGAGGATCGTGATGCTGGTCTCGGTGGCGGCGGGTTCGGCGTACGTTCGGATCACGTAGAACTCCGCGAGCACCTGCGTTGAGAACAACACGAGGAGCGCGACGGCCTCGCGGGCGTCGATCTCGAAGTTCGTCAGGATGGCGATGGCGAAGAAGCTCTGTGCGGCCGTCACCCAGATCTCGACCGCCTGCTTCGTGTCGAAGGGAAGCGCGCCGACGGCGCCCGCGGAGATCGAGTAGACGACGGCGAGCGTCCCGACGAGGAGCGTCCACTGATTGAGCTTCGAGGAGATGAGCGCGTTGAACCCCGCGGTCGAGCGCGCCTTGTTGACGAGGTAGGCGACGACGACGAGCTCGGGGCTCTCGGAGGCGAGCGGCGCGATCCACTGGATCATGAAGAACTCGGGGACGCCGTACTGTAGTCCGAGAGTCTCCAACCCTTCCGCGAACGGGTGGACCGCGGTAAAGATGATCGCGCCGGAGAAGACGAAGCCGACGAGTACGAGCGCGATCCGCGGAGGGCGTGAATAGTCTTGGAAGTACGCGGGGACCCCGACGTGGGCCTCGGGCTCCTCGACGTCGCCGCGGACGATGATGAGGAGATAACAGACGTACAAGCCGACGAGGAAGAGGGTGTCGAGCAGGCCGATACCGCCGAAGGGGACGACGAAGGCGTAGGCCGTCGCGGCGAGCAGGAACGTTATCTCGACGGCGATGCTTCGATCGAGCGTCACCGTGTCCGCGAGGAAGCCGTCGCGTTTCTCGACCGCTGCGTCCGCACTACTGCCCGCCCGATAGATGCTGAACAGGGCGATCCCCGCCCAGCCGAGACCGATGAGGATGCGGTTCGCGCCCGTCATGTTGGCGATCGCCAAGTTGGCCGCGTCGGCCGATCCAGCGCCCGCCTGCCACGCGTAGAGGGCGTCGACCGCGTACTCGGGAGCGACGGCGAGCACCGCGAGCACGGCGATGGCGAACGCCCGCGGGACGTCCTTCTCGGCGGTCTCGGCCGCCCACGCGAGGAGGAACGCGGCGCCGAGGATGGCGATACCGGTGACGAGTACCGCTGTCCCGGCAGCGATGGTCTCACCGACGTGGACCGCGCCGTAGCCCCCGTAGGTCACGACGAGCCAGAGCCACGGCACGGTCAACAGGAGCGTGGCGGCGACGGCAGTGAGGGGGTGCCGGAGTCTGGAGCGCATTCGGACGTGACGACGGTCCACGCGCACATAAGCGGCGAGGATGCGGACGGGCGACGGCGCCCGTGCGACCGGACGTCGAGAACCTGAAAGACGCTGGCGCGGCGACGAACGCTTACGGATCTCCTCGCACAAGCCGAAAGCATGACGGGACAGCGCGGCCGGGAGGCGGTCGGTGAGGACGCCGGCGACGCGGCTGGTGAGTTCGCGCCACGACACGAGGATGACGTGGCGACCGTCGAGCGAGCGATTCGGGGAGAGCTGGCCGGTCCGCTGGCGGTTTGTGGCCCACCGTACGGTGGCCGTCACGACCTACTTGAGCACGTCGCCGACGCCGCCGGCGCGACGTATCGCCGCCTCGACCCCGGCACGGACGCCGCGACGGTCCGGCGTGCCCTTGACGACGGCCCCCTCGTCGTCGAGGGCTGTCACCACCTCTACGAACGCCGGATCGGCGGCTTCGACGACCTCGACGCGGTGTTGCGTGCCTTCGCGGCGACGGAGACGCCGGTCGTCGCAGGATGGAACAGCTACGCGTGGACGTATCTCGCGCACGTCCGCGACGTCGATCGGACGTTCGCGGAACGCGTCGAGTCGACGCCGGCGAACGCGGCCGACCTTGCCGCCCTCCTCCTCAATCGGTACGACGACCTGCCGACGTTCGCGGCCAACCCGACGACTGACGGGGCCGTGACGACCCGACAGGTCTCGATCACGCTGCGCGGGCGGACGGTGAGCGTCCCGATTCCGGTCCCGAACCGCCGCGTACTCGGGACGGGACTCGACGGCGGGGAGGTGGACCCGACGGACGTCGTCTTCGAGCGTCTCGCCGCGGTGTCGATGGGGAACGTCGGCGTCGCCACGGCCATCTGGGAGGCGACGCGCCGCGACGAACTCCGGCCGAGCGACGTCGCGCCGGCCGGCGACGGCATCGACCTCGACCGCGAGACCGCGTTCTGCCTGCGCGTCCTCCTCTCGAAGGAACGCGTCGCGCGCCCCGAGTTCGACCGGCTCGTCGACCACGCGACGCGAGCGCTCGCTCGCCTCCGCCGCGCCGACGTCATCACGGTTGAAGACGGAATCGTCCGACTCGCGCCCGCGGCCGTTCCGACCGCCGTGCGCGAGACCGATCGACGGGGGCTCCAGTGATCCCACCCCGAGCGGGGTTGCGTGCGGTGTCGGTCGACCCGGCGCTGCTCGGCAACAGCGTCGCGGTACTCGTCGCGGCGTACGTCGTTGTTCGCGTCGCGACTGCGGTGATCGCGGCGCTGGCCGAGCGCGTCCCGCGGCGTCGGATCGCCATCAAGATGCTGACGCCGGTGGTGACGTTCGCGGTCTACGCCGGCGCCGCGTACGTGATCGCCGGTCCGATCCTCCGTCTGTCGTCGACGCAGGTCGTCGCGCTCTCGGGACTGTTCGGCGCGGCGCTCGGGTTCGGCCTGCGCGACCTCGTCGCGGGCGTGATCGGCGGGCTCGTGCTCGTCACCGAGAAACCGTATCGCGTCGGCGACAAGGTCGAGATCCGCGAGCATTACGGCGAGGTGACGGGAATCGGGCTGCGCGCGACGACGCTGACGACGCCGAACGACACCGAGGTTCGCGTGCCGAACGCGGCCGTCTTCGACTCGAACGTCGCCAACGCGAACGCGGGCGCGCCGGAGATGCTGGTGACCGTCGATCTCGCGGTCGCGGAGAGCGCGGACGTGGCACGTGCGACGGACATCGTCGCGGACGCACTCGTCACCTCGCCGTACGTCTACGTGGACGACGACCATCCGACGACGGTCGTCGTCGAGGACGAGGCGTACTACCGGACGGTCACAGGGAAGGCGTACGTCGCCGACCTCCGCGACGAGTTCGCGTTCGCGTCCGACGTCACCGAACGGAGCCTCGCCGCCTTCGAGGACGCGGGGATCACGACGCCCGAACGCCCGGTGGGGCGCGCGCCCGACGGATCGGACGACAGATAGCAGAGGGCCGATAGCGGAGCACCGAGAGCCGGGGTCGCGCGGCGACGCCGCGGTACGCTTTAGCCACTGGACCGTATAGCGGAAAATGAGCGATCCTCTCGCCAGCAGGCCATGTTTCCCGCATCTACCATCCGGATTCTCTACGTCGACGGTCGGTCAGACGTCGCCGAGACGGTCGCGACGCGGCTCCGACGCGAAGACGAGCGCCTCGCCGTCGAAACGGCCCCGAACCCGACGGCGGCGCTCTCTTTTCTCGCAGACCACGACATCGACTGCGTCGTCTCCGAATACGACCTTCCCGAGTGCGACGGCCTCGACTTCTTCGAGGCCGTCCGGGCGGACCATCCGGATCTCCCGTTCGTCCTCTTCACGGCGGCGGGCAGCGAGGAAATCGCCAGTCGCGCGATCACGGCAGGTGTCACCGACTACCTGCGAAACGAACACAGCGACGAGCAGTACGTGCTCCTCGCCGACCGCGTGCGGGACGCCGTGGAACGTCGACGCGCGACGATCGGGCGCCGCGAGAACGAGGAGCGCTTCGAGGCCGTCTTCGAGGACCCGGAGATGTTCGTCGCGATCCTCGACCCGGACGGCACCATCCGCCGCGCCAACGGGACGGCGATGTCGGTCGTCGACGCCGATCGAGAGGCGGTGATCGGCACGCCCTTCTGGGAGACGGGCTGGTGGGACGACGACGACGCGGCGCGCGTGCACTCGTGGGTGGAGCGCGCCGCTGCCGGGGAGTACGTCTCGTTCGACGCGGACCGAACCGACCCCCGCGCCGACCCGTATAGCGTCAGCGGGACGATTCGCCCCGTGACCGTCGACGGGACGGTCGTCTCGCTCATCGCGTCAGCACGCGAGACGACGGAGCGCGGCCGACAACGCCGCAAACTCGAATCCAAGCAGGCGTTCATCGATCAGGCGCTCGATACGCTGCCGGACATCTTCTACGTGCTCGACACGGCGGGGCGCATCGAGCGCTGGAACGACCGACTCCGAGCGGTGACGGGCTACTCGGCGGCGGATCTCACGGGAACGCACGCCACGGCGTTCTTCGACGACGAGGACGCCGAACGCGTCGCCGACGCGATCGACGAGACCTTCCGAACCGGCGCGGCGACGGTTCGCGCTGGTGTCATCACTGCGGATGGCGAGACGATCCCCCACGAGCTCACGGGTGCGCGCCTGACCGACGCGGACGGCGAACTCGTCGGTCTCGTCGGCGTCGGGCGCGATCTCTCCGGACGACGGGCCCGCGAGCGCGAGATCGAGCGGATGCGCGATCTCCTCGAGCAAGCGGAGCAGATCGCCGACGTCGGCGGCTGGGAGATCGATCCCGAGACCCGCGACGTCTTCCGGACGGCGGGGGTGCGCGATTTGTACGGGACCGACACGCCCGACACCGTCCCGTTCGAGGAGGCGATCGACGTCTACCATGAGGACGATCGATCGACCGTGATCGAGGCGGTCGACGCCGCGCTCGTGGACGGCGAGGCGTTCGACGTCGAAGTGCGCTGTGTCCGGCCGGACGGCGAGATACGGTGGGTCCGCGTACAGGGTGTTCCCGAGACCGACGCGGGCACGGTCGTCGCGCTCCGCGGCGCGGTCCAGGACCGAACGGCACAGCGGCGCTACGAGCGTGAGCTCGAACGCCAGAACGAGCGCCTCGACGAGTTCGCCAGCGTCGTCTCGCACGACCTGCGGAACCCGCTGCAGGTCGCGGACGGCTACCTCGGACTGGCGCGCGAGGAGTGCGAAAGCGAACACCTCGAGACCGTCGCGGACGCCCACGACCGAATGTCCACGCTCATCGCCGACCTCCTGACGCTCGCGCGCGACGGGACGGACACGAACGCCCAAGAACCGATCGCGCTCGAGGAGTTCGTGTGGGAGTGTTGGGGGCACGTCGACACCGCGGACGCGACGCTCGAGACGAGCGCCGCGGGGACGCTCCGGGCTCACCGGGGACGACTCCAGCAGCTCGTGGAGAACCTCTTCCGGAACGCGATAGAACATGGCGGCGAGGACGTGACGGTCACGGTCGGCCGCGTCGACGACGGCTTCTACGTCGCCGACGACGGAACCGGTGTGCCGCCGGACGTCCGCGCGGAGATCAACGAGTCCGGACGGGTATCGACGTCGCGGGGGCCGGGACTCGGGCTGCGCATCGTCGGGCAGGTCGTCGCGGCCCACGACTGGGCGTTCGACGTGACGGAGAGCGCGAACGGCGGGGCGCGCTTCGAAATCACCGGTATCGAGTTCGACGGCACGGACGTGTGAGCGCGGGAGTACGGGCGCGAGAGTGCGCGTCGCCACCATCGTCCCGTCACATCCCGTCGCTCGGTCGACGATCCGTTTAAGGGCGTGCCGCCCCTCGGTCGGGGCGAATGGAGGGGTCTGTCGCGCTCGCCGTCTATCCGGCCACCGTTCTCGACCGGCTCACCGACCAGGGGCTCAGGGAGTCCCTCGCGTATCTCGATCCGGACGCCGTGCTCGTCGAGCGGCCGCGACACGGCGCGCGGCTCGCGGTCGTCGAAAGTGATCGCCGGGTGCTCCGCCGGACCGACCTCCCGACGGGGGTCGTCGCCGGTGAGTCGGGCCCGCAGCTCGCGTGCCTCTCGACGCCGCGAGGGTTCGAGACGCTCCGGGGCCACGAGCGACGCGGCGACCTCGATACCGCGCGCGAGACGTACGTCCTCTCGGAGGCGCTCGCCGTCGACATCGACCTGACGGCGCTGGAGACGACACTAGAGGGACGTGCGGCGTACGAGGACGCGTTGGACGAGGCGGCCCTCGCGGGGTCGTACACCCACTTGACGACGAACGCGGACCCCGGGTATCGAAATGACTGGGACGGACTCGCCGTCGCGGGCGTCTGGCCGGGCGCGAGCGAGACGAGCGCGTCACCGACGGCCCGGATCGCCGCGCTTCGCCTGTACGGGGACGGGACCGTGGCGAGCGACACGTACGATCCGGGGCGGTTCGGCCTCGAAGGACTTGATGCGATCGGGCCGACGCGGGCGGCGACGCTGCGCGATGCCGGCTATGGGACGAAAGCGGCCATCGCGGCGAGCGATCCCGGTGACCTCCAGCGCTGTGAGGGGATCGGCGCGACGACGGAGCGGACGATCCGCTACAGCGCGAAGGCCCGCAGCGAGGGCGTCGCCTACCGCACCTCTGCGGAGCGCCTGCCGGGCAACGATCCGGTGTTCGTCGACATCGAGACGGATGGACTGAGTCCGACGATGATCTGGCTGATCGGCGTGTACGACAGCCGCACCGCGGAGTATCGTTCGTTCCTCGCCACCGATCCGCGCTCGAAGGGACGCGCCGTATCGGCGTTCGCGGAGTGGTACGCGACACACGCGAGCGGGCGGCCGCTCGTCGCGTACAACGGCGAGCGCTTCGACTTCCCGCACCTCCACGAGCACATCACCCGCCACTGTCCCGAGTACGCCGACGCGTGGCGCGAGGCGTGGACGTTCGATCTGCTCTGGTGGGCCTCGACGGAAGGAAACGCAGTCCTCCCGGGAGCGACGAACGCGCTCGACGACGTCGCGGAGGCGCTCGGCTGGGAGTCCGCGGACACCGGGCTGAGCGGTGCGGTCGTCGGACAGCGCTTCCGACGGTGGCTCGCCGATCCCTCGCGGGCGACCGAACTCGACTGGGCGCGCCACGAACGCTACTGCGAGGACGACGTGCGCGCCCTCGCGTACGTCTACGACGCCGTGCGCGACGCCGATCCGATCGCGGGCATCGCCCGGAGCGACGGGCCGCGCGACGCGGCGGCGACGACGACCACGCAGGGGACGCTGGGTGATTTCGAATGAGCGACGATCGACTGGCGGAC
>Ga0207754_100408_pt1 | contig 17513 bp, 18 predicted proteins | sample A23E1SouthBayCA_FD_187728 | JGI IMG/M metagenome (GOLD analysis project Ga0207754, IMG submission 187728) | Aerobic enrichment media microbial communities from Eden Landing Ponds, California, USA - A23 E1 (SPAdes) | ecosystem: Environmental > Aquatic > Marine > Unclassified | place: Emeryville... | reverse complement strand
GTCGCTCGTGTCAAGGGCGTCCGCGAACTGGTGGGCCCACATCGAGGAGGCACCCAGATAGCGAACCTGCCCGCGACGGACGGCGTCGTCGAGCGCCCGGAGTGTTTGCTCGATGGGTGTCTCGGGATCCCAGCGGTGGATCTGGTAGAGGTCGATCGTGTCCATGTCGAGTCGATCGAGGGAGTTCTCTAGTTCTTGCTCGATCGTCTTCCGCGAGAGCCCCGTAGCGTTCGGGTGCGGGTCTTCCTCGGGCGGGAAGAACACCTTCGTCGCGACGACCTGTTCATCCCGATCGTACTCTGCGAGGACGTCCCCAAGGATCTCCTCGCTCTCGCCGTTCGAGTACGTGTTCGCCGTATCGAAGAAGTTCACGCCGAGGTCGATGGCACGCTCGATGAGCTCCTCGCTCTCCTCGCGGTCGATCATCCACTCACGACCGGACCCGAAACTCATACAGCCCAGACAGATCTGGCTGACTTCCATCCCGGTCGACCCGAGTGTCGTGTACTCCATACGCTTCGTTTCGATACCGACCGGGTTGTAACTCCGGGCGTCGGCACGCGTCTCGGAGACCAATAGGACTTAGACGCACGCCGCCGATAGATCGCAGACACGTTTCTGGGCCACGGTCTCCGTCCCCTGCGTGAACACGACGGCGGCGACCGATCGAAAGTTTTTGACTCGGGTAGGTGTATCTCTATTTCGTGAATCGGAGTCGCTGGAAACGCCTCTGCTGTGGAGGGGTGATCTTGTTTCTGGGTCTCGTTTTTCTCGTACTCACGGCCTCCGATATCCCTGCTGACGTGGTCGAGGAGGGCGTCCCGCTGTATCTGGCCCTCCTCGAAAACTCGCTTCCGCTCCTCTTGAATCTCGTGCTCGTCGGGGCGGGAGTCGTCCTTATCACGTATCGCCCGCTCTCGGCACAGACCACGTACGTAATCGCCCGCTGGAGCGTTTTCAGTGCGCTCTCAGTCACCGTTCTCCTCGGCTGGGTGTACACGATGCAACTCCTCGAGGGCGTGTTCAAGCCGTCGCTCCTCTTCGCGCACACGGTCACGGTGGCCACGCTGGTTGGCCTCGGCGTCGGCGTCTACGATAGTCGGCGCCGCCGTCACCGACGACAGGTGCAGGTCGAGAACACCAAGATATCCGCCCTACTCGCGAACACCTCCGACTGTATCGCCGAAATCGAATTCGTCGATCGAACCCCCATCATCAAGTCCGTCAATCCGGCCTTCGAGCGGACGTTCGGATACGACGAGGAGACGGCGACGGGCGAATCGATCGACGAACTGATCGCGCCGCCCACCGCTCGCGAACGTGCGGCCCAGATCAGCCAGCGGGCCCGCGCCGCCGAACAGTTCGAGGAGTCGGAGGTGTTTCGCCGAACGGCGACCGGTGAACTCCGGGTGTTCCGCGTGCAGGCGATCCCGCTGACGACGGAGGCGACAGTGACGGACGGCTATGCCGTCTACACCGATATCTCCGAAGAGTATCGGTATAGTGAGCAACTCACCCTGCTACACGAGACGACACGCGACCTCATGGGCGCCGATTCGACGAGCGACGTCGTCGAAATGGTCGTCGACGCGACGACCGATATCTTCCGCTTCGATTTCGTCGGGATCTACCGGTACGACGAGGCGGCCGATCACCTCGTCCCCGAATCGTACGCGGCGGACGACACGGTGTTATCCGACCCGCAGCCCATCCCCCGCGGGGAGTCGGTCGCGTGGACCGTCTTCGAGACGGGGGAATCCGAACTCGTGCAGGACCTCGAGATCCGCTCGACGGCATCCGATCCGACGTCACCGATCGGGAGCGGATTGCTCTTAGCGATCGACGAGTGGGGCGTGTTGGTGATCGGATCGACGGCGACTGACGCGTTCGACGACGCGGACTACTCGCTGGCGAAGATCTTGGTGGCGAACGTCGAATCGGCGCTGGAGCGTGCGGAACGCGAAGCGCAACTCGAGGAGAAGAACGAACGCCTAGAGCGATTCGCCAGCGTCATCTCCCACGACCTCCGAAACCCGCTCGCGGTCGCACAGGGCTATCTCGACCTCGGTCGCGACGGCGACGCGGACGCGTTCGAGCGCGTTGAGAGCGCGCTCGATCGAATGGAACAGCTATTGGACGAGCTGTCGACGCTCGCAGAACAGGGCGAGGGGATCGGCTCTCTCACGACGGTCGATCTCGGGGAGACTGCGAGAGCGGCCTGGGAACAGGTGGCCACCGGCGACGCCGATCTACGCGTGGACGAATCGCGCGAGCTCCGGGCGGATCGAAACCGACTCCAGCAACTCTTCGAGAACCTCTTCACGAACGCGATCACGCACGGCGGGGCTGACCTCACCGTCATCGTCATGCCGACCGACGATGGGTTCGCGGTCGAGGATACCGGGGAGGGGATCGAGCCGACGGAGCGAGAGCGGATCTTCGACTCCGGATACACGACGGACGCGTCCGGCTCCGGCCTCGGACTCACGATCGTGGAAGAGATCGCGAACGCGCACGGCTGGTCGGTCTCCGTAGCAAACGGGAGTGACGGCGGCGCGCGGTTCGTCTTCGACGTCGACGAGCAGGGAGACTGACGTCCGCCTCAGCTCTCCGATGGCCGCCCGGATCTCACGAGTGCAGTGCGCTCGACGGTGCGCGACGGACACTAAAACCCGAGTGTGTCTCGAACGCGGTCGGTGAGCGAGGTAGCGTTCGCGGGTTCCGTTTCGGAGCCGTCTGCGAGACCGAGTTCGACGGCGATTGTGCCGAGTTCGTCGTCGCCGAAGCGCTCGTCGTCGCGCGCGTCCGCGAGCCACGCGCGCCACTCGTCGTCACCAAGAACGCCGCGGGAGTCCTCCCACTGGGCCTCGAGTGCCGCTTCGTCCGGGAACGGCACGTCCATGTCACTCTCCCCCCAGTAGAGCGGGGAGAGCGCGAAGGCGTACTCGTCGCCGGGGAGCGGCCGGAAGCGGTAGGGATAGCCGCCGTAACAGAAGACGTCCGCGGGCGTCACCGTCTCGCCCGTCGGAAGCGTGAGTCGTGCAGTCACGACAGATCGGACGGCCTCCACGCATTTGAGTCGTGCGCGACCCGATGGGACACGACGGGGATCGGGGCGACGAACGCCCGCCACCCCGGGCGAGATCGGACGGCGGACTCCCGTCACCCGAGAGCGCCGCAGTTCTGGGGCGCGACGAGGCGAACGTCTCCGGTGACACCGGCGCGCTCAAGCGCGCGTTCACCGGCCGCACGGGCCGCGTCGCACTCGGCAGTGGTCGTCACCCCGTACGCGACCGGGCCCCAAGACGACTGGCCGGCCCCAGTGATCGCGTCGTCAGCGAGGAGGGTGTCGACGAGCGCGTCGACCGGTGGGCGATAGACACCGTCCTGTTCGCCGGCGTACCACGTTCCGTTGAGCCGTCCGATTTCGGTCACGGCGGCGCCGAACGCGGTATTGTCGCCCGCGACGATCGACGGGAGGACGCGACGGGTGACGAGCCCGGCGATCTGCTCACCAGTCTCCGGGTCGGCGTCGGCGATCGCTGCCCGCATGCTCGTCGCCTCCTCGTCGCCACAGCGGCCGGGGTCGGCGTCCGGGACGACGAGCACGAAGCGCCACGCCGGCGGGACGGGGTGGCGGGCGACGACTGGCGGGACCGTCCACGATCCGTCCGCCGCGTCCGATGGTGCCGTCTCCGAGGGGGTACCACAGGCTGCGGTCGGGCGACCAGCGTCGAGGACGAAGCCGCCGCCTTCGAAGGCCGCGACGCCGATACCGCTTCGGCGGCCGCGGCCGAGGGTCGGGGCGCGCTCGCGGACGCGCGGTTGCCGGTCGTACGCGCGAGCGATGGCCGCCGTCGTCGCAAGGGCGGTCGCGGTGCCGCTCCCGAGCCCGACGTGTCGGGGGAGGGTTTCCGTCAGTTCGACGCGTGCGCCGGACACGCCGAGGGCGTCGACGGCGCGACGAACGGGATCGGCGATGACGTCGGGGCAGACGACCGTGTCGGCGGGCGTCGCCGTCACCGTCACGCGGGGCTCCGCGAGTGCGATGCCGAGACTGCCGTACAGGCGGTCGTGGTCGGTCGAGAGGGTTGTGAACCCGAAGTGGAGACGCGCCCCGGCGGAGACGGCCGCGGGTTCGGCGTCGGCGATCACGGCTCCTCGCCGATGAGGTCGTGTACGCGGTCGATCGCGTCGTGTTCCTCCCGTCCGCCACACCGTCGAGCGACCGCGGTCGCGTGTTCCAGACGACGGCGGAGGGCGTCATCGTCGTAGGCGTCGACGCCGAGGCGTGAGGCGGCGACCGTCGCCTCGATCACCGCGGCGAATCCGCGGTTCGTGAGCGGGACGCGCTCCTCGTGGACCGTGACGGCGGTCGGTTCGAGCGTCCACGACGCCCACGGGGTCCCGTCGCGCTCGGTGGCCTCGCGGCGCGTCACATCGACGTGGACCCTGGCGTCAGCACCCGGGAGCGTCGGTTCGTCGGTCTCGTAGACGGCGAGTGCGGCCTCAACGAAGAGGCGGGGATCCTGGGTGAAACAGACGTAGCCGACGCCGGTCCGCTCGAAGTTGCGACGCGTGCGCGTGCGCCCCCACGTCTCCGCGGTGACGACGTCGCCCGCGTGGAGTCCGAGCGCGGCGACGTTCCACCGGCCGTTCGGGCCCTCCGTAGCGACGATGCTCTCCGTCACGCCGCGGAGAGGGACGGGCCATTCAGTCATCGACAAAGCCCCCGCGAGAGCGCGACGAACAACGCCGCGGCGACGATGTCCGCGGTCGTACCCGGATTGATCCCAGCCTCGACGAGGTCGTCAGCCCACGCGTCGACGGTCGCGCGATCGGCGTCCACGAGTTCCGCGGCGCGTTCGCTGACGCGTTCCGCGACGTCGCGTCCGTGCCGTGCGGCGACGAGCGCGTCGGGGGCGTCCGCGAGCAGTCGGAGAAAGGTCTCCGAGATGCGCGCCGGGAGCGGCGCCGTCCCCTTTCGTAGCGCGTCGGCGGCGTCGAACGTCCGCTCGAAATCGGTGGCCCACTCGCGGGCGACACCGTCGGCGGGGGCGCTCGCCACGACGACCTCCGAGAGGGTGAGGCCCCGCGATCGGAGGGCCGGGATCGCGTCGGCCCCCCGCCTGACGTCGAGGTCGGTGAAGTCGGCGGGCGGATCGGCGACGCGAACGTCGGTGTGTTCGAACGCACGGTAGAACTGAGCGGCGTCGTCGACGGTCGTCGCCTCAAGCACGTCCACGGCGGCCGTGCGCGTCACCTCGCCGGCGATGGCGGCCGCGCTGACGAGGGGCGTGAGCAGGAGGAGCGCGCCGAACTGCGTGTTGTCCTGCGCTCGCGCTGCCATGCCGTCGACGGCGGTCTCGAACGCGATACCGACTGGGGCGCCCGCGGCCGCGGCGTCGAGACCGGCGCGAGCGCCGACGGCACCGGCGAGGAACTGCTCGAAGCGGAGATCAGGGTGGTCGCGCTCGCGGTCGACGTTGCCCGGTTTCGGCGTGGCGGCCAGTTCGAGGAGGAGGGCGAGTTGAGCGTCGCTGGCGACGTCGCACGTCACGGCGCACGCACCCGCTCGAAGACGGTCCCTAGGAGGTCGATCGCCGTCGAGCGGTCCGGTCCGAGGGGGGCAGCGGCGACGACGCTATCGACGTGCTCGAGTGCCGAACGGAGGCGGGCCTCAACGTCCGCGGGATCGCCGGCGATGCAGAACGCGTCGATCATCGCGGGTGACACGGCCGCGAACGCGTCGTCGTACGCCCCGGCGCTGAGCGCGTCGCCGATGGTCGCCGCCCGGTCGGGATCGAGCCCGTGTCGATCGAGAATTTCGCGGGGAGCGCCTGCGGTGACGAACGCGACGGGGGGTCGGGCGGCGCGGCGCGCAGCGTCGGCATCGCGGTCGACGCTGACACCGGCGAACGCGACGGTGTCGAGGGCTCCGCGTTCCGGTGCGCGATCGGCGAGTCCGTCATCGATCCGCGTCGCGGCGGCGGCGAGGTCGTCGGGGTGAGCGGCGTTCACCAACACGCCGTCGGCGTGCGTGGCGCTCATCCGGAGCATGTCCGGACCCTGCGCCCCGACGTAGACCGGCGGCGGGCTGACGTCGTAGTCGAGCGCCGCGTCGACGGCGCGAAACGTACCGTCGTGATCGACGCGCTCGCCGTTCCAGAGCGCGCGTGCAACACGCGTCGTTTCGAGGACGCGTCGCAGGGGGCGCTCGCGTTCGATGCCGAGGGCCCCGAGCGTGGACACGTCGCCGGCCCCGAGTCCGAAGAGCGCGCGTCCGTCGCTTTGCTCCGCGAGCGTGGCCATCCGCGACGCCAGCGTCACGGGATGCGTCTCGTAGGGGTTGACGATCCCCGGCCCGAGGCGAATCGTCTCCGTCGCGGCCGCGGCGCGCGAGAGCGCAAGGAAGGGGTCGCGGTTGTTGTAGTGTGCGGAGACGAAGACGCGGTCGAAGCCGGCGCGCTCGGCGTCGGCCGCGAGCGAGCCGACGGCGTCGGCTGGGACGTCCGGCGTCAGTTCCACGCCGATCGATCCGACGGCGTCGCTCACCCGCGCCACCTCCGTACGGCTCGCGGGCCGGTCGTGTCGACGACCGGTATCGCGCCGTGACGTGGTCTGCGTCGGTCCATGCCCCCACTAGCTGGCTCGAGACGTAAATAACTACCAGGCATAGGCAACGCAGAAATTATTATCAAGTGGCATCCCGTCGGTGGGGGTACATGGATCGACTTGCAACGACGATCGGTCTCTTTCCGCTCCCGGACGGGCAGCGCGAGCGGCTCGCCGAGCTGAAGGGCCACCAGAAATCCGATCTCATCGACGGGGACGAGGCACGGGCGACGCGCGACGCGTACGCGGCGACTCGTCGCCACTACATCGACCGGCAGCGGGAGGCGGGCCTCGACCGCCTCGTGGAAGGGCAAGGACGATGGGACGACCTCCTCGCGCATCCGCTCTGCGTTCACGAGAACGTCCGAACGGGCGGGATCGTCCGCTACTACGACAACAACAACTTCTACCGCGAGCCGGTCGTGACCGGCGAGTTGACGGCGAGCGGGGACGTCCCGTCGGAGTTGGCGGCCGCGGCGGAGCACTGTGACGACCTCGGGGCGGTGCTCCCGGGACCGTACTCGCTCGCCGGCCTCGCACGCGACGAACACTACGGCTCGTCTGCGGCGTTTCTTGATGGGGTCGCAGACTTCCTCGCGGGCGAAGTCACCGCCTTCCCTGACGGCGTCGAGACGCTCACGCTCCTCGAACCGGGATTCGCAACGGAGCCGCCGGACGCGGCGGCGTACGAACGGATCGGCGACGCGATCGATACCGTCGCGGCCGCGACCGACGCGGACGTACTCGTCCACACGTACTGGGGGACGCCCGGCGACGACCTGTACCGTCGGCTTCTCGACACCGACGCGGACGGACTCGGCTACGACCTCGTCACCGACCCCGAGGCCGCGACGACCCTCGCCGCGGAGTACGGCGCGCCACCGCGCGTACTCCTCGGCGTCGTCGACGGCCAGAACACGCTCATCGAGTCCCAAGAGACGATCAACGAGCGAGCGGACCGCTTCGCGGAGCGTGCGGCGACCGACGTCGATGCCGCGTATCTAACTCCGAACACGGGGCTGTTCCACCTACCCGTCAGCAAGTTCGAAGCGAAACTCGACGCGCTCGCCGCGGCCACGGGGGGTGCGCAATGACGGACACCCGTGAGCGGTTCCGGCCCGCCGACCACCCGAACGACCACTTCCTCCTCACCACGGTCGTCGGCTCCTACCCGAAGCCGACGTGGCTGAATCGCGCACGCGATCTGCGCGACGACGACTCGTCCGCGTTCGACGACGAGGCGTGGAACGAAGCCGTCAACGACGCGAGTCGCGTCATCACGCACGAACACGAGCACGCAGGCCTCGACGTCGTCTGCGACGGCGAGATGCGCCGCGAGGAGATGGTCGAGTTCTTCGCCGAACGCATCGACGGCTACGAGTTCAACGGCCCCGTGAAGGTGTGGGGGCACAACTACTTCGACAAACCGAGCGTCGTCTCCGAGGTCAGCTACGACGAACCGTGGCTCCGCGAGGAGTACGAGTTCACCACCGACATCGCCGAGCGACCGGTCAAAGTCCCGATCACCGGCCCATACACCCTCGCGTCGTGGAGCTTCGACGAGGCGTACGGGAGCGAGGAGACGCTCGCCTACGAGCTCGCCGACCTCGTCAACGAGGAGATCTCCAGCCTCGTGGCGGCCGGTGCGCGATACATCCAGATCGACGAACCCGCACTCGCCACGACGCCCGACGACCACGCCATCGTCGGCGAGTGCCTCGAACGGATCGTCGCCGACCTTCCCGATGACGTCCGAATCGGCCTCCACGTCTGCTACGGGGACTACTCGCGGATCTATCCCGAGATCAACGACTACCCCATCGACGAGTTCGACGTCGAACTCGCTAACGGCGATTACGACCAACTCGACGTCTTCACTGGTGGCGATTTCGAACCCGACCTCGGTCTCGGCGTCGTCGACGTTCACACGACCGACATCGAGTCCGTCGCCCAGATCGAGCGGAACATCGAACACGGACTGGAGATCGTCCCCCCGGAAAAACTCACTATCAGCCCCGACTGCGGCGTCAAACTCCTGCCGCGCGACGTCGCTCGAGGCAAGATCGAGAACATGGTTCGTGCGACACGAAACGTTGAGGCCGACCTCGACAGCGGCGACATCGATTCCAGCGGCACGTAGTCGAACGGGCCCGTCCGCACGCTCGGAAGCGGACGTCCCCCGGCCGACACATCGTCTGGTCCTCCGCCCGTGACCCGTCGAAGCGAACGACGTGCGACGATTCACTCGGTGGTCGTCTAGTCGCGGGCCCGCCGGCGACGGCGAGCGAACAGCCACGCGAGGATGACGACCCCCTCAATGCGGGCGACCGTATACACCCAGTCGGCGAGTTCGACGTCACTGTCCTCACGCTCTACCGTGGCGATCGCGAACCAGAAATCGACCACGCGTCGCGGAACCAGGACTTCGAGCGCGCCTAGGACGCCGAGCAGCAGTGTCGTGAACATACGTGAGTGTTCGGTCCGACGGTACAAAGCCGTAGCGGCGACGGAGACAGACGGTTCATCGCCGTCCGCCACTCGACGGGACGGCTCGCTGGAGCAGCCGATCGACACACGGCACCGCGCCGCGGAGGAACGTCGCGTTCAACCCCGCCGAGTGCTCAAAGCGGACGCGACGCCGCCGCACAGCAGTGCGACACAACGGTTAAGTCGAGCGCCACAGTATTGCATTGTGTGTCCTATACTCTCGATACCGAGGTCGACGACCCGTTCGAGGACGTCGTCGCCCGGACGGAAGACGCGCTCGCCGAGGAGGGGTTCGGTGTCCTCTGCGATATCGACGTGAAAGCGACGTTCGCGGCGAAACTCGACGTCGACTTCCGTAAGTACCGCATCCTCGGCGCCTGCAACCCACCGCTTGCACACGAGGGCCTGACGGCGGAACCGGGGCTCGGCGCGCTCCTCCCGTGCAACGTCGTCGTCTACGAGGCCGACGACGGGACGGTCGCCGTGCGCGCCGTCGATCCCGAGGAGCTCCTCGACGCCGTCGACAACCCGGCGCTCGACGAGATCGCCGTCGACGTCCGCGAGCGCTTCGAACGCGTCCTCGACTCGGTGTCCGACGCCGACGAGTGACACCTCCCCTCGTGAGGCAAGTGGGGAGTACGGCGCTCGTCGGAAGCGTCCGCGTCAGCTCTCGGCCGCCGCGGGCTCGGGTTCGTCACCGTACTTCTCGCCGAACTCGCCGATGAGCTGTCCCATCTTCGCGTACCAGTCGTTGAGCGTGCGCTGCATCTCTTGGGCAATCTCCTCGCCGTCGCGCGGGCGGTAGACGTGGTAGTAGCCGCCCTGGTCGTAGTTCACCTGCTCCTTCTGGATGAATCCCGCATCGAGCAGTCGCTGTACCGACCGGTAGGCTGTCGAGCGCTCTCGATCGACCGCGTCGGCGATTTCGTCGACCGTAAGCGGCTCCTCGCGCTCGCACAGCACGCGGAAGATGTCCTCGTCGAGCGCCTTCAGCCCGTGGAAACACTCCAACAGACCCTCACACTGCATGTCCTGCCGGAGCATCTCGCTCATCGAAGTAGCCATTGGTGTCGGTAGTAGGCGTCGAACACGCAAAAGTATTTGCGTGAACGACACAATACTGAGTCGGTGACGGCCTCGTGGCGGCGCTCAGTCCGCGCTGCCGCTCCCGGCCCCCGCGTCAGCCGACGCACGGGCGCGCCAGTAGCCCTGCGCGTAGGCGCCGAGAAACATCGCACCGATGGCGACGAGGATCGGATAGTTCCCGATGCCGACGCTGGCGTAGCCGGCACCGGGGCAGATGCCGGAGAGCCCCCAGCCGACGCCGAAGATCACGCCGCCGACGAGGACGTTCCGGTCCATGGACTTCAGACGGCGGCGATACTCCTTCCCGGTGAGTGGGGCCGTACGGATGACGGCGACGCCCGCGAAGATGGCGACGCCGATGACGATGGCGGCCGCGACCATCACGAGCAGGAGGCCGAGGTCATCGAGTTGGAGGAACGCGAGGACGACTTCGGGCTTCGCCATCTGGCTGTACGCGAGCCCGAATCCCTCGACGAGCCCCCCGAGAACGATCACGGGGTAGAAGAGTGGATGACGCTCCGCCATCACGGACTCACCCCGGCGGCGGCGACGGCGAGTGCGGTGACGATGGCTACGCCGACGAAGACAGCGACGTTCACCATAGAGACGCGCGATCCGGAACCGAGGCCGCAGACGCCGTGTCCCATCGTACAGCCCTTCCCGACGCGCGTGCCGACACCGACGAGGAAGCCCCCGATGGCGAGACGCCACCACTGGACGTCAGTCGTCCACGGACTCCCGAGGAGAAGCGTGTAAACGCCGGCACCGGCGACTGTACTGAGCGCGAGGACGACACGCCAGTCGCGCGACGCGACGTACTTCGCTTGGTTGAATCGGGGGAGAGCGGAGACGTAGGAGAGCGTCGTCTCCAGGAACGTCGAGTTCCCGGCGGTGATCGCGGTGGCGAGGTAGATGATTGCCACCCCCAATCCGATGAGCGCCCCGCCGATGGCGTAGTGTGCGACGCCGTTCGGGAACGGCGTTGACCCGAAGGCGTCGAGCGTTGCCGGGGCGGCGAAGGTCGAAGCCGCGATCGGATCCGTCGGCGCACCGAAGCCGGCGGGGGTGGCGCCGAGGAGTGCTGCGAGCATCGTCACGCTAGTCCCCCGTCATCGCTTCTTCGCTTGCGGCGCAGTTGTTCGGCCCGAGTTCGAGTTCGAACGCTTCCTCGTCGTCGAGGGTCGTGTGACCGAGATTCGTCGAGATTATCGACTCGTGATTCGCCGGGCGGGGCGGCATATCGGTCACGACGTATTCGACGAACGACGCCACATCCATCGAGAGGGCGTCCATCGTATCGACGAGGGTGCCGAGCGACGCGGTATAGGTGCCGTCGGCGTTCGGCGTCGCAGCGTCCGAGTAGTGTGCGGGTGCGACGGTCGTGTCGTCGTCGAAGCGTTCGATGAGTGCGTGGAGACTCGCGTGAAGGGTGCGCGCGGCGTCCGCGGCGGCGTCAGGATCCTCCAGATCCGGACGTGCGACGCTCTCCGTGAACAGACCGTCGCCGGTGAAGAGAACGTCACCAGACCGCGGAGCGTTCTGGTTGGCTACCGAATCGCTCCGTGATTCGTGAACGTCACCGACGCGATAGGTGGTCATACCGGTGGTGTGGCCGGGTGTGTGGATGGCCTCGATCGCCACGTCGCCGATTTCGAGGGTCTCGCCGTCCTCGACGGTCTCGTAGTCGATATCGTACTCGACGCCGCGAGCATCCGCGGCGGCGGGGAGGACCGGCGTCGCGCCCTCGTCCGCGAGTGTACGGATCCCCGAGACGTGGTCGGCGTGAACGTGGGTGTCGATCGCGTAGACGAGGTCGGCCCCGAGCGCGCGGGCGTCCTGCACGTATTCCGCTGCGAACGCACGGAGCGGGTCGATCACCGCGGCCTCGCCGTCGGAGACGACGAGGTACGCGAGACATCCCGAAGAGGGTCGACGGTACTGCGCGACCGTCGCCTCGCCATCGGTGTCGAGCTCGTCGTACTCGTAGAGGCGTGCCCATCCTTTCATACCGCGCTCGAGGTGCTCGACAGTGTACCCGGCGTCTTCGAGGGATTCGGCGACCATCTCGCTGGAGCCGCCTTTCGCGCAGAGCACCGTGATTCGCCGGTCGTCCGGCAGGGCCGCCTGGAGGGATTCGGGGATCCCGTCGAGGAGCTCGAAGTAGGGATAGTTGACGCTCTCGACGGTCCCGCCGTCGATATGCCACTCGGCGTAGTCGTCCTCGTTCCGAACGTCGAGGAGGAAGACGTCTTCTCCGGCGTCAATGCGTTCTTTCAGCCGCTCAGGCGTGACCGTCTCGACCGTCTCGTCCGGTCGTTCGGATGCGTCGTCGCTCATGACACCTCCGTCTACCGTCCAACCGCGGATAAGGTTTTGCATAGGAGTACACAACATACACAATACTGTTTCCACATTCGGTCTTTTGAGGCCACATGGCATACTTCTGGCCAGTATTTGGGTTGCGATCGTTTTCATTTCGCCCACTACTACCGATATACTTTTGTCCGCCGGATCAGTATTGGATAGTGAGGTCAATATCATGCCAGACTACGAGATCACCGAGACGCTCGATGTGACGGGACAGAACTGCCCGATGCCGGTCGTCAAGACGAAGCAGAACGTCGACGAGCTACGCGACGGTGAGGTACTGGAAGTGGTCGCAACCGATCCCGGTAGTATGAGCGACCTCGGCGGCTGGGCCGAGACCACCGACGGCGTCGAGCTCCTCGAGCAGGTCGAAGACGGAGAGACCTACACGCATTACGTCCGGAAGACCGAATGAGCACAGACACACCCACAGCCAGTGACGGAGACCCCGATCGCGCGGAGCTCGAAACGCGGATCGCGGATCTCGAAGCACAGATCGCCGACCTCGAGGCGACGGTGAACGACGGCCAACCGAAGATGTCCATCATCGCGACGAAAGGGACGCTCGATATGGCTTACCCGCCGCTCATTCTCGCCTCAACGGCGGCGGCGTTCGGCTACGAGGTGACCGTCTTCCACACCTTCTGGGGGCTCGACATCCTCCACGAGGAGCGCTCGAAGAACCTGCAGCTGAGCGCCGTCGGCAACCCGAACATGCCCATGCCGAACGTCATCGGCGCGCTCCCCGGAATGGATCGCCTCACGACGCGACTGATGGAACAGCGCATTGAGGACAACGACACCGCGACCATCGCGGAACTCCTCGGCACCGGCCTCGACATGGGCGTCGAGTTCCAAGCCTGCCAGATGACGATCGACCTCATGGACTACGACGAGGCCGACTTCTACGACGGCGTCACCACCGGTGTCGGCGCCGCGACGGCCATCCAAGACATGGCCGAGGCCGACATCCAACTCCTCGTGTGACCCCCACCGATGACTGACGACACCAGCACCGGAAGCCCGAGCGAGATGCACCGTGACGTCGGGAAAGGGCTCCTCGACGAAGACATGGGACCGAGCAGCGCGCTCGCGCACCTCTACCGCGGTGAAGTCCACCGGATGAAGTACTGGCGCGAACGCCTCGATAAGACCACGGATTGGGCGGTCATCGTCATGGCCGCCATCCTCACCTGGGCGTTCTCAAGTCCGAGCAACCCCCACTACATCATCCTCGTGGGTATCGCGACGCTCGGCGTCTTCCTCGGCATCGAGGCCCGACGCTATCGCGGCTACGACATCTGGCGTTCGCGGGTTCGCGTCCTCCAAGAGAACGTGTGGTCCGTCGGCCTCGACCCCACGCAGAACGTCAGCGACCCCGCGTGGCGCGAGAAACTCGGCGACGACTACCGAACGCCCGTGCTCAAGATCACCACCGAGGAAGCACTTGCACACCGACTCCGGCGGATCTACCTCCCGCTCTTCGCGGTCCTGCACGTCGCGTGGCTCGTCCGCATCACCGCCTTCTCACCCGAGTTCTGGCTCCGAACGGCGGCCGTCGGAATGGTCCCCGGGCCCGTCGTCGTCGGACTCGTCGCGGCGTTCTTCGCCACCGCGCTCGTGATCGCCTACCGCCCGCGAACGTGGCACGCGCGCGGCGAGCTCTTGGACGAACGCCTCCGAAAAGAGGAGTGAGCAGAAGGCTCATTTCGTCATCAGACAGGTGCGTCGGTCGTCGGCTCGGACTTGGTAGCCGTTCGCTCGACAGTACGTGGCGGCGCGTCGGCGCACCGCCCAAGTGGACGGGAGCGCGTCTTTCTCTTGGATCCACTCGACGACCCGGTCGCGGACGACTCCGGTTTACTTGTCGTCGTCGGCGTCGACCGACTCGAGTGCTCGGAGCGGGACGAACGCGAGCGCGCGAACGCCGACCATCACGACACCGTTGCGGACTCGCGGCCTTGGGTCTGGGGGTCTCCCGCCATCTGCCGTCCGTCATCCACCACTCATGCGCAGACTGGGTGGGCCGTCCCACCGACTGGGACTCGTCCCCGACGCTTAAGCGCTGACCGGGCGAGGGCTCTCGTGTGCAGGACGAAACCGTAGCGGACGACCTCTTCGACCCCGACCGGGTTGCGGTGGTGGGTGCGACCGACCGCGAGGGTTCCGTGGGACGCGCGATACTGGCGAACCTGTCTGGGTTCGACGGTGACGTCGTCGCGGTGAACCCCTCGCGCGAGCGGGTGCTCAAGTACGCCTGCTATCCGGACCTGGGAAGCGTCCCCGACCCGGTGGACCTCGCCGTCGTCGTCGTCCCGCCCGGCGCGGTGGCGGACGTCCTCCGGGACGCCGGGGAGGCAGGCGTGCCGAACGCCGTCGTGATCACGGCGGGGTTCGGCGAGGCGGGCGGCGAGGGCGCGAGACGCGAGCGCGAACTCGTCGAAATCGCCGAAGCGTACGATCTGACGCTCGTCGGCCCGAACTGCCTTGGCGTGATGAGCACGCGCTCCGGGCTGAACGCGACGTTCGGCCCGGAGATGGCGCTCCCGGGGTCGGTCGGATTCATGAGCCAGTCCGGCGCGTTCATTACCGCCGTCCTCGACTGGGCGGCCGATGAGGGCTTTGGCTTCTCGGACGTCGTCTCGCTCGGGAACAAAGCGAGCGAGGACGAGACGGACTTCATGCGACGGTGGGCGGACGACCCAGAGACGAACGTCGTGATGGCCTACCTAGAGTCGGTCGTGGACGGCCGCGCGTTCATCGACACGGCGCGCGAGGCGACCCGGGAGACTCCGGTAGTCGCGGTGAAGTCGGGACGGACGAGCGCGGGTGCACAGGCCGCCTCCAGCCACACGGGCGCCATCGCGGGGAGCGAGGCCGCCTACGAGGCCGGGCTCGCGCAGGCGGGCGTCCTGCGCGCGGAGACCGTCGAAGAGTTCTTCGACTACGCGCGCGCCCTTGACGGCCTCCCGGTCCCCGAAACTGATGCGGTCGCGGTCGTGACGAACGCGGGCGGCCCGGGCGTGATGACCACGGACGCCGTCGGGGACTCCGATCTCTCGATGGCGTCCTTCGCGGACGACACGCGCGACGCGCTCGTCGAGACGCTCCCGGGGAATGCGAACGTCCACAACCCCGTGGACGTCATCGGGGACGCGGACGTCGAGCGCTTCGAGGGTGCGCTCGACACCGTCCTCGGGGATGGCGACGTCGGTGCGGCCGTCGTCGTCGCCGCGCCGACCGCCGTCATCGACTATGGCGACCTTGCGGCGTCGGTCGTCGCCTGCCAGCGCGAGCACGGCAAGCCCATCGTCGCCTGCCTGATGGGCGGCGAGCGCGTCAAGGAGCCCGTAGACACCCTGGAGGCGGCAGGCATCCCGAACTACTTCGACCCGGCGCGCGCGGTGGACAGCTTAGACGCGCTCGCGACGTACGCGGAGATCCGCGAACGCGACTACGACGAGCCCCGCGAGTTCGACGCGGATCGCGAGCGCGTCCGCGAGGTGCTCGAACGCGTCCGCGAGCGCGACTCGAACCAGCTCGGCGTCGAGGCGATGGACGTGCTTGACGCCTACGGGATCCCCACCCCTGAGAGCGGCATCGCGGAGTCGCCCGGGGCGGCCAAGGCGCTCGCCGATGAAATCGGCGGGGACGTCGTGATGAAGATCGTCAGCCCGGATATCCTCCACAAGTCCGACATCGGCGGCGTCGCCGTCGGCGTTCCCCCTGCTGAGGTCCAAGACACCTACGAGGACCTGGTGACGCGCGCGCGGAACTACCAGCCGGATGCGCACCTCCTCGGCGTCCAAGTACAGGAGCGCGTGGACACCGAGTCGGGTGTGGAGACGATCCTCGGGATGAACCGTGACCCGCAGTTCGGTCCGCTCCTCATGTTCGGCCTCGGGGGGATATTCGTGGAGGTGATGGAGGACACGACGTTCCGCGTCGCGCCCGTCACCGAGTCCGAGGCGGACGCGATGCTCGAAGAGGTGCGTTCGGCGCCGCTGTTGCGCGGGGCGCGTGGGCGCGATCCGGTGGACCGCGCGGCGCTCCGCGAGTGCGTCGAACGCCTCGGACGCCTCGTCACGGACTTCCCTGCGATCCTAGAACTTGACGTGAACCCCCTGCTCGCGCGCCCCGAGGACGAGGGCGGGGCGCTCGCGCTTGACCTTCGACTGACCGTTGACCCCGAGAACCTATGAGCACGAACACGACACTCGTCGCCTCGACCGAAGCCAGCACCGGAAAGACCGCCGTGACGCTCGCACTCGCCGCGAGCGCCCGCGAAGATGGGCGCCGTATCGGCTACATGAAGCCGAAGGGCACGCGACTGCGCTCGGCGGTCGGGAAGACACTCGACCAAGACCCGATGCTCGCCCATGACCTCCTGGATCTGGACGCCTCCATCGGCGACATGGAGCCGGTGGTGTACTCGCCGACGTTCGTCGCGGACGCCATTCGCGGCGGCGAGAACCCTGCGGCGCTCCGCGAACGCGTCCGCGAAGCCTACGAAACGCTCAGCGCGGACGCCGAGGAGTTCCTCGTGGAAGGCGGGGACGCCACCGCGACCGGCCGGGTCGTCGGCCTAGGCGAACCCGCGGTCGCCGACCTGCTGGACGCGGGCGTCGTCCTACTCGCGCGCTACCGCGAACCCGGGGACGTGGACGAACTTCTCACCGCGGCGGACGCATTCGGCGACCGGTTGCGTGGCGTCGTCTTTAACGCCGTCGCAGATGCCGACTACGACACGGTGAGCGAGGACGTCGTGCCGTTCCTAGAGAGCGAGGGCGTCCCCGTCCTCGGCGTGCTTCCGCGGGTGCGCGAGCTCGCGGGCGTGACGGTCGCAGACCTCGCGGACGAACTCGGCGGTCGCCTCGTCGCCGACAGCGGCTCGGACGCGTTCGTCGAGCGCTTCCTCGTCGGCGCGATGGGCGGGGAGGCCGCTCTCTCACACTTCC
>Ga0207754_100407_pt1 | contig 17515 bp, 12 predicted proteins | sample A23E1SouthBayCA_FD_187728 | JGI IMG/M metagenome (GOLD analysis project Ga0207754, IMG submission 187728) | Aerobic enrichment media microbial communities from Eden Landing Ponds, California, USA - A23 E1 (SPAdes) | ecosystem: Environmental > Aquatic > Marine > Unclassified | place: Emeryville... | reverse complement strand
CTCGCTCGCGCCCGGTAGGGCGCTCGCGAAGGCGCGAGCGAGAGCGCGCAGATGGTTCTGTCGGTCGTTGTCGTCGGAAAACCGCGATGTAGGAGCATCGCGGAGTCGGCGCGTGAGCGCCTTCGGAATCAGGTCGATTCCAATGTCTAGTAACAACGCTAGCGGAAAGGTCGTTACGGTCGATGAACAGGCATTCGAGAAAGCGGGCGGTCAGGCGGTCGATGAAGACGGCTTCCCAGTCGTCGACGAGACGCCGGAGTTCGAGGCCGCGGTCGAGCAGGAGACGCAGGCGAAGGTGGATGCGAACCACCCGGACGGGATCGCGGACACGAGCGAGGATCGGATTCACGGTGTCACCCTCGAACAGGAGGAGCGCATTCGGGCGCGGGAAGCCGAACTGGAGCGCATCAGTGCCCAGGCCGAGCTGGGAACGCAGGACGGTCGCGAGCAGCGCACGCGGGAGGTCGTCAGCGAGCAGTGTGGTCGTGACGAGCCGGCGCCGGCGGAGCGCACGGATCCCCGAGAGAAACTGACGCAAGAGGAACTCGCGGCGGTCAACAAGCAGGCGATGCGGATCAGCGACGAAGTGCAGGGCGGTTGGTCGAGGGCGGTCGTCGCGAAGCAGCTGGCCGAGAAGGTGCAGCGCGGGCGGGACGTCACGAAGGCGGTGCTGGAAACCCTCGAAGAGCTGAAGGCGGCGCCGGGGGCGATCGTGCCCATCGCGGACGTGCCGGATGTCCCGGTCGGTGAGGTGACAGTTCAAGGAACTGTGCAGACCCTTTGGGAACCGAGCAGTAGCGCGATTCAGCAAGTCGGGCTGATAGCGGATGACAGCGGGAAAATCAAGTTCACCTGCTGGGAGAAATCCGGGCAGACGATGGTGCGTGAAGGTCAGACAGTGCGGTTCCGGGCGGCAGCCAAGAACTGGTACGAAGGCCGGTGCTCAATCGCGCTGACCGGGTGGTCGGATATCCACTTCCCGGAGCGCGGTCGGTGGTGGGAAGAATAGCCAGCTGACGCTCCCCTCTTTTTTGCTATGTGCCGGACCGACCCTAACCCCGCCGCCCCACCCTCCGCTCCGTGCTCGCTCCCTACGGTCGCTGCGCGCGCAGCCACGACCGTTTTCAACAGCGGAGGGGCGACTTCAACACCGCCCAACCAGATGACGCAGGTCGTGTTTATTCGCGCCGGCGAGGGGTGCAGCGCGATGTCAACCGACTCATCCGAGTACCACGATTTCGATGCGTGGTTCGCCGGCTTCTTCGACGGCGAAGGCTGTATCCGCATCTCGATTGCCGACCGAGAGCGGTACAGTACCGGCTTTGAACTTGCACCAATGCTCCGAATCACCCACGAACAGTTGACCGGAACTCTCGACGCAGAAGGATGGATTGGCGTGAAAGTAAACCAGAATAGTGAGTATCGAGTCGACCATCGACTTCAGCCGCAGATCGAGGTCACCGAAACATATCGTGACCACCTGATGGAGGCGCTCTGTGCGTACTGTGATGCTCACGATGTGAACTGTCATGTGTCCAGTCTCGAAGCCAATGAGAACCGGAGCGATCAGTACATTTGGGGCGTGCAGGGTATCAGCAATACACGGACGCTCCTCACCCCGCTCCGCGATCAGTTCATTGTAAAGCGCGAACAGGTCGATCTCCTCCTTGACGAGATTCTACCCCGGATGGAACAGGGCGTCCATCACGAGAAAGAAGGCTTTCTTGAGGTGATATACTACGTCGACCGGTTCAACTCGTACAAAGGTGGCAGTCGAGGGAAATACACACTCGAGTATTTCGAGGACCTCTGGGGGATGGAATACACTCCCGAGTAGCTGTATCGCGCGGTGGCCCCACGAGAGAGCCAGATGAGGACACCTCTTGTTTTAGTGAGCGCCGGACCAGCCCAAGCCCCACCGCCCCACCCTCCGCTCCCGGCCTCCCTCCGGTCGGCCGGCAGCCACAACCGGAGTCACAGCTTTGCGAGTGGTGTCCCCAGAGACAAGACCGCTGTCGAGACGGAGTCTGTTTATTTGCCCCCTGGAGGGGTGGAGGGCACACCAGAACGTGCCCCCGAGAACCAATGTCCGAGGAACGCACTCTCACAGCCCAAGAGCGGCTTCGCATTCACCTTCGCGAAGCCCACCGCACAACCGACTCGCCAATCGTAGAAGCACAGTTAGCCGCCGCACTGGACGCTTGGAACGACCTGCCGCCGACACCTCTGCGGGAGTGTCCCGTCTGTGGGAAGGTCGGACTCCCAGAGCGGATTCGCAATCACGACTGTACGCAGTCGCTTGGGCAGGAGTATCGCTAGTCGAGCAGTCCCAAACTCAAACACTATAAACGATGGCGCTACCAAACCAAGACAAGATGGCTGATTCAGCGGATCTTCGCGAGCATATTCCCGATTCCTGTCGTGACCTGCTCGAGTTGTCCGATCAAGAGCTCAAGTCGGAAATTCCGGCGCTAGCACGCGACAAAGGGCGGATGGGCGACGTCGAACAGGCAGTGAAATCGCTCCCAAGTCACCACGATCTCTATCACGGCGATGCCCGTGACCTCTCAATGATAGATGACGAGTCCGTCCATCTCGCGGTCACCTCGCCGCCGTATTTCAACCTGAAAGACTACAACATCGAAAACGGCGGTGGGTCGGAAGGCCAACTCGGGGATATCAACGATTACGAGCAGTTCAACGAACTCGTCGACGAGGTATGGGAGCACATCTACGAGAAGCTTGTGCCCGGTGGCCGGCTCTGTGTGGTCGTTGGGGACGTCCTCCGCTCCCGGAGCGATCATGGGCGGCATCGTGTGCTCCCGTTGCACGCGACGATTCAGGAACACGCCACCGACATCGGCTTCGACAACCTCGCGCCCGTCATTTGGTACAAGATCGGGAACGCGAGCCTCGAGTCTGGCGGGAACGCCCGGTTCCTCGGCAAGCCCTACGAACCGGGGGCGGTGATCAAAAACGACATCGAGTATATCCTTCTGTTCCGCAAGCCCGGCGGATACCGAAGTCCGGACATCGCCGAGCGGATCCTCTCGACTATCGAGGCCGATACCCACCAGAAGATGTTCCGGCAGCTGTGGGACGACATCAAGGGTGAGCGACAGACAGACCATCCGGCCCCGTATCCTGCCGAACTGGCCGAGCGACTGATTCGGATGTTCTCGTTCGTCGGCGATACGGTGCTCGATCCGTTCGCCGGGACCGGGAGCACCGCCGTCGCGGCGAGTCGCTGTGGGCGTAACTCGATCAACGTCGAACTCGAGTCAGAGTATGTCGACATCGCAGAAGAGCGGATTCAGGCAGAACGGGGAACCCTCACGAACTACGAGAATCTGACCGTCGACGTGACGCGGTAGAGCGCGAACGTTTTTGGAAGCCGGCCCCGGTTTGCGACATCCTCACGTGCGTTCCGATGTGCTATTTTTTATATAGTAGCCTCAAGAACCCGCGAGGTAATGTCGGAGCATCGATATGGTGATGAACGGATTGTTGACTGGCTGAATCAGGAGCGCAACTGGAGTTATCCGCGGAACGTCCCTTATCATCCTCGGAGCGATTCGCATGGCGGCGCACAATGTCGGTATTTTGTCGATGATCTCCTCTATGAGAGCGATGCGATTCGGGAGGCGGCCGCCGCGGGCGAGCTCGTCTACCAGGAGGATTACGAGGTCGGGGAGGGCGGCCTCTCGTGGAACACCGACCTCGTGATCGGCCCGCCCGCCGACAGCGTTCAGGCATCGCTCGATGGCGACCGCGAGATGGCGCAGGCCAACCCCGCCGAGATCTATCTCGCGGCCGACGCCAAGTCGATCATGACCGAACACCAAAAGGCCCGACGCAACCGCCAGAGGGACATCAACTCCTTTGCGGATATTATGCATCACCACCACGAGAAAGCGCTGACAGCGGGTATTTTACTGGTGAACTTGGCCGAGGAGTTCGATTCTCCGCTGCGCGATCCTGACGATATCACCGACCACGTTCACATCGAGCGCATCGTCGGAGAGATCATCGAGATGTTCGACTCGATCAATCGGAGCGAGGGCGAGATCAGTGCTAATCTCGATGGTGCCGGTGTCGTCGTGGTTCGGCATTCTAATCTCATCGACGATATCGGTGATAGCGAGTTGGTTACGGAGCCGCCGGCCCCGCAGCCTGGTGATCGGATACATTACCGGACGCTTGTTCAGCAGATGGCTGACTGGATGGAAGCCCGGTTTCTGTCATGACGTCGGTGCCACCTGTCTCAGATGTCGAAATCGCGGACGCGGTCGAGTATTTCTGGCAGGAGCGGATGTCGAGGGCCGAGAACCGGGCAGATATAGACCATGCGCAGGAGGGCCGGCGTAAAGAGGTGACGAGCGGTGGACACATGGCCGAGTTTGAGGGCTTGCTGTATGATCTGCTCGTGGATGCTGGGTTGCCTGAATCCGCAATTTACACGGGAAAGTCCGCGGATTTACCGGGATATTACCGGCCATCAAAGGAATGGGATCTGGTCGTGCTACAGGAGGGTGATCCGGTGGCGGCGATCGAGTTCAAGTCGCAGACCAGTTCGTTCGGGAACAACTGGAACAACCGGGTCGAAGAGGTTGTTGGCAGTGCAACGGATTTCCGGACGGCAATGGAAAAGGGAGTGATTGATTCGCCGGTACGGCCATGGCTGGGGTATGTGTATTTGATGGATGAGCAAGGGACGCTGGAGGGTGATTCGATTTCGGCGACGGATGCAGGAATGGCGGACGCCTTTGTCGGCGCTTCGTATGCTGACCGATGTGAGGAACTGTGTCTGCGGTTGCTAGATAATGGAATATATGATGGGGCGTCGTTTTTGTTGTCGGGAGAAGAGGCCGGGCTGGATGGTGCGTATCGGACGCCGCATGATCGGTTGAAGTTTGAGCGGTTTGCTGCGTCACTCGTGGGGCACGTGGGGCAGTTTCTTGATGAGTATGGACAGCGGCAGGCCGAATTGGGGAACTATTGATCTGGACTGAGGTAGACTGGTCGAATAACAGCGGTGCTGTTCCATCGCCGTTCTCGTGGTCTTCCCGTTCTATGAGGTGCCGCTCGGTTCGATCTGGAAGTAGGGACGAAGGTTTGCCGACGAGAACGCCCACTACGAAACGGTATTCGGGGGACGTTGGGGGATAGTTCGACCGGGATAACTAAACACAGTAGCAACATCAAGGAAACGTGACCGGTCACCCCCTTATTTCGGATGGAATACACGACCGGTATGGTTTTGACAGTGGACGAACAGCCTAAAACGATGACTGATTACCTGAATGCATTCCCCGTCGATGTCTCCCAGATGGACGTTGGCATCTACGATATCTCTCCACAACCAACAACACCGGCCTGGAACCGACTTGACCAGCTCGAGGACGATGTCTCTTCTGGCACGGACGGGATCGGTGTCCGGTACCACGACGGCGACTCGTGGAGAATCGTGGCCTGCGGGGACTCTAACCCCCCGGAACAGATCAACGATACCGACAGCAATCTCACGCTCATAGAATCAAAGGTGTGGACGCCCGGGACAGATGGCGACCCTGAGGTGATGGCCGAGGCCCTCGAAACCGGACTCAAGGAATATCTCACCAACTACCGTGACTACTGGGATGGTGACTACAACCGGGTGTACCAGTACACTCCGTACGCATCCCAAGGGAGCTACAATATGCACCTTGGGTACAAGCTCTCTGTCGAGTATGGTGATGGGTTCCATCTCTTCCTCGACCCGACGTTCAAGTTTTTCTCCGAGAAATCGTTGAAAGAGTGGATCGACCAGGTCGGGATTGAGCGGGTGCAGGAACAATTCACCGGCGAGAAGTTCATCATGTTCAGCTCACGGACGAGCTACGCCACGCTCGAAACCGTGTACGAGGACCGGACTGTGATGGACGAGTCGGTGTACGGATCGACGATATACGAGCTCAACGCCGATTCTCCGGCACCCCAGGCCGAGGACGTCGAAGAAACGGATCCGCTGTGCGGTGTCACCTACATGAACAATCCGAAGGAGTACACCGTGTCCCCGGCCCTGCTCTACAAAACCCCTGGGAACAGCGACGCATTAAACGATTCCGCGATAATCACGCCGACAGAACGCCGGGATGAGATCCGGTCACTCGCTGAGGACGTATCGTATATCCGAGTCGGCAGCCAGCAATTTAATGTGGGCGACACCGAGCTATCTGGCGAAATCACCCGGTTCTCATACCCGTCCCTGATGTTCGGTAACGGCCACGTATTCGACCCGCAGACGCTGGGCGACCTCCCGGACAAATGGGAATGGGAAAACGAGATACAACGACTGCTTGACGAACATGGCCCGTACAAACGTGTGCGAGGCGAACGGCATATTGCATTCGCGTATCCAGACAGTTATCCGGAAACGGCCGAGGAAACGTACCGGGATATCCAGGAACACCTGCAGCAGTATGCACAGATCACGGCACCCGGCCCGGTTGGTCCGATCGAGCACACTGACCGCCGAGTGTGGGATAAGTGGGTGAACCAACAGGGCGACCAGATTGACGGCCTGCTGGCTGCTTTATCCGATGATTCCGACGATCGGTATTATTCGCTGGTCAACGATGTTGCCGGCGCACCAGTCCAGCACCTCACACCGTCCGCCTTGGACGATTACCGAGACAGCAGCCTGTTCAACGTCGCGATGGGGCTTGCGGCCAAGATTGGTGTCCGCCCATTTGTCCTCGCCGAACCGCTACATTCCGACGTAGTGATCGGGTTCGACGTAAACGGGTTCGACCAGAACTCGATCGGTGCCGTCACCCATGACGGGGACACCGGCGAAGTAATCACTCAAACGACGAGCGGATTCAGCGCGGGCCCGAGTACGGCCGCACCGGAGTTCGAGACGAAGTCAGCACTCCGAAACCAAATCGCAGAGGCTGTGGAGGAGAAGGACTCGGTGTCTTCGATTATCATCCAGCGAGGCGGGATATTGAAAAACACCGAGGAAGCAGCGGTCCGGGAGTTGATCCCGGAACTTGTCGACGAGGGGATGCTGCCCGAAAATGTTCAGTGGGGCGTAGTCGAGGTGAATTCGGACACACCGCACCGGATCTTCGATCAGGACTATGATCTACAGGCGCCGACCGGGGCCTATACGACGATTGGCGACCAGACCGGTATTGTGGTAAACGGTGGACATCCGTACGTGTGGCAGGGAACACCCCGTGCCACGAGCTGTACGCTGGTGGCGGCAAACAGTGAATGGGACATCACGGCATTGACGCAAGACGTTTTCCGGCTGTCCTTCCTTAACTGGGGGTCGCCAGGAAGTGTGAACATGCGTTCCCCGATATCGACCGACCTGGCGACAGAACTCGCAAAGATGTTCGAAAAGTGCAGCGAGATCCAGTATCTTCCGTTCTAGATCGTTTCGAGAAGGTTTCTGTTGACACGGGCTCGTAGAGTAACTGTGTCAGCCGTGTCAGTTCCCGGGTGTGTTATTGCATCAGCGAGCTCCCCTGTGTCGGGCGTGAAGAATTGTTTGGTGTCCTCGGTGATCGCGTGGAGGAACCGGTCATTCCACCAGTCGGTATATTCCGGGGTTCGCTTGGAAGACAGCTGATCGAGGTGGTCTCCATAGTCAGCGGTTTCCCTCTCAGCCAGTCGGTGGAGTTCTTCAGGGAACTCGTCGGCCAACGTTTTCATAACGTGCCGGTAACGGAGAGCCTCCGGCGGATGTTCCTGTCTCACCTGTCTAGCAGGGAGTTTATACGGATTATCGGAGAAAAGACACCGGGTTAAACTGACCGCGTATGCAGGACCGAACGTCAGCGTGCCGATTGTATCACAGTATAGCTCTTCGTACCAGTAACTGAGGGCGTCGGTAACTGTTTCTTCGCGATCATCGAATTCACTGGCGATCCGTCTTCGCTCCTGATTGACGGTGTCTGGAAGAGTGTAGCTCTCCCGGTAGTCCATGGTGACGTGCGCGATCTCGTGGGCAATTAACGGGGCAAACTCGTTGAACGATGCTGTGGAGATGTTGCGGGGGAGCCAGAGTCCATACACCGCTTCCTGGATGAACGTGACGAGAGCTGTCTCGTTCCAGCAGATGGGGATGATATCGAAGTCGATGCCGAGCGGGTGGCAGAGTTCGTCGACGACCGTACGGACGTTGTCAAATACCGCTGTCTTGTCCGATTCCTGGGCAGTATGGAGTTCGTAGTAGGAGATAATTTTCTCGATCTTCTGGAGGTTACCGTGGGCGTCCCAGAGGTCGCTGCAGATTTCTTCGTAGAAATCGCCGGTGTCCTCAGAGAGTTTGGCGAGGGTTTCGATGTCGAATCGGATTTCGTCGAGTAGTGTGTCGAAATCCGCTAGTAATGGATCGAAGACGTTGGCCGGGGTGCGAACGTCGTCGTCAGCGAGACGCTCATCTATGGAGTCTCGTCGGTTTTCCAGGTCGGCTAGTTTTTCGTCGACAGTCTCAGGCAAAGTTGCCTCTAAGTGCCTGCTTGTTCTCTTCGACGGTCTCGTTGGCGACGTCGCGGATATCCTCCAACTTGTCTTTGAGCCTGTCGAACTCGGGATCCGACAACGCTTGTGATGGCTGGGGGCTGTCCTGAAGTGATTGGAGCGAGGAGATAATGTTCTGCAGGTCCGGGCGAATAGTATCATCGGAGTCGCGCCAAGCGTTTTTCACGCCATTGTATAGGGGTTGCAGTTCTTCGTCCGTGTAGTAGGGATCGTGAGAGATCTCGAGCAGACGGTTGATGACCTTTTCCGCGTCTTCCAACTGTTGCTGAATGCGATCCCTGCCATACCGGTCGACGGCATCGTGCCGGATGATGGAGATGGCTTTGAGGGCCTTGTTGAGACTACGGCTGAGGTCCGTGTAAGTCTCTTTTTCGCGCTGGACCCTCCAGAGACTCATGACGAAAATGTACTCTAGCGTTTCACTTATAACTTGTGTGAACCCTAAAACAGCAAATAATCTGGGTTATACCGCCTAATAACGCTGATTTAGGGTGTAGTGCCCCTTCTACTAGTCGTCTGTGCTCTCGATCACGTACCCATTATCGTAGGCGTGTTCCTCCGGGGCACAACCCAGCGACCGGTGAGGACAATGCCGACAATGCGACCCAGGATCCGCCTCAAACGACGGCGAATCCGCCGCCTGCAACATATCCACAACATCGGTCCAACTGCCTTCGATGTCATCCCGATGAATCAAGTCAATCTCACCATCGGCGTCACCAGCCTCACCGACATACACATACCCGGCCCATTCCACCGGTTCGTCGAACAGTTCCTCACAGGCCCGGAGGTACAGCAAGAGCTGTGACGAAGACTCGATGTCTCGTTTCTCGAACGTTGTCTTATAATCCAACACGGCCAGTCCCTTCCCCGGCACCTGCCGCACCGAATCCATATACCCGATCACCGGGCCATCCACCCCGGGAATATCCGTCACTTCAAATGGGAGCTCGGCGGCGACTGGGTCCCACTCCATCAGATCTGTCGCGAATAGTCGATTAATACAGGTCTCGACCTCGTCACGTACCGATTCCAGGTCCCGGGCTCGGACAATCCGGTCACAGATATCCAACCACTCATCTTCTTCTGTGTCATTCCGGTAGAACGCTTCTTCCGCCACGGCGTGGAACACGTTCCCGACTTTCCGCCAGCTCGGTTCGTCCGACTGACCGACTGCTACTTCTGACGGCATCGGGTCATCGAACCCGTACAGCACGTGGTCCAAAAGGTGGCGGCGCGGACAGTCAGAATACGTCTCCAGCGAAGTGTGGCTGTGCTGGACAGGCAGCTCCGAACCGTCGTCGAACGACAGTGAACCTGGATGTATGGCATCCACCGCTGGATCTCGCGGTGTCAGGTCCTCGTCGAAGATTCCCTCCCCCAAGTCATGGATCTCCCCGATCGCCTGTTCGAGGTTCAGTTCGTCCTCGTACCTGTTGTAGTAGGTGATTGTTCCCGGTGTTATATCGGCTGCCTGCGCTACCTCTTCGGAAAGGTTCACGACCGTCTCTGGATACCGATCCTCGACCTCCTTGAACGTCTCTCGCACCGAACTCCACAGATTCATCTGGGGTTGTTCTGGTGACCACGGCGTATTGACATCCGGGAAAACCGTCTCCAACAGCTGTTCCGGTGAGTTTGCTGGTCCCGCCGCCTGAATACATTGCTCCCGCAGATATGACACAGACTTCTGCCAACCATCATACTCCTCCGGCGTCTGACTGAACACCACCAGCAACGACTCTGCCCGGGTCACTCCGACATGGAACGTCCGCCAGTCCTCTTCCTGCTTCTCCTGATAAGCGGACTCAGTCAAGGGATGCGTATACGCGTCATCCTTGATGGCTCGGATGATCGATTGATATCGATGCGCCGACCACGCGGCGTCTTCGGTCGTCGCCCATGACGGTGAATACGTCGTCACCCACTCGTCGTCCTCCAGATATGGGAAAAGCACGGTGTCAAACTGAAGCCCCTTGGCCTGATGGACGGTCATGATATTGACTTTGTCCTCAGACTGAGACCCAATACCGACGGCAAGGTCGTTATCACGACCTTTGAGCGACCGGGCCAGACTGTCGACGAATTCCTCGGAGAACCGGCGGAGAACGTTATCGCTTTCGTATGCCTGCAGGAATTTCTTGATACGGTCCAGCTGTGCACGATCTTCATCCTGCAGATACCATTCAATACACGTTTTGTCGACGAACGCGTTGTAGAAGTACGGTAGCGAATGACTGTCCTTGAGCTCCACTAACTCCTCGAAATCACTCCGTGCCCGGTTAACTCGATTCGGCTGCTCTAACGATATCTCCTCGAGACTCTCATGGTCCAAGACCGCCTCATAGAGTGAATCAACCGAAGCGGTCTCCAGAGCCTTCAAGTCCTCCTCGGTGACGCGGTAGACCAGCATCAGTACCCGGCGAAGATGGATATCTGAGGACGGGTCAACAAGCGCCCGGAAATAGGAAAGAATGGTCTGCACACCCGGCTGCAGGTCCGTCTCGCTCGTGCCGTCAATCCGATAAGGTATCTGCCGATTCCGGAGACTAGCGGCCACGTCCCTGGCCTGCTGGTTGGTCCGGACGATCACTGCGATATCACCAAGTGAACGGTCATCGATCTCATCGAACCCATCTTCCAGCAGCTGAGAGACCGTAGTCGCAACTTCCTGTGCAGTAGTCAGTTCCGTCCAGTCTCCAGCGACCATGCCGAGCCGTGCCTCGTCCGTTTCATCCCGTTCTACGTAGGTCTCTTCCTCCGATGGATCAATAATGCAATCGTCAGAAACCAGGTGTTTCGAATCGTACGCACCACACTGGTTTGCCATCTCCAGTATCTCCTGATCTGACCGGAAGTTCCGCTTGATATCGATCCGGTCGTGATCTGCGAATACGTCCCCGAGGTCGTTCAGTCCTTCCGGGTTCGCTCCGCGCCAACCGTATATCGCTTGGTCAACGTCACCGATCGCAAGAAGTTGCGCGTCACCTTGACACAGCCCGGTGACAACGTCCATCTGTACATCGTCGGTATCCTGGAACTCGTCACAGAATACGTAGTCCCACCTACTCTGAATCTCGTCGCTTACCTGTGAATCGTTAATCAGTGTTTCTGCTCGGTTGATGAGCTCGTCAAAGTCCAGCGCGCCACGGGACTCCAGCTCGGCCACGTAGTCCTGGTAAATCTCTTGCAAGCCGTGCATCTCTTCCAGGGCTTCGATGTAAGACCTGAGATGACCGAGCGGCGTCTGTTTCATGTCCGTCCACCAGTACGTGTAGGCGTTAGTACCAGACTCGAACAGTCCCTGTGGGAGGAAGTTGTACGCCATCACAGGGTCTTCCGCCACGAGAGCTTCCACCATCTCCGTCCACAGCTCCAAATATTCAAGATATGATTCAATGGTGGACCAGGTGTCACCCGACTGGTGGCTCGCAACCAATTGCCAGCGCGATAGTTCCTCCCGGTAATCGTCAAGATTGGCCGCGATACGTGCCTCGCCGGCCTCGAATTCATCGGAAGTGAAATTATCTGGGTCAAACAGTTCCGCTGCCCTCTGTTCCAGATCGATGACGAGCCGTTTGAGCTCGCCGACTGTCGATTCTGCCGGCAGGAATTCCTCTACATCGGCCGGTGACACGGCTTCCTGCCGCATCTCCCTGATGTAGTCCACCGCTTGTCCTTCTACCGCGGCTGCGTCGTCCTGACGCCGTGACACATACTGGTAGTCGTGTTCATCGATCAGATTCTGGATGGTGCGGAACCGTTGGTCATCGGTGATGACGTCGAAGTCCGGATCTAATCCAAGGACGTAGGCGTACTCAGAGACGAGCTGGCTGCAGAACGAGTGGTAGGTATAGACATCGATGTTATACGCCTGGTCGATAGACAACTGCTCCGCATCGGTGATGCTCTCCTGAATTGACGACGCAGCCTCGTTCGCAAACGTCAGAACAAGAACACGGTCTGACGGTGGGGCATCGACCGCGGTGAGCATCTTTTCGATTCGCAACCGCATGGTCGTGGTTTTTCCGGCACCCGCCCCGGCGTCGACACTCACGTATTCGTTGTCGGCGTCGAGGACATCTTCCTGTCCACCCTTCGGCGTCGGCCCGTTCGATTGTTCGGATTCAGACATTGAACATCACCTCCCGTTTAATCGCTTCCTGACAGCCCGCGGCATACGAACAGTACTGGCACGAGTTTTCGACAACCTGCTCGAAGTCGCCATTCCAGTGGTCCTGCTCGTTGAATACTTCCTCGGGGCTGTATGTCTCGTCGGAAATGTTTCCGACCATCCACGCGATCGCGTCGTCCACGGTCTGGCGACTCTCTGCGAGGAACTGCCCCATCCGCCGCTGCTCGATTACTGCCTCGCACTCATCTTCGGTTTCGAACGTGTCTTCCATTACACTCAGATACATTAGCTCCGTTCCGACGTCGTCAGTTCCATACTGGCTGAGGGCTTCCTCTGCTATCCGGGCACCGATCACTGTTCCGACTTTCTCCGGCGAATAATTGCCCTGGTCAAGATGCTTGTCGGCTATCTCGTCATCGGATTCATAGGGAACTTTGCTCCCCCACATCCGATCTGTCAGCCGCACCCCAACGAATTGGCTATCATCGGCCATGATGTAATCGACATCCTTCCCTACCTGCTGACCTTCAAAATCCGCGGTCAATGTGATATCAGGCCCGATCACTGGCTCATCTGAAACCGTAGCTGCCTGTTCGATCTTGTCCAGATGCGTGGATCCGACCGCATCAAAGTAGGCATCTACCCCGGCCTTGGCCCGGTTTTTCTCCGTGGATTCCTGCTGAGACGAGTGATGGTCTGCCGCATCAGTGTAGAATTCCCACGCAGAATCAAGTGCCTCCAACGCTGCGTCACGAGGGTCAACACCGTTGCTCCGGGCCTCATCGTAACCGGTGCAGATCGCCTTTCGGAGAAGCTGGCGGAACAGATCCTGATTCCGCTGGGTGTCCCCGGTCAGTTCGGCCACGTGCTCGAACTCGTACTTCCGCGGGCACAAGAGATACGTCGTCAGTTCTTGTGCGGTGAGGGGTTCAGTCACTTTGCATCACATCCCCGCGGGCCATGGCAAACTGACTGGCAACCGCGTCGGCAAACACCGGGTCCACGTCATCGTCCGACAACAGGTTCTGGATCACTCCGAACACCTCCTCGGTGTCCTCGATCTCCGCTGTTTCACCGGTGTGTGCGGCGTTGACGATACCTTCCAATTCCTCCCACGGCTGGTCGAGGATATACTCGACGACCTTCTCACGTGTCTGGATCGGCCGGTCGTCACTTTCCGGCGACAGGGCATCCACCCCAATCTGTTCCTGGTCCTGCAGATGATTGAGGTAGCGAGACGGGTTGTACGCCCGGCCCAATCCACTTTCCTGAGAGTCGTACGTGCAGAAGTACAGGTTCTCGGTGGCTGCCCGGGCACCAAGAGCCAGTTTGCGACGTTCTCGATGGTGGTAGTACGTGTCGAAGGCACTCGTCGAGCGGTCACCCGTGTAGGTTTCGTATGTTGTCTCTATCGTATCCTCGTCCACAGCGGTGACCGCCGGGTATTCTGGCATATTTTTCAACCACGGCTTGGGGAATAGTGGTGTCAATCGCTCACCGCCGGGATATTCTTGGTCCACCACGTTTAGCAAGAACACCGTGTTGTAGCTCTCATGTTTTACGCCCTGGATATCGGTGACTGTGATGCCGTGCGACTGGGGTGCGGTCTCGATGGTATGGGTGTATGCCGCGTCGAACCTGATAGCCCGCTCCAGCACGTGCTTGAACGTTGGGAGGTCACTGTCCATCAAGGTGGTCTGGTCAATAAACTGTGCCAGCTCGGTAACTCGCTTGATGTTCTGGAACTGTTCTTGGATCTCGATATGGCTTTCACCGGTGGCGACGCGTTCCTTCAGGTCCGTATTGACGATCCACCGGTTGAGGGTCGTGCTAGGCGATCCGCTACCGCATGCCTCTGCGAGCTCCGGGGAGAAGTCGTCGACCCGGGCGGTCAGCCAGGACCTTGCGTCTTCGTCCCGGTTCAGCAGGAACTGCACAAAGGCATAGAGTTCCGTAACAGCCGGATCCTCTGCAAGCGCCGGTGCACCCACGGTCTGAGTGGGAAGACCGGCAGCCCGGAGATGGCGACGAGCTTCTGACAGCCGATCACCGAGACTGTTCACGACAACGGCGAAATCGCTGTATTCGTCATCGTCGTCGTGTCTAAGGTACTCAATTTCATTGGCGACGGCACTGATCTGCTCCCGGAATGTGGATTCGTGGAGGTGTGTCCCTGAGACTGTGTCCGTGAGATCGATGTTGGTGGCTAGGAACGATGCTATCCGGCCTGGCCCGGTCACGGAACGCCGGGTGCCAGCAGGTTCATCGAGAGTGGGCGGTTCTCCGGTTTCGAAGTCGATGACACTGTCTTCGCGGAGCTCGTTGAGTTCTCCCGGTTCAGTTTTCACGCGTTGGATGCTGGCGTTGCGTTCCCCGATTGCGATCAGGTCGGCATCTTGGGCGAGATGGGCGAGGTACCGTCGGTCGTTTGCGGTATATTCCTCGAATTCGAGGGCGAGGATAGCTTCAAACCCGGAGGCGACGTGGTCATAGGTCGTGTCGTCCTGTAGTGCGTCCGTACCACGGGGGATGATGTTGGCCCGTTCGACAAGTCCGTGTGTATCTAACCGTTCATGAAACCGGTCGTTGAGACAGGCCAACGTTGCTATCAGGATGTGTCGTTCTGCTTCGTCGTCTTCCGGTGTGAACCCGCCTTGCCGGGTGGCCTCGAGCAGGACTTGTCCAACGTCCCGTCCGAAGCTGTCCTGCTCGCTTGCAGTCTGGAAGAATTCGATGACGTCCGCCCGCTGGTAGTTTTCCGGCCATCGTACATTGTCGATCCGGGTTGTGGCTTCGTCAACGAGGTCTTCCCAGTTGGTGGATTCGATGACGTCGGCGAGGAGTTCGATACGTTGTTCGTATGCCAGCCGGTCGATGTCCGGGTCGTTGATTTCGACGACGTGGGAGGCGTGTTGTGGAGTTGACTGGACGTTAGGGCGAACCTGCAGCCCGAGCGCGGTCTGTATGTGGTCAGCGAGCGGGTCCAGATTGCAGGGGATGCGTTTGAGGACGAGTATGTCGCGGGGATTGTGGTCGTCGAGGAGTTCCTCATAGACGGCGGCGAACTGGTCGGTGAGGGGAGCTGGAGAGAAATTTAGTGCGTAGAACTTACCAGTTGGGGGAGTGTCCGTATCCATTACCTACGTCATCCTGTCGGAGAACGCAAAAGTATTCTGCCGATAGCGAGGTTATGAATATCATATCCGTTATTGCCGCCTGGAACCCGTGCTCGCTTGGTGTCACTGGCCTGTATTATCTGTGCTGATGGGAATAATCAGTCAGGATCTGCTCTGTTGAATCCGTCGAGGGCGAAGGGATAACGTCGCTCTGAAGGTGGAAGCGAAGCGGAAGAGCCGAATGTGCCTAAACTACTCTTCCGCTTTGGGAAGCAAGCCGCGTCGCTGGTTCAAAAGCGCTGTGCCGCCAGTCCAAAGGCGGTGAGTGATCCGGCTGGCAACGGATTTCCCGGGTGAAAGCACCTAACTCACCACTTTTTGTGCGTTCACATGGATGCGACGTACCGCGAAATCGTGGATTGGGCGAGTGAGATGGATCAAGTTTATAGAGTGTTACAGCTGTCGTGGACGGTGTTTCCCGCACTCTCAACGCTGTACCGGTCATTCGAGGGTTGCCACTGTCAGTGTGGCGCAGGTTCCTTCGGGAGCCTGCGCAGATCTGCGATCCGGGCTCGCATGGTGCCATCGATGCCACGTCTTCGACCGCGAAACGGCATCGAGACACTACCAACACCGCTCGAATCGTCACATACGCACGCTCAAAACGACGGCGCTTATCGATACAGACACCTCCTTGGTCGGTCGGAAACACCGGTTCGGGACAGACCTGAGTGACTTCCATTAGGGATTGTCACTCATAAAGTAGTGACTGGGGCCTATGTGACCTCTCAGAGTATACTCTATTCGCCTTTTGATTACGACTGTCCTCTCTCAGAGGGTAGTAGACGCGGTTCTCTGACGTTCGTTCACTTCTCCTCGCAAATGTATGGATAGAAAGCTGGCCTCGGCACTCAGAGGCATCTTCACTCCCTATTGCAACCCATAGCATGCCCTTCAATGAGACACCATCGCCGTAGGTGAGATGGGATAATTTCTATCATCCCCTGAATGGGTGAGGGGCTCGCTGTACTGGCGGGTTCCCGAAACACGGTGAGAACGATGGCAACCAGAGACATCTACGAAACTGGCTTCGACGAGGACGTCCGAACGGAATCGAGTGCGAACCAGTGTCCCGAGTGCGACGGCCGAGTCACCACGAACGCGGTCGAAACAGTCTGCGAGGACTGTGGCCTCGTCGTCGACGAGCAGCGAATCGACCACGGGCCCGAATGGCGAGTATTCGACGAGGACGAACGCGAACGGACGGGTGCGCCGCTCACGGCGACGCGGCACGACCGGGGGTTGTCGACTGAGATCGGTCGGGGTACCGACGCGAACGGGAATAGACTCTCCGGACGGAAGCGCCGTCAGGTCGCTCGGATGCGCCGAGAGCAAAGCCGGGGGCGGTTTCAGTCGAAAGCCGAGCGCAATCTCGCGCACGGTCTGGGTGAGGTTCGCCGGATCGTGAGCGCACTCGAGCTGTCCGAGATGATTCGTGACCAGGCGTGTCAGCTCTTCCGGAGCGCCCAGAACGAGGACCTCCTGCAGGGCCGGTCGATCGAAGCGATGGCCACCGCAAGCGTCTACGGAGCCTGTCGGTGCAACGGGCGACCACGAACGCTCGACGACATCACCGAGTCGGCGCGCGTCGAGCAATCGCGGGTGACGAACGCATACACGACGCTGAATACGGAACTTGGCCTGCCAGCCCAACCCGTGACGCCCAGTG
>Ga0207754_100405_pt1 | contig 17569 bp, 18 predicted proteins | sample A23E1SouthBayCA_FD_187728 | JGI IMG/M metagenome (GOLD analysis project Ga0207754, IMG submission 187728) | Aerobic enrichment media microbial communities from Eden Landing Ponds, California, USA - A23 E1 (SPAdes) | ecosystem: Environmental > Aquatic > Marine > Unclassified | place: Emeryville... | reverse complement strand
CCTGAAGAGATCACAGCCGGACGCGTGTATCCACAGCTGGATGACTTGGTCGAGAAGGGACTTGTCAAGAAGGGGAAGAAGAACGGACGAGCAAACGAATATCGGCTGACAGGGCGTGGCGTGCGAGGCCTCAAAGGCCATCGAGAGTGGGAAAATCAGTATCTGGCTCCGATTGACGAGCTATCTCCGTAGTAGTGTAAGTAGTAGATACGAACCCCTCCAGAGACAGTTGATCACGCTCAAGCTACAGTTTAATACTAATCTTAACATTAAGAAGGGCGTCATAGAACAGTTGACATGGTTTTCAGATATCGGTCGTAAGGACTGTTATTGTTGCTTCTGAATAGCGGCAATAATATCTACATCTCAGACACCGGTTTTCCGGAGACTACTGAGGTGTGTGAATCGTTTTGTAACACCTTGACGCAGTAGTGTGAGTGGTAGACACGAACCTCCTCCAGAGTCAGCTGATCACGCTCAAACCACAGTTTAATACTAATCTTAATATTAAGGACTACTCTGAATCTATCTCAAACTTCCGTCGAGCCTTGTCAGCGACCTCCGGATGCCGATTCGCTAACCGCTCCAACTGGTCGCGGAACTCGTTGCCCGGATCAACGTCAATGTCATCGCTCGCACGAAGCTCGTCGTAGAAGTATTTCATTTCTGGCCCGACAGCGAAACCGATTGTTTCCGATTTCGTACCGTCCCCAGCCATGGCCTCAATAAATTTCTCAGTTGCACCACTGCTGTCAGTCGCATCTGTTGTCTGTTCCTCCGCTGCGTCATCAAGTGCGTCGCCGAATGCGTTGTCTCCCATGGGTTAATCTTAATCTTAATATTAAACGTAGTTTTCAAACGTTTCTTCTGTAATTCGGATCTCTCCGGTGTCGACGTACTGTTCTGCTCCACCACGGAAGCCGTGGTAGCACTGCTGTCGGACATCTCGGGGTGTACCGTCAGATCGGTCTACGACCTTCCGAATCGCGCCGGCGCTGAATGGGTCGGCTGGATATCCCTCAGTGAACTCCTCGTCTCGTGCCCACGCAAGCCACCGGCCGATTAGTTCCTCGGTCTCGGCAAACTCAAAACGTTCTAGCGACCGATGCTTCGCGACCAGTCTGGAAGATAGCGTCTCACGAAGTTCGTCGATGCGATCTCCGGCAGTTGGTGTTCCAAACAGGAACAGCAAGAACACTGGCTCAGATTCTCCGAGGTCTCCAACACTCTGGAGGCCCGCAAGCAATTGTTCGAACGTACTCTTCCGTCGGGCGGCGTCTTCGAGCTGGTCCACTTGGATGATACAACAGCGGTCTTGAGTTTCCAGTTGGTCAGCCACATCTTCGACGACAGATCGAACTTCGTCAGTCGCGTGCGGGTATGAGTCTGGAACATCTAAGTAGTCGTAGCGCTGGAGTTCATCCAATAGTCGGGTATAGAAGCGCCGAGTCGTGATCGACTCGACTTCTTTAATCCTCGCGATGGCGAACTCCTCGCTGCGAGGACCATCTCGAAGCGCATCGTACACGAGTTCTCGGAAGTGGGTCTTCCCAGCCCCGCGTTTGTCGATTACTGAGACGTGGCCTGCCCGATTGATGATATGGCTGGCAACCTCTTTGAGCAAATCCTGATTGACGTCAACGGCAATGCTGGTGTCAGGTAACGACTCCGCAGCAAACGGGGTCCGTTCCCCGGTGAATCCGAGCTGATTCCCGTAAGTGGCCTGGGCACTTTCTGCCGCGTCAAGTGCTTCAGTGAATGTATCGGTCATTCCACGTCTGGTTTAACATTAGCCTTAGTCTTAAGATTAATCCAGACCGTCATGCAAACGTCTGACGATAATTGTGGAGGCGGTCGCGAGCCATACTGATATTATGTTGTATTTCAAAGGTCAGAATCTAAGCGAGATCGGTATAGCGATATACAATTTACTGAAATCGGAAATACCGTCAAATCACTTTTATAGCGCCTGAAACGCCGATATTCGGGTTCGCGGGTTAGGTTTGTATTAGTGTAGTAAGCACCACCAGTTTTACCCGGACCGCCGCTGTATGGGAAGCATGGATCGGCTTCCGCCTGCATACGACGCTACTCCCGGGGGTGACGCCCTCGAAACAGCCATCGAGAAACGACTCGTCGATATCGACTCCGGGCGCTACCGAACAAACGTCGCGAGCGTGCTACGGAAGTTCGCAGCTTGGTCCCGGGACCAGCACAATATCTCCAGTCCCGAGGACATCGACGACGACCTCTGTCGGCAATACGCTCGTGACCTTGCTCGAGCTGATGACCGAGACGATATTTCACCGGAGACTGCTCGTCGGTACTTCGCGTATGTCCGCTCGTTTCTCACGTGGAGTGTCTATGAGGGCTTGATCCCGACGAACCCGGCCAAGACCAACCACGCCGAAGGTCCGCTCCCGACCGATGAGACCGAAACAGACCAGCAGTACTGGACCGCCCGGGACCGCGACGCTATCTGCGCTACCGCGACGGCTCGCGTCGACAAGGCCGGCGAGAGCGACGATATCGACCGCACGGCGGCCTACCGCGACCAAGCACTCGTCTTCTTGCTCGCGTACTCCGGTGCTCGCAGCGCGGAACTCGTCGCTGTTTCTGATGATGAAGAACGGAACGGCCTGCGGTGGCGGCACGTCGACCTCAAAGCCGGCACAATGCAGGTGTTCGGAAAGAACCGCACCCGCGAGTCTGCACCGATCCTTGACGATGCTATCCGTCCACTCCGGCGGTGGAAGCAGCTTCGAGAACCCGATGAAGACGAAGCCGTGTTTCCGCGACTCGACAACGCGGCAAAAGCACTTGACCCGACGCCGTCGATCACAACCCAGTCAGCTCGGAATATCCTCGCCAAACTCTGTGAGTGGTCCGACTACGACTTTGATGAACCGCTGAAACCTCACGGTGCTCGCCGTGGCCTCGGGCGGGAAATCTATCGCGAGAACCCACAGCTGGCACAGGACGTACTCCGGCACAAATCCATCGAGACAACCCACGAAGGCTACGCTCAGGAGGCCGCAAAACGGACTCGTGACGAGGCAAACGACATCATCTCTGGTAAGGAGACTAACTGACGCGGACTATGCTGGTATACATCAGTTCAAAAAGTAGTTTATTTCATGACTTCTGGAAGGAACCATCCACTCAGTAAGTGTGCGTGTTGCCCGCCAACGGTTCTGCCAATATTAGTAAATTTTCTGAGCGCCGTGCAAGATGCAGGGTGCACATCTCGCACAACTAGTGCTGTATTTTAACGGTACATATTGAGACGCTGCAGGACCGAGCCAACCAATACCGCTATCGGGATGATTTCGAGCCGGCCGACCCACATATTGAGTATCAGCATGGCCTTCGCAGTATCGGGCATATCCGGCCCGGTGATACCACTGCTGAGGCCGACGTTGCTCTGTGCACTCATCACGTCGAAGATGACGTACTCCAGCGGGTGAGCGGGTGAAAGCACGCGGAGCAACACTGCGACGCCGATTACGAGGAACGTAATCCAGAGGATGAACACGACTGTCGCTTCGGTATACTCCCGTTCAGCTTGTTCTTCACTGAGGCGTCGCTCGCCGATCTGGAGATACCTGATAGCGGATTGCGGACGAAACACATCCTGAATCTGCCAGACAGTCCCCTTGATCAGCGTAATCACACGGATAAGCTTGATTCCGCTGACCGTTGAGCCCGCTGCAGCACCAGTGAGCATGCCGAGACAGGCCCACAGTGTAGCACCGGCACTCCAGACTTGTTCGGTTCCGCCGCCGATTGCCGCACTTCCGAAGCCGGTGTTCGACGTCGCGGAGACGAACTGGAACAGCGCAATTCTGAACGTCTCTTCGAGCGTCGCGTATTGCCCGTTCGCATACAGAATCCCCGTGAGGACGAGCGAGCCGACGGTGAACCAGATGAACACCCATCGGGTCTGGAGGTCGGTATACAGATTCCGCACTTCGCCTTTGAATATCAGATAGTGGACGGGGAACGCGATACTGCCTGCTACCATAATCGGCACTGTCGCGTACTCGATTAACGGACTGTCGTAATGGCCGATCGACGCTGCGTGGACGGAGAATCCGCCGGTAGCGATACCAGTCATCCCATGGTTAATCGCGTCCCACAGTGGCATGCCAGCCAGGAGAAACAAGGCAATCGACCCGAGCGTGAGCCCGACGAAGATCTTCCAGATCTCACGGACGGTGGTCACGATGCTCGGGTGAATCTTCTCGGAGCGCGCTTCGCTCTCATAGAGGGTGTACGAGCCGCTGCTTCCACCCCGCCGGAGGATAGCGACGGTCAGGACGATAACGCCGACGCCGCCGACCCACTCGATGAACGACCGCCACCAGTGCAGCGACCGCGGCAGTTTTTCCTCAACGGCGGCCACCGTCAGCCCGGTGCCGGTGAAGCCGCTCATACTCTCGAACACCGCATCCAGCGGGTTGAGAAAGATAGCGGTCGTCTCGTCCATCGCCGGTGTGTTCATCCAGACCGGGAGCGGGTCAAGCTGGATAGTCCAGGCGATGAGGAGAAACGGCAGCCCACCGAGCACGCCGACGAGCGCCCACGCCGTGGCTGCGGTGACCATCGCCTCGCGTTTTTCCGGCGGATCAGCGTCTCGATAGTGCCAGACCAGCACACTCCCGATACCGGCCATGATGAGCGCCGATACGATGAACGCCGGAATCGCAAAGAACTCACCGTTCACCGCTGCGACGATGATAGAAATCACCATCATCAAGGAGATGGCTTGCACGATACGACCGACGTCGCGGCCGACGGTTCGTCTATTTACAATCATCTCAAGATAGTCGCGGACTGCTCACAGGCTGAAGCCGTTCGATTCGTTCGTTTCGTGGTCTTCGTAATGGCCGAAGATATCGGTCACTTCCGGCGTCGCCCCCGTTCCGGAGTATACCGTTAACAGGTCCCCTTCTTCGAGACGAGTCTGACCACGCGGAGTGATTGGCGAGTCCGATTCTTGCCGTTCAACCGCAACAACGAGCGTGTCTTGGTCGAGCAGTCCTTCCTCGTCCGCTTCGATGAGGGTCAGGCCGGCAATCGGCGCATCCTCGGCGACAGTAATCTCGAACACTTCGGCGACATCGCCGACCCGCATGTAATCGATAATCGATGGTCGGTCCACAGATCTGAACAGCGATTCGGCGATGAGGCGCTGTGGGTTCTCCATCGTGTTGACGCCGATCTGTCTGAAGAGGTTCATGTGCTCAGGGTTGTGGACGACGGAGACGATGGCAGGAATTTCCAGTTCCTGTGCGAGCAAGGAGATCATGACGTTGGTCGCGTCCTGGTCCGTCGTCGATATGATTGCGTCAGCGCGTTCGGCCCCGGCGTCCTCTAACGTCTCCTTGACCGTTGCGTCCGCATTGAGTACCATACAGTCGAACTCGCTGGCGACTTCGTCCGCTCTCGTTGCGTCTTTCTCGATAACGACGACTTCGTTTCCGGTACTCGTTGCAATTTCGATGAGCGGCGTTCCGATATCGCCGGCTCCGACAGTGATTATATACATGTACTATCTCTCCTACTGGTGTCGTTTGCGCCGCGTAATTCGTGGTCAGGATGCCGTACACAGTGCTCGTCCCGCTGCCTGCTGATCTGACATCGCGGACCTGAGTGCGGGGTCACTTGGCAGTAGATTACGGCCCTGCAATAAAAACCCCGCTATCTTGCTGCATCAATATATTAGGGAGTTTTAATTCAGTATTCCGAAGTGGTGTCGGTTCCACCACCAAAATTTGAGTGATATAAAATCAATCGTGTCTTCACGAGGGTGTCATCGGCTTGTTGGTATTGCCGAAGGATCCCAGTGTCGACTCGGGCACGCCGTCCCGGGCGAAGACGGAGATGAGATCACCAGCGCGGATCACCGTATCTCCTTTCGGTGTAATCATTTCATCCTCCCGCTCAATGGCGATTACAAGGACTTCACTGTCAAGCAGTGATTGCTCGTTGGCTTCGCGTAGTGTCATGTTGACGATCGGTGCGTCCTTGCTGACTGTCACATCTACCACTTCGGCTCCGCCGGAGAGTGATACCATGTCGGTCATCGCACCCTGTTTGCTCGCGCCGTCTGGCCCGAACGGCTCGTATGGTGTAAAATACTCTTCCTGAATCAGGTCTTCGTCCTCAATCTCCAAGCCGAGCTTGCTGAGCTGATGTGCGATCCTCGTGAGGTCGCTCATGTCTTCGCCCACAGCTTTGATCTGAAGATTGCCACGCCCTGTCCGGAGCTCTCGGACGTTTACCACACCAGGAATGGTGAGCGCCTTTCTGGCTAGGTTCTCTCGCTCACTTGCAGAGGTGTTACAGACGAATAGATTGGTCATACGACTCTCACACCGCTCGTAATCGATATCCGCGTGATACCCCTTGATAATTCCCGCATCTTCGAGTTGGTCGATGCGGTTGCGAATCGTCCCCGGGGACACATCCATCTCCTCGGCGACCATCGGAGCCGAGATGTTCCGTGCATCCTGCTGCAGCGCGTGGATGATGCGCTTGTCAATTTCGTCGAGACGCCGGCTCATACGGGAATTACAGGGTGCATGCCAATCCCTTTTTCCCCTTCTGCCAGCGTCTACGATTCGAGGCGTCGGACGATAGCCTGACGGATCGACATCGCGGACTCTTCGGGACCCCGGGCCATGACCACAGTCCCATCAGTCTGTTCACCAATCGTCTCGGGTAACGAGCCGAAGACGGCCTGTGACACTGCGCCAGTGCGGGTCGCACCCACACAGATTGTATCGTACTCCGAGGCCGCATCGAGAATCGTCCCGTCGATATCCTCGGTGACCTCGATACGGCTCTCATATTGGCCCGCTTCGAGACCAGCCCGCTCGACGAATTCTTCGATGAGCTCCTCCCCGCGCTCCAGTGGCGACGCACCCTCGTCATCGTCGCCTGGTTCCTGGACGTTGAACAGCGTCAGCGAGGTATCCTGGTCGGCCGCTTCAGCAAACTCTGTCGCCCGCCGGGCGGCAACTGGTGCGTGTGGGCCCTCGCCGGCGAGGATCATGATGTCTCCCTCTCCGCGCCCGTCCTCGGGTCCGAGTTTCACCAGCGTCGCATCACACGATGCGCGGCCAATGACAGGGTCAATGGTAGAGCCGAGAACGTGTTCTCGTCGGCTTCGCTTGCCTTTCCAGCCGAGGAGGACGTGGTCGGCGTCTTCCTCCTCGATGACGTCCAGAATCGCCGAGCCGGCGTTGCGGCCGACGATCGCGCGGGTTCGCAGACCGACGTCGAGCTCGTCGGCGATGTCCCGTGCGAAGTCCAGCAGTTCCTGTTGTCGCTCGACACGTGCCTCCTCGAAGGTGAGGTCCTGTTCCAGTGAGGTCTGCTGTGGGACTTCGATGATATTCACCGCGATTACTTCGGCCGTCTCGCTATCGTGAGCGTGTGCACTGGCCGCTGCCATCCGGAGCAGGTCCCGTTCGGTTTCGGGGTTCGCTACCGGCACAACAACTCGGTAGCGCCCCTGTCCGTCGGTAACTTTCGTCGGTCCCGGTGCGATTGCCTCGCCAACCAAGCTCTGGCTGAGCGCCCGATCGCGCGCATACACGAGATACCAGATTACACCGAAGACAACGATGACACCACCGATCGCCTGTACGACGATGTTCATCTGGAGCAGAATGGCGATACAGGCGATAAATCCGAGAATCGGCACGATAGGGTACAGCACGCTCGGAATCCGGAACGCGGGGTCGTAGGCCTCGGGGTTGGCACGCCGCAGGACGATGACGGCGACGTGGACCAGCGCGTACGTGACGAGATACATGAAACTCGCCACCTCGGCGAGCGTCCCGATCCCGACGCCGATGGCGATGAGGACCAACGTGATGATCCCAGTCGCAGCAATTGCGCGGTACGGTGTCCGGAACCGGTCATGGACCTCGTTGAGCCAGTTGATGAGAATCTTGTCCCGGCCCATGGCGAAGTTCACACGGGCCGCCGAGAGGATGCTCGCGTTCGCACTCGACACCGTCGCCAGGACGGCACCGACTATCATCGCCAGCGCCCCGATTGAGCCCATGAACTCGGTCGCCACATCGGCCACCGGAATCTGTGAATTTGCGAGTACCTCGATCGAGAGCGTCCCCGTCGAGACGAACATCACACCGACGTACATCAGCGTCGGCGTCACGACGGCCGCAATCATCGCCAGCGGAAGGTTCCGACTTGGATTCTTGATTTCCTCGGCACTAGTCGCAATCACCTCGAAGCCGATGAACGTCACGTAGACAGTCCCGATGGTGGCCGCGACCGCCGGCCAACCGTTGGGATTGAATTCACCGATGGTCGGCCCATCGATGATTCCGATGCCGAGGAATGCGACAATAAGACCGACCAGTGTGAGAACGATAACGTTCTGCAGTGCACCGGTCTCTTTGACGCCATAGTAGTTGACTCCGGTCAGCAGCGCCGCCATGACGAGTGCGGCGACGGTGATCCCGATATCTCCCCATCCGGAGAGAAAGCCGACATACTGCCCGAGGCCGGGTAGCAAGTACTGACCGAACCCGATCATGTAGAAGGCACTGGCAAAGGTGAGACCAGCCCACATTCCCCACCCAACGATGCTGCCGAAAAACGGCCCGAGTGCCCGATTGACATAGTAGTAACTCCCACCGGCTTTGGGCATCCCGGTGGCCAGTTCCGACAGAGATATCGCCGCGAGCAAAGAGACCAATCCGCCAGCGAAGAAGGATATCATGCTTGCTGGGCCCGCCTGTTCGGCGGCGATACTCGGCAAGACGAAGATGCCGGCACCGATCATCGTCCCGAGACCGATTGTGTACGCTTCAAGGAAGCCGAGGTCGCGTGCGAGTTCCTGCTCAGTCATTGTTTGGTAGTGTGATAACGGGCAGGTCGCTCTCCGAAACGAGTGACAGTGCCACATCGCCGGTCAGCAGGCGGACCCACCGACTGCCACCACGTGGGGTGAAGACGATGGCACTCGCGTCGATATCGTGTGCCGTTTCGATAATCGTTTCTGCAACGTCAGTCCCGTAGCGGATATCAGTTGTGACGGTGATATTGGAGTCCTCAAATACGCCACGGGCGCTATCGAATATCTCGTGAGCGTATTCTTCACGCTGTTCAACTGAGGCCTTGTCCGGTGCACCACCGGCCTTCTCAACCACGTTGATAACGGTCACGTTGCCCCCCACTGATTCTAGATACGGTCGAACAGCCCGCATCGTCGCTTCAGCGTCTTCCGGGGAGGCCACGGGCACCAGTACATGGGTGAACATCGATGTGGGCATGTTACACCCTCTCCAATCCGGTGCCAACGTATCGGGTATGATACCCTCCGGCAGCTGTGTTCCGAACCATACTCCAAAGTGTACGGGACTAGTTTATCAATTGTTTGCTTCCAGCAACACCAATTTGTCGTATAGGGAGTATATATTCTTCTAGCTGCTGAATGAGGAACGATGCCGTGGATTTATTATGGATAGACAAGCAGTAATCGCATGGCTCACGCTGAAACGAGTCTCAAAGAGTTTCTGGAGCGGTCCGAAACTCCTGATTCTCCACCACGTATTCTGTATCCCATTTTCAGTTCCCACGACAATTTCACGTTCGAAACCGCATTGAATATCGCAGAGGGCGTAGGAGGGGAACTCCTTGTGTTGGATTTACTTTCAGATGACTCCCTCCGGAGTGGGGAAACCACCCCTGTCGGTCGAAAACTACTGCAAGCCAATCTGGACGAAAACCACACGGCCGACGCACATCTGATTGCCGAGGAAACGAGCAGTCCACTCAAAACAGCGATCAAGGTAGCACAGCAACGAGATATTCAGCTTGTCGTCCTCGATGAACACACGCCGGAACGGTTCGGGGAGGGGCTTCGCGGTGACGCGGCCGACCGGATGCGAAAAAAAGCATCGTGTGACGTCCTCTCGGTCACATACTCACGCGCAAGTCCAGGGATCGCATCAGTACTCGTCCCGGTCGCCGGGGGTAAACATTCTGGCCTCGGCGTCGTCGTCGGGGGCGCTCTCGGAGTAGGCGCGGACGCACCCGTTGACCTCTTTCATGTATCCGAGGAGAAAACCGATGCTGAAGTATCACGGGTCTCGGAACTGTTCGAAAGGGCTCGGGACCGCCTCCCTGAATCGGTCGAACTGGATACGTGGCACCTCGAAGCACCCGACGTCGCCGAGGCAATCATCAACGAGTCCTCACATTACGACGTGACTGTAATAGGCAAACCGACCCAAAGCAGCCTCCGGGAGTTCGTTACGGGTTCGATTACAGCAGCTGTGACCAAGGAATCGGAAAACGCCGTCCTCACAGTACAGCGAAACGGTGATTCTGGATTCGCCTTCGAATAGGAGTAGCGGGGGCATCGAAACAGTGACTGCACAGTCTCAGTATCTCCGACTACTGTGATGAGCCAACTACGTCTCGTCTATCAGCGCCCCAACCGAGCGCTTCCTCTCGGCGTTGAATTTTTTGAATTCGATGGGGAACCCACCAGACAGAAGAGTGTTCATATATCTGCCATGGTTTCGGTACGAGTAATTTAACTCAGATATAGAACTGTATAAGGAATCTAGACACTAATTTTTATAAGGAAGCGCAATTTCTAGAGCGGAGAAGGCAGCTCCCGTATGGGCAGCCAGGTCGTGCGAAGAGCGGTCACCGGCCTGAAACGACCGCTTAGCGGGCTAGAAACCGCAGTAACCGGAAGAAAATATGACCCAACCTGATACAGCTCCCCCCGACGATATCCCGGAGGAAATCACGACGGCACTGGAAGCCAGCAGTGATTCCCAGCTCAGGGAGATTATCCATTACGCACAGCAGCTCCTGCGGGAGCACCCACCGCTCACGGATGCGATCGAATCACGGGCGGGCGAAGAGCTCGTTCGAACAGAAGACCACGGAGCGTACACGATCGTCGTCGTCGAACGACCGGACGAAACGGGCGAAGCACGTGGCCCGTTCGCCTACAGAGTCAGTTGGGAACACGGTATCGACGACGACGGCAAGTACCGGTGGCACTATCTCGGAAAAGTCTACGATGCGGACGGGGGTAGCTGAGATGTCTGGATCGTTTTTCCAACGCGTCCTCGTTCCAGTCGCCAACGAAGACGACGGAAAGGCGACAGCCGCCGCACTTCGCCCGTACGTAGCGGGGGCAGATTGCACTGTAATTGCGGTCCACGTTATCGAGAAGGCCGGTGGTGCACCAGACAAGGCGTCAGTCGAACAGCGAAAACAGTTTGCTAGAGACATATTCGCTGTCGTCACCGATGGACTCGCTGATACTGATATCACGCTCGAAACGGAGCTACGCTACGGGACAGATATCGCATCGGCACTCATCGATGCAGCACACGAACTCGACGCCAGTGCGATTGTGTTCACGCCCCGTGGCGGGAGCCGCTGGCGGAAACTGCTGACCGGTGACGTTACGCACAACCTCGTCAACAACAGCGACATCCCGATTCTAGCGCTCCCCGACCGAGAGGTGAGCGACACGTGAGTATAGCCCGGAGACAGGTCGCCCAGTCGAAAACAAACTGCTGACTGAAACCAGACATGTACATCATCATCGTTGGCGCTGGCGACATCGGAACGCCACTCATCAACGTCGCCACGCGAACCGGAAACGAGGTCGTCGTCATCGAGAGAGACACAGCGAAAGCCGACGAGATAGCAAGCGAGTTTGACTGCCTGGTACTCAATGCGGATGCAACCACGAAAGAGACGCTGCAAGATGCCGGAGCTGACCGGGCTGACGCCATCATTTCAACGACAGACCAAGATGCGACCAATGTGATGGTCTGTCTGCTTTCGAAAGAGTTCGACATTCCGGCAGTCACGTCAGTCGTTCACAATGCGGAGCACATGAACCTCTTCCGCCAGATCGAGGTGAACACGGTCGAAAACCCACAGCAACTCATTGCCGAGCATCTCTACCGTGCGGTCGCCAGACCAGCGATTGTCGATTACATGCGGATTGGCGAGGACGCAGAAGTGTTCGAAATCACGGTGACGGAGGACGCGCCAATCGCTGGCAAGTCACTTACAGAGGCGGGGGAGGAGGGCATTCTCCCGGACGATGTCCTAATTGTGGCCATCGGGCGTGAGAGCGAGGACAGCCCACTGACACCGCGCGGGAATACGCGCATCGAGCCCGGCGATCTGTTGACAGTCTACTCCGCAGCCGGTGCAAATCCAGCGCTCACGGACATCTTCGGCCATTACGAAGACCGAACAGTGTAATCGAGGGAGAATTCAAAACAATGTCCAATTCATCCGTCGGTCGGCCTGGCTTCTTGACTGCCTCGAAAACAGTCTGTCGAGATATCGGTGCCTTGCAAGTACTCATCGGCGGGCTGATGCTGGTACCGTTGCTCGTCTCGCTGGTCTATCAAGAGTGGTACAGCGCACTATCCTTCCTAATCGCTGCAGGCCTCACTGCGCTCGCTGGCGGTGCGGCGTACAAGCTGTGCGAGGATGCCCCTGAACCCAAACGCCATCACGCGATGATCGTCGCGGCCCTCGGCTGGCTTGCTACAGCGGCGTTCGGTGCCCTCCCGTTTGTTATCGCGGCCTACATCACGCCGCCGGCAGTGCTCGAATCCTTCGTGCCGGCAGGCGCGAGCTATCAGTCGAGTCTCCTCAACTTCCAGAATCCGCTCCACGCTTTCTTCGAGAGCATGAGCGGGTATACGACGACGGGCCTGACCATGAGCGTTCACGAACCGTCGGTCGGCCACGGGTTCCTCTGGTACCGCTCGCAGATGCAGTGGATCGGCGGCGCGGGAATGATCGTCCTCTCGCTGGCGATTCTCCGACAACCCCACGGAACTGCCGGGATTTCGTTGTACCAGTCCGAAGCCCGAAGCGAGAAGCTACGGCCGAGCATCGTGGGTACGGCGCGTGAAATCTGGAAGATCTACGTCGGCGTTACGGCACTGGTCGCGGTCTATCTTGCGACGGCGACGTTCCTCGTCACCCCGAGTTACGGCATCGAGCCGACGCTTTTCGACGCGGTTAATCACGCGATGACTGGCCAGTCGACCGGCGGATTTAGTACACTCGATGCGTCCATCGCCGGCTACGACTCCTATGCGATGGAACTCGTTCATATCCCCGCGATGGTTACAGGGGCGATCTCGATTCCGGTCTACTACGGGGTGCTCTCCGAGCGTGACATCCGAGAATTCACGCGTGACCCGCAGGTCAGAGTGCTGTTTGGTTTCTTTGTCGTCGGTGTGGTCGGTTTGACAGCGTTCCTCGCCCGGTGGGTCGGCGTACCCTACAACGGTGACCCGATAGCGTACATCGGACGCGTGGCGACGAGTCAGGCGTTCCGTGACGGCCTCTTCCAGTTTATCAGCGCACAGACGACGACGGGCTGGCAGACATCCGCAATCGGTGACTGGAACAACGGCGCGGTCATGTTCATCGTCTTCGGCGCGATGTTACTCGGCGGCTCCGCCGGTGCGACGGTCGGCGGGATCAAACTGCTCCGTGGCTATATCATCGCCCGCGGCATCAGTTGGGAGGTCACTCGCGTCTTCCTCCCCGACCACGCTATCGACGACCTCCGAATCGGTCAACGGATATTCAAAACCAATGAGGCAAACGACGAGATCCGGGCCGCGACGACGTTCGCGTTCGCCTACCTCGTCTTGCTCGTCCTCTCGCTGTTCGTCCTGTTGGCAGTGCTCCCGGCGGATTTCACACTTGCCGATGGGATATTCGAGGTAGCGACGGCACAGGGGACTGTCGGACTGTCGTCGGGGATTACTAGCCCGGATATGCCGGTCATCGCTGAAGTCCTGTTCATCGTCCAAATGTGGATGGGGCGGCTCGAAATTATCCCCGTCCTCGTCCTGATTAACGCGCTCTTCAGGCGGTGAAAGGTGTGTTCAACCAGATTAGAGTTCGTTCGCCTGTACTGGATGTCCCCGGCCCGCCACGCAGTATCGGCTCCGCCGCTCGTACCGCTATCCAACTATCATCACCACAACACCACAACCAATGTACGTAATCATCATCGGCGCAGGCCGAACCGGTAGCACCGTTACCAATCTTGCAACGCAGGACGACCACGAGGTGGTCGTCATCGAACGGGACACGGAACTAGCCGAGGAAGTGAGCGCGACCTACGACTGTATGGTCATCAACGCCGACGCGGCGTCGAAAGACATCCTGCTCGAAGCCGGCATCGAGGAGGCGGACGCGCTCATCTCGACGACAGAGAGCGACTCAGTGAACCTCATGGTGACCATGTTCGGGAAGCAGTACGGGGTGGAGACGCTCGTGAGTTCGATCAACGACCCCGCGCATATGGAACTATTCGAGGACCTTGGCGTGAGTATCGTCGAGAGTCCCCATCGTCTCAATGGTCAGTATCTCTACCGGGCAGTCCAGCATCCAGCGATTCAGGACTTCATGCCCATCGCCGGCCAAGCCGAAATCTTCGAGGCGACAGTCGGTACGGGCGCTCCAATTGACGGCCTCAATCTAATCGAGGCCGACAACGACGACCTGCTGCCTGAAGAGACGATTATCGTCGCCATCGTCCGCGACGACGAACTGCTAATTCCACAGGGAGAGACCGAGATCCGTGCTGGTGACACCGTCACAATTTTCGCCAGAAACGGGGCGACGAGCCAGATTACCGACGTATTCACAGGCTCATAACGATGTCTGATGACTCTGAGCAGGCTGGTGTTCGAATCACCACTCAAAAGCAATCGTCCGACTCGGATGATGAGTCATATCTCCGTAGCGGCCCGCTTATCCAGACGCCGGATTACACTATTATCGTCCCCATCACCGAGACGCTGCTCGACACGTATACAGGGATAAACGTCCGCCGGTTCATCCAAACAGCGGTCGCACTGGCAGCTGAGAACGACGGTCGAGTGCTCTTGCTCGGCGTCGAGACCGTTAACGAAGCGGCGCTGGAAACCGTTCGGGAGAACGTACAAACGGGGCAGCCGAGTGAGGGCGAGTCAGACGCCCCGATGGAAACCATCGAAGAGAGACAGTTAGCGGAGATGGTTGATGTGGCTCAAGAACTCACCCCGAGTGTTCCAGTCAGTGCAGCCGTTCGGCCTGTAACTGATCTAACGGAGGGTATTCTCGATGTTCTAGACGGTGAGACTGACACGGCTGTCCTGCTGCCGCGTGGGACCGGGCTCGACGAGGGCTGGTTACTCAAGCAAAGTACGATTGACACGATTCTTGCTGACGCTGAGTGTGACGTATTTGTCGAGAAAATGAGGGCACAGGGAGGGGAGAACGCGTTGTACGTCCCGAGTGTCGATGAGCATACTGTCGCGTCGCTCGCCGAATCAGAAGCGGAAACGATAGACTCCATACTGGTACCTGTCGGAGCGGGTCCACACTCTGCCCTTGCTGCAGAAGCAGCGCGTGCAGTAGCACATGCCGCTGACGCATCGGTCACCGTTTTCCACGTTATCACTCCCGATTCAGCTACTGATGCTAGGAGTGACGGTGAAGATCTACTGAAGTTCGCTGAATACGTTCTTGGACCTGACGTGGCGACTGCAACAGAACTCGAAGAGGGTGCTGATACGACTGACGCGATTGTCAAGAAAGCCAGGTCGCATGACCTCGTGTCGATAGGAGCGCCGGAGGAGAAATCCCGTCTAGAGCAAGTAATCTACGGGTCTGTAGAGGGTACACTCTCTGACCTCAGTCGGGCAACCGTACTCATGTCGCGTGACTCTGATCAGACCATGCGTTCACTCTACTACCGGTGGAAACGGGGTATTGAGAAGGGAGACAACAGTGGCGAGTCTGAAAATGGGTCTTCATGATTTCACTCATATCTTGAGATTATCCGGAGCTGATGGGGAGACGACAATATGACATTCACACGTTCCAAGACCGTCCGTATTGCGGATGTTCTAGAGAAATATCTCAAGAAGTCTGTGTTCACCGGCGTTCAAGGTATGGTAGCATCTGGAACGGTCGCCATGGGTTATTTTGTTATCGGTGGCTTGCTCACTGTTGTTAATAGCCCATTGGCTCCACAGTCATTTCTGTCGATTGAAAATGATCCATACTTTTTCTGTTCAATAGCCATAGTTTCGATATTCATCGTTCAAGCCACTGGATCACTCATTCTGTACAAGTTTCTCACGGGTGTCGAGGACCAGCGGTCGCAGTTCGTTATTTTGATGAGTTACATCGGGCTAGGTTTCGGAGGAGCCACTCTTCGGTTTACCCTTCCGCAGTCTATCGACTTTGTTCTCGGGCTTCTGTAAGTGGCGGAGCGAATCAGGTATCTCGGGGCTGGTATTGAAGTGATAATCCCCCTCTCATTGAGGATGGCACCGTTCAGTACTTCGACTGTACTGACCGTTTGTTGGGAGAGTCATAGATAGTGTGAGGAGAGTTGTATGACACCCTCTACACTGCGCTATGTGTCCAAACTCAGCCCATCGGCCTAATTTGAGAGTGACCCCGTAATTGGTTACAAACTTGGGATCACCGCGTCCATATTATGCGAGCCCACTGGACTGGTGATACTGATAATCGCCAAAGCCCAGCAGTGGGAAGAAGAGAATACCAAGGAAGGTGAGCCCTAATCCGAAGCCGATACCTCTCCCGAACGCCCGAGCCACGCCGGCATGAATCTTGTACAGCGCGTAGAGATTTAGTATCGGGATAAAAACGAGGACTAACCACCACCATGCATTCTCCCCGATCCGAAGCATGATATAGAGGTTGTAGAGCGGAATGATTGCCTTCCACCCTGCATGACCAGCTTTCTTGAATACCATCCACATCCCGGCAATCTGGATGCCAGCAATCAGCAGGTTGAACAGGAGGAGCACAATACCACCGGCATCACTGCTTTGGAGGGGGGTAACTAACACCTCGAGGGGAACCATATCAGTAGTGGTTTACTGATTTAGTAAAAAAGTGGTGAATCTTATAGGCGTGCTTGAACACTGTCTCTGTCCGACGATAGTATTGACTAATAAACAGCTACTTCGGCGCAACGACGTCTTCACACATTGGACACTCGGCCCAGATACCCTCCGTACCATCGTCTTTCTCGTATTCAACCAGCAGCCACGGAGTTGTGATACGCTCGTCGCAGTTTGGACAGCGACCGAGGCTCTGCGTGTCATCAGGCATGGAAAGGGGATGGAAGGAGCGTGTGACAGTGTTCCTTCCACGCAAAAATTGCCTATCCTCGGATATAAGCGTTTAGCCACTGCCTCGCGCTAATTAACAGAACCGTGTGTTCCACCCTCACGGTCACACCCACCCAACCGCTGGGCAGTATAATAGAGGGCCTTACTCGTCGTCTTACTCGCCTGCCTCGTCCTCCTCGGGCTGAACATCCCGAAGCCGACCACCAATTTCCTGCTCGTACTCTTCTAGGAGCTTGTAGAACTCCGCAATCGTCTCCTCGGCAGTCTCACCCTTCGACTTGATCGTCATACTGTCTTCGTCTCGCGTCCCGGTTCCTCGTTTCATCCGGGCCTCCATACTGCACCCAAAG
>Ga0207754_100403_pt1 | contig 17593 bp, 13 predicted proteins | sample A23E1SouthBayCA_FD_187728 | JGI IMG/M metagenome (GOLD analysis project Ga0207754, IMG submission 187728) | Aerobic enrichment media microbial communities from Eden Landing Ponds, California, USA - A23 E1 (SPAdes) | ecosystem: Environmental > Aquatic > Marine > Unclassified | place: Emeryville... | reverse complement strand
CCGCCGCTCCACCGGCGATACCGTACCGGCGATTGGCCCACAGCAGCGCGACGACGCCGCCGGCCGCGAGCAGTGTCGCGACCACGAGCAGCCAGGCGTCGCCTCCCCCGTCGCCCGCGCCGGTCGTCGTCTCGCCGGCTGTTGCGGATTCGCTCACGACGAGCCGCGGCTCGTCACTCTCGAAGTCGAGGCGGCCGTCCCAGGCGACCGTCTGCTCGTCGCTGCGGGTCGGCGACGGATCGACGCTCGTGCGCTCGTAGCCGGCGGGCCAGTCGATCCGCAGCGTGCTCTCCTCGTCGAGATACAGCCCCGACAGCGCGTCGCCCGCCCGGAGCTGGTCGCCCTCGACGGCGGCGAAGTTCGTCCACTCGAACCGGTAGGTGACCACGCCGTACTCCTGGGGCAGCGTCTCGGTCTCGGTCGCCACCGTGAGGTTCCGGAGCGCCATCTCTCGGCCGGTCGCGTTCTCGGCGGTCGCGATCGTCCGGTTCATGCGGTCGCCGAAGTCGGCCGTGTACGCGGTCGGATCGGCGCTCACGTCCGCTTGCAGGCTCTCGAAGGCGGCCGTCGTGTTGTCGTCGTCCAGCCGCGTCCGGTAGTGGACGGCCCACGACGCGTCGCCGTCTGCCTGCAACTCGACCTGTAGCACGACGGTGTCTGGATCGACCTGTTCCTGTGCCAGTCCGCCGAGCTGTCCGCCCGCGACCGGGACGACCAGCAGGGCGACGACGAGAGCCAGCACGGTGGCGCGCCTCCGGCGAGCTGTCGACATCTCACTCGGTGTTGGCCGCCTCGCGGTATATGGCTTTAGGCCGCGTGTACGATCGGTCGAAATCGGGTCGCTTTTCGCCGTCGCCGTCGTCGGTCCGGACGTGTTCAGCCTGAACGTCCCCGTTCCGGGCGAGGTCGCGCGGCTGGCGAGCGACCTGGCTCGCGAGTGGCCCAGCGCGAGCCCGCGCCCCCGCGGCGAGCACTCGATGGTCGCCAAGCGGCTCGCGACCGACGACCACCCCGCCAGCGTCGTCGAGGCTCGTGCCCGGGAGGTCCTCGCCGACCAGCCCGCCGTCGCGGTCCGCATCACTGGCGTGGACTGGTTCGCCGAGCCGACCTCGGGGACGGCCCCGGTCGTCTACCTCGCCGTCGAGAGTCCGGGGTTGCACGACCTCCACCGCACTCTCTGTGACGCGTTCCACACCGTCCCCCGGGTCGAGGGCGAGGAGTACACGCCACACGTCACCGTCGCACGTGGCGGCGACCGGGCCAGCGGGCGTCGGCTGCTCGACCGCGACATCGAACCCATCGAGTGGGTCGTCGACGAACTGGCCTTCTACGACGCGGCCCACGCGGTGGAGTCCGGCCGGGTTTCCCTCGGGTGACAACCCTTTTGCCCTGCCCTGCCCTCTCACTCCAGTATGGATTACCGCGAAGTCGAGACCACCCGAGAGTACGTCTGTCGGCTCGAAACCGGGCGTGACTGGCGCGCCCAGATCGAGGACTTCGCCGACGAGCAGGGGATCGACGCGGCCTTCTTCCAGGGGCTCGGTGCCGTCGAGGACGCCGAGATCTACTTCTACGACCAGAACCGCCGGGAGTACGACGCCGTGACCTTCCCGGAACCGCTGGAGGTGGCGGCCTGCGTCGGCAACGTCTCGCTGCTCGACGGGGAGCCGTTCGCCCACACCCACGCCGTCCTCTCGCGACCCGACGGGTCGGCGCTTGCGGGCCACCTCAACAGCGCGACCGTCTTCGCCGGAGAACTCCACGTTCGCGCCTTCGACGCCGAGCTCGTGCGCGAGCACGACGAGACGACGGAGCTGGACCTCTGGGGGCTGTAGATGCGCGAGGTCGACGAACGCTACTTCGACCGCCTGGAATCCCAGCTCGACGACGCCTTCGAGGTGGCCCAGGCGGCCAAGCGACGCGGCGGCGATCCCGTCCCCGAGGTCGAGATCCCGACGGCCCGCGACATGGCCGACCGCGTCGAGAACATCCTCGGGATCGACGGCGTCGCCGAACGGGTGCGCGAACTCGAAGGCGAGATGAGCAGAGAGGAGGCCGCACTGGAGCTGGTCTCTGACTTCGTGGAGGGCGAGGTCGGGAACTACGACTCCAAGGCCGGCAAGGTCGAGGGAGCCGTTCGAACGGCCGTCGCCCTGCTGACCGAGGGGGTCGTCGCCGCACCGATCGAGGGGATCGACCGCGTCGAGATCCTCGAAAACGACGACGGCACCGAGTTCGTCAACGTCTACTACGCCGGCCCGATCCGCTCGGCCGGCGGGACCGCACAGGCACTCTCGGTCCTCGTGGCCGACTACGCCCGCGCGCTGCTGGGCATCGAGGAGTACAACGCACGCGACGAGGAGATCAACCGCTACGCCGAGGAGATCGAGCTCTACGACAAGGAGACGGGCCTCCAGTACTCGCCAAAGGAGAAAGAGTCGAAGTTCATCGCCGAGCACATGCCGATCATGCTGGACGGCGAGGCGACCGGCGACGAGGAGGTCTCGGGCTTTCGGGACCTCGAACGGGTCGACACCAACTCCGCCCGCGGTGGGATGTGTCTCGTCGCCGCGGAGGGCATCGCGCTGAAGGCCCCGAAGATCCAGCGCTACACCCGCAACCTGGACGAGGTCGACTGGCCGTGGCTGCAAGACCTCATCGACGGAACGATCGGCAAAGACGGCGGGGACGACGGCGAGGACGAGGAAGTTGACGACGGTGACGACGAGAGCGACGGCGAGGACGAGGAGAGCGCCGGGGACGACGACGGCCCGCCGCGTGCCGATCCCAGTACGAAGTTCCTCCGTGACCTCATCGCCGGCCGACCCGTCTTCTCGCACCCGAGCGAACCCGGCGGCTTTCGCCTCCGCTACGGCCGGGCGCGCAACCACGGCAACGCGACTGCCGGCGTCCACCCCGCGACGATGCACCTGGTCGACGACTTCCTCGCGACCGGCACCCAGATCAAGACCGAACGGCCCGGCAAGGCCGCTGGCGTGGTCCCGGTCGACACCATCGAGGGGCCGACGGTCAAGCTCGCCAACGGGGACGTGCGCCGGATCGACGACCCGGCCGACGCCATCGAGGTCCGCAACGGCGTCGAGAAGGTGCTGGATCTGGGCGAGTACCTCGTCAACTACGGCGAGTTCGTCGAGAACAACCACCCACTCGTGCCGGCCTCCTACACCGTCGAGTGGTGGCGACAGGAGTTCGACGACGCCGGTGGCGACCTCCAGGCCCTGCAAGACGACGTTCACGTCGACCTGGCCGATCCGACCGCCGAGGAGGCGCTGCGGTGGGCCGAGGCGTACGACGCTCCCCTGCACCCGAAGTACACCTACTGCTGGCACGACGTGACCGTCGACGCCGTCGGCGCGCTGGCGGCCGCCGTCGAAGACGCCGAGAGGGCCGAGACGGACGGCGCAGCCGTAGCAACGCCGTCACCCGACCGAGGCACCGACGGCGATCTCGTCCTCCCGAACCGCGAGCCCGTCGCCCAGACGCTCGAACACCTGCTGGTCGAGCACACCCAGCGCGAGGACACCGTCGTCGTCCCCGACTGGGAGCCCCTGGTCCGGACGCTTGGCTTCGACGCCGCTCTCGAACGCGAGTGGTCGCTCGACGACCTCTCGGAGCACGCCCGCACGTACGCGGACGGCGACAACGCCATCGAGGCGATCAACGAGATCGCCCCCTTCGAGCTCCGCGAGCGCGCCCCGACCCGGATCGGCAACCGGATGGGTCGCCCCGAAAAATCAGAGGAGCGAGAGCTGTCGCCGGCCGTCCACACGCTGTTCCCCATCGACGAGGCCGGCGGCGCTCAGCGCTCGGTCGCCGACGCCACCAAACACGCCGAGGAGATGAACGACCAGCAGGGCCTCGTCGAGGTCGAGGTCGGTCGCCGCCGCTGTCGGGACTGTGGCACGGAGAGCTTCCGGGGCCGCTGTCCGGACTGCAACGGCGTCACCGACGCCGTCTACATCTGTCCCGACTGCGACTCCGAGGTCGAGCCCGACGAGTCGGGCCGAGCCGAGTGTGCCCACTGCGAGACGATGGCCTACCCCACCCAGTACGAGGCCATCGACCTCGGCGAGGAGTTCCGCGACGCGCTCGCCGCCGTCGGCGAACGCGAGACGGCCTTCGACATCGTCAAAGGCGTCGAGGGGCTGACCTCCAAGGAGAAGATCCCCGAACCGATGGAGAAGGGGATCCTCCGGGCGAAACACGACGTGTCGGCGTTCAAAGACGGCACCGTCCGCTACGACATGACGGACCTGCCGGTCACCGCGGTCCGGGCGTCGGAGCTCGACGTGAGCGTCGACCAGCTCCGCGGGCTGGGCTACGAGGAAGACATCCACGGCGATCCGCTGCGCCACGAGGACCAGCTCGTCGAGCTCAGAGTCCAGGACGTGGTGCTCTCGGATGGCGCGGCCGAGCACATGCTCAAGACCGCCGCGTTCGTCGACGACCTCCTCGATCAGTACTACGGGCTCGACAGGTTCTACGAACTCGACGACCGCGAGGAGCTCGTCGGCGAACTCGTCTTCGGGATGGCACCCCACACCAGCGCCGCGACGGTCGGGCGCGTCGTCGGCTTCACCTCCGCGGCGGTCGGGTACGCGCATCCGTACTTCCACGCCGCCAAGCGGCGCAACTGCGACGGCGACGAGGACTGCGTGATGTTGCTGATGGACGGCCTGCTCAACTTCTCGAAGACGTTCCTGCCGAACCAGCGCGGCGGCCGGATGGACGCCCCGCTCGTGATGTCCTCCCGGATCGACCCCAGCGAGATCGACGACGAGGCCCACAACATCGACATCATGCGCGAGTACCCACGCGAGTTCTACGAGGCCACCCGCGAGATGGCCGACCCCGGCGAGGTCGAGGAGATCATGACCATCGCCGAGGAGACGCTGGGCACCGACCACGAGTACACCGGCTTCGACCACACCCACGACACGACCGACATCGCGCTCGGCCCGGACCTGTCGGCGTACAAGACCCTCGGGTCGATGACCGACAAGATGGACGCCCAGCTCGACATCTCGCGGACGCTGCGGGCCGTCGACGAGACCGACGTGGCAGAGCGGATCATCGAGTACCACTTCCTGCCGGACCTGATCGGCAACCTCCGGGCCTTCTCCCGCCAGGAAGTCCGCTGTCTCGACTGCGGCGAGAAGTACCGCCGGATGCCCCTGACCGGCGACTGCCGGGAGTGTGGCGGCCGCGTCAACCTCACGGTCCACGAGGGGTCGGTCAACAAGTACATCGACACGGCGACGACGGTCGCCGAGGAGTTCGACTGCCGGGAGTACACCAAACAGCGCCTCGAAATCCTCGACAAGTCGATCAAGCGCGTGTTCGAGAACGACAAGAACAAACAGTCAGGTATTGCCGACTTCATGTGAGACCACCTTTTTACGCAAGCGGTGCGCCTCCGGCGCACCCGCCGCGTAAAAAGGTGGGCGAAAAAGCCTGCCCCTCGCTACGCTCGGGGCAGTGAATCGCGCGACCTGTCGGGTCCTTCGGACCGCTCGGTCGCGCGAATGCTCACTTCTGGTCGATACAGTCTACAACGTAACGAACTGCAGTGGCGCGCACTGTCGCGCCCTCGTGGCGCGACGACACTGTGCGAGGGATGAGCGAGGGAGCGTAGCGACCGAGTGAATCGGCTGGGGTAGGGTGTGGCAGCGGTGCCGTGCAGTGCAGGGGAGTCATGAATCGCTCAGTACAGAGGGACTGCCGGCCGCGAACGTGTCAGTCAATCTGCCATCCGATGAACTTCTCGAACCCGAACGTAAACCCGAGAAAAATGGCAGCGAAGACGAACCAACGGAACACATCGAAAGTCCCGGTGAAGGCGAGTACGTTGAAAATGTACGACAACGACGCACCAACGAAAGCGGCGACGTAGAGATTTCGGCGACTGTCCATGCAGGTGCTTCGGACGGACGTGTATTAATCCCCACAGCAGAGTAACACGACACTCGCCTATCGACTCCATCTCACGAGTCCGTTAGTCTCAATTCGCACACCTACCGAATAGCTGTTTCACGCGAGAATCAGCCGAAAGAACAGCGATTCAACAGCGCAGCTCTCGTCGGCCTCGTCACCTCCTCCCCGGCACTCACACTGCTTTCGAGAACACCGGTACGTAGCTGTGATCGGAGCCGAAGGCCGGCGAGGCCGTCGGTCGTGTGGCTGTGGTCCTCGCTGGGGTCGGTGGACCGGCGCACGAGCCGGTCGGCCAGCGCCGGGGACATCCGGCCGTCCGAATCGATGGCCGCCGGAAGTTCACGGTCGTGTTCGTCGGTGAACCGCCAGACCGTCTCCGTGGGGCGGGTCGCGGAGTGAGCTTCCTGTCTCGACCCCACCGTTTAACCCCGAGACGCTGGAAGGACTGGCCACATGACCGACATCGCACTCTCGCTGGGGGGTATCGCGCTCGCGCTCTTTCTGGTCCTGCTGAACGGCTTCTTCGTCGCCTCGGAGTTCGCCTTCGTCCGCATCAGGGCGACCTCCGTCGACCGGCTCGTCGAAGAGGGGGCCGCCGGTGCCGGCGTGCTGGACGACGTGATGGACCACCTCGACGACTACCTCGCGACGACGCAACTGGGGATCACGGTCGCGTCGCTGGGACTGGGGTGGGTCGGTGAGCCCGCCATCGCCGACCTGCTGGAGCCGGTGCTGGCTCCGATTCTGCCACCGAGCCTGCTCCACGCCGTCGCCTTCGCCGTCGGGTTCACCGTCATCACCTTCCTCCACGTGGTCTTTGGCGAACTGGCACCGAAGACGCTGGCCATCGCTGACGCGGAGAAGATCTCGCTGCTCGTGGCCGCGCCGATGAAGTTCTTCTTCTATCTCTTCTATCCGGGCATCGTCGTGTTCAACGGGACGGCGAACTACTTCACGCAGCTGATCGGCGTCGAACCGGCCTCCGAGAGCGAGGAGACGCTCGAAGAGGAGGAGATCCTGCGGGTGTTGAACCGGTCGGGGCAGGCCGGCCACGTCGACGCGAGCGAAGTCGAGATGATCCAGCGCGTCTTCGAGTTCGACGACCGGCCCGTTCGTGAGGTGATGGTCCCGCGGCCGGACGTGATCAGCGTCTCCGCCGCCATGCCGGTCGCCGAACTCCGGTCGGTCGTCCTCGACGCGGGCCACACGCGCTACCCCGTCGTGGACGAGGACGACGATGTCGTCGGCTTCGTCGACGCCAAGGACGTGTTGCGGGTCATCGAGACCGGCGACGAGTCCTCGGCGACGGCGGGCGACATCGCTCGGGACCTCCCGCTCGTCCCCGAGTCGACCCGGATCGACGAGCTCCTCGGCGAGTTCCAGGACCAGCAGCGCCAGATGGCCGTCGTCATCGACGAGTGGGGCGCGTTCGAGGGCATCGCGACGGTCGAGGACGTACTGGAAACGCTCGTCGGGGACATTCAGGACAACTTCGACACCGACGAGCGAGAGCTCTCGATCGAGCACCGCGACGACGGCTCCTACCGCGTCGGCGGCTCGGTTCCCCTCTCGGCAGTCAACCAGGAGCTGGACAGCAACTTCCAGAGCGACGCCTTCGAGACGATCGGCGGGCTCGTCCTGGACCGCCTCGGTCGCGCACCGGAGGCCGACGACGAGATCGAGGCCGACGGCTACCGGATCTCCGTCCTGCGTGTCGACGGGGCACGGATCGCTGCCGTCGAGCTGTGGCCGTCCCAGTCGTCCGAGTAGCGCCCCACGTTCGGCCAGACGGACCCCTACTGGTGGGCGCGACCGGCGTCGAGTCGGTACCGGGTCGTCTGCTGGCCCTCGAACTGGGGGCCGGCCCCCTCGTTCTCGAAGCCGGCGTCTTCGATGGCGGTGCGTGCCGCGTCCTCGTCGGCCGGGAGGAGGACCTCGACGCCCATCTCCTCGCGCCGGGCGAAGCTGACCGGCTCCTCGATCAGTCGCGCACACGCGCTCTCGCTTCCGCCGATCTGTGTCACGTGAACGGTGCTGTCCCGGGCGTCGAAGCTGACGAACCCGGCGACTGTCGTCTCCTCGTCCCCGTCGGCCGGTGTCTCCGCGACCCGTACCGTCCGGTCGTGGACGAGGTTCCGCATCACGTCCGGCGGGCTCCCCGATAGTTCGGCCATGCGCTCGGCGTCGGCCTCGACGGCGTCCCGGATCTCCATACCGGAGTGTCGGCGCGAACGCAAATAAACGGTGTGCCGCGCCAGATGAACACAGTTATCCCCGACCATGGGCTACGGGTCGGGTAATGAGTCACGTACGCACGATCAGGGTGGTAGCATGCGCGTAGTCGCCAAGTTCGGTGGGACGAGCCTTGGCAACGGCGAGCGGATCAACCGGGCCGCAGACTCGATCGCATCGGCCATCGAGAACGGCCACGAGGTCGCCGTCGTCGCCAGCGCGATGGGGAACACGACGGACGAACTCCTCGAAGAGATCGAGTACGACGCCGAGCCCGAGGATCGCGCACAGATCGTCAGCATGGGCGAGCGCACCTCCGTCCGGATGCTCAAGGGCGCGCTCGCGGCCCGCGGCGTCGACGCGATGTTCCTCGAACCGGGGAGCGAGCACTGGCCGATCATCACCGACGAGTACGGCGAGGTCGACGTCGAGGAGACGACCAAGCGGGCTCACGCGCTGGCCGGCCAGCTGGAGGACGTGGTGCCGGTCGTCACGGGCTTTCTCGCACAGGATCTCGCGGGCAACGTCACCACGCTGGGGCGGGGTGGCTCGGACACCTCCGCGGTGATGCTGGGCAAGTACATGGACGCCGACGAGGTCGTCATCGTCACCGACGTGGAAGGCGTCATGACGGGTGACCCCCGGGTCGTCGAAGGGGCACGCAACGTCGGCGAGATCTCCGTCGACGAACTCCGTTCGCTCTCCTTTCGTGGGGCCGAGGTCGTCGCGCCCTCGGCGCTGTCGTACAAGGACCGCGATCTGGGCGTCCGCGTCGTCCACTACCAGCACGGCGACCTGCTGACCGGCGGCACCTCGATCGAAGGCGAGTTCCAGAACCTCATCGACCTCCAGGAAGAGCGCCTCTGCTGTGTCACCGTCGCCGGTCGCGCGATCCGAAACAGTCCGGGCATCCTCGGCGAGCTCTCGACGGCGCTGGGCGACGAGGGGATCAACATCGACGGCGTCTCCTCCGGGATGGACTCGATCACCTTCTACGTCGACACCGACCACGCCGACGACGCGGAGGCACTCCTGCACGATCACGTCGTCGACGACGACACCCTCTCCAGTGTCACCGTCGAGGACGACATCGCCGTCGTCCGGGTCACGGGCGGTGAGTTGCCCAACCAGCCGGGCATCGTCAAGCGCGTGATCGACCCGCTCTCGGACGCTCACATCAACCTCTACGACGTGATCACCTCGGCCACCTCGGTGTCCGTGTTCGTCCCGTGGTCGGACCGGGAACAGGCCCTCTCGCTCGTGCAGGACGTGTTCTGACGCCGTCGACTGTCTCTGCGTACGACCTTCGACTATCGCCCCTGTGTCAGCCGGAACCCGATCTGTCGCGGTAGCCCGGCGTCCTCGACTGCCTGGATGACCGCGTCCGTGTCGTAGTCGACGCGTCGCTCCTCGACGGTCCCCTCGGCCACGTCGAGGACGGCGTAGGCCGCCGTCGGGTCGTCGTCCCGTGGCTGGCCGACGCTCCCGGGGTTCAGGACGATCCCGTCGTCGTACCGTTCGTGGTGTTGCACGTGGGTGTGGCCCATGATCAGCGCGTCCTCGTCTCCCAGCAGGGCCGGCCCGAACTCTCCCGGCCGGGTGTAGTGGTCGGGGTCGTCCGGGTGGCCGTGGACGATCTTCACTCGCCCGTCGAGCACGCGGCGCTCCGTCGGCAAGTCGCCGAGCCACGCCAGCTGGTCGTCGGTCAACTGGTCGCGAGCGTGGTCGACGGCGGCCGCCGCCATGTGGTTGAAGTGTGGGGCGTGGTCCGTCGCGACGGCCCGGTCGTGGTTGCCCTGCACCGTCGGGATCGTTCCGTCGAGCAACGCGGCGTCGCTGTCCGCGACCGGCCCGCTCTCCGGCGCTGCGATCGCGTCGACACACGCCGCGTGCCACGGATTGTACCCCACCACGTCCCCGGCACACACCAGTCCGTCGACGCTGGGCATGTCCGCGAGGACGGCCCGTAACGCGACCTCGTTTCCGTGAATGTCTGATAGAACGCCGAGCTTCATTGCCACTCTCTACGACGGTCAGAACTTAGTTCCCACTGACCTGTTTCACGAGCTGGACGTGCGGAAGTTTCGTTTGCCTGTCGCTCGCCGGGGTCGTCCGAACTGCACGCGAGACCGGGCTACGTCCCGTGCTGCCAGGAGTCCATATACTCGGCCTGGCTCTCGGTCAGGGAGTCGAACTCGACGCCTTCCGCGTCGAGTTTGATCTCCGCGACCTCCTTGTCCAGTTCGTCGGGCACGTCGTGGACGCCGGCCGCGTACTCCTCGCCGCGCTCGACGAGTTCCCGGACACAGACGGCCTGGATGCCGAACGACTGGTCCATCACTTCGACGGGGTGGCCCAGCGCGATCGGGGTCGCGAGGTTGACGAGTCGCCCCTCTGCGAGGACGTTCAGTCGGCGACCGTCGGCCATCTCGTAGGCCCGGACGCCGTCGCGGGCCTCGTACGTGTCGACGGCCAGCTCCGAGAGCGCGTCGAGGTCGACCTCCACGTCGAAGTGGCCGGCGTTGGCCAGCAGGACGCCGTCCTGCATCGCTTCGAAGTGCTCCTCGACGATCACGTCGCGGTTGCCCGTCGTCGTGATGAACACGTCGCCCTCCCGGGCGGCGTCGGCCATCGGCATCACGTCGTAGCCTTCCATGTGGGCCTCCAGTGCCCGGCGGGGCTCGACTTCCGTGACGATCACGTCCGCGTTCTGGCCGCTGGCCTTCTTTGCGACGCCTTTCCCGCAGTTCCCGTAGCCGGCGACGACGACGGTCTTGCCCGCCCACGAGAGGTTCGTCGTCATGGCGATCGAGGCCAGCGAGGACTCGCCGGTGCCGTGGACGTTGTCGAACAGCCGCTTCATCGGCGTGTCGTTGACCGCGAAGACCGGGTACTCCAGCGCGCCGTCGTCGTCCATGGCCCGCAGGCGGTGGACGCCGGTCGTCGTCTCCTCTGCGCCGCCGACGATCGTGTCGATCAGCTCCGGATAGTCCTCGTGGATCGCCGCCACGAGGTCCATCCCGTCGTCGACGGTGATCGTCGGTTCGTGGTCGATGACGGCCTCGATGGCGGCGTAGTACTCCTCGTCGTCGACGCCACGCTCGGCGTAGCAGGTGACGCCGTCGACGGCGTCCAGCGCGGCGGAGACGTCGTCGTGGGTCGACAGCGGGTTACAGCCGGTCATCGCGACCTCGGCCCCACCGGCGGCCAGCACTTCGGCCAGGACGGCGGTCTTGGCTTCGACGTGCATCGCCATGCCGATGCGCTCGCCCGCGAAGGGCTGGTCGGCCTCGAAGGACTCCCGGAGCGACGTCATGATCGGCATGTGCTGGATGGCCCAGTCCATCTTGCGCCGGCCCTCCTCGCGGGCCGTGGCCGGGTCGTCGAGTCGCGCGGTAATGGGGTCAGTCATACCCCAGATAAAGAGCAGGCCGCTGAAAACGCTACCGAACCGGATCAGTCGCCGCCCGCGTTGGCGTGGTCGGGCGGACCGCCGTCGTCGTCTTCAGTCTCCGCGTCGTCTTCAGTCTCCGTGTCGTCTTCTGGCTCTTCGTCGGTCTCTCCTTCCTCCTCTTCGCTCTCGGCTTCTGCTTCGTCGTCCTCGTCTTCTGGCGCTTCGGTTTCCGTTTCCTCGTCTTCTTCGCCTTCGGTCTCTCCTTCCTCGTCGTCTTCTTCGTCGTCTTCCTCATCCGCGTCGGGACCAGCGTGTTCGGGCGGGCCGCGCTCGTCCTCGTCTTCGGTCTCGTTCTCACGGTCGGGACCGGCGTGTGCGGGCGGGCCACGTTCGTCCTCGTCGGTCTCGTTCTCGAATGCCGTCTCGTTCTCGTCTTCGGTTTCGTTCTCACGGTCGGGGCCGGCGTGTGCGGGCGGACCCGCGTGGTCTGGTGCGTTCCCGGGATTGTTCGCGTGGACGAAGGCGGCGACCTGCGGACCGATGTGGCGTCGGTCACCGTCCAGCAGCGACTGGACGTAGGCAGACACCTGCTGGCCGAAGGCGCTCGTCTGGTTCTCGCCGAGGTACTCTTCGCCGAGCAGGTCGGCCGTCGTCGTGGCCGTCCGGTTGTCCGCGGTCGCGGTGACCGAGATGGTCTCGTTGACCTCGGGCGAGTCCAGCTCTACCTCGCCGTCGTCGTCGGTCGTGTACGACCCGATTCCCTCGTAGGAACTCCCGTCTTCGCCACCCACGTCGACGGTGGCGTTCTCGACGGCGCTGTCGTTTGCCGTGACGCTGATCGTCACGTCGTCGTCCTGTGCGACGCTGACCGACAGCGCCGCGTTCCCCGCTTCGTCGTCGGCCGCCGCGACGCCGGGACCGACTGCGGCCCCGACCAGCGTGACGGCCATCGCCAGTGCGAATAGTTCGGTGCGCATCGTACCAGAGACGTGTCCCAACACCGGCATAAACCCCGAATCTGGTTCAGTCAGTTCGGTGACGTTCGAGACCAACTCAGATGACGCGAGAACGTTTAGAAACGGCTCTGGTCGTTTAACTCCGCCCGGCGGCCGCCGCTACTCCGCCGCGCGCTCGACCAGTGCCGTCGCGTGCTCGCTCGCCCGCTGGACGACGGCCGCCTCGTCGAACAGTTGCACGTCCCGATCGCGCATGAGGACCGTCCCGTCACAGACGGTGTGGCGCACGTCGCTCGCGCTGGCGGCGTAGACGAGGTGACTCACGAGGTCGTGGGCCGGCGTCAGGTGGGGCTGGTCGAGGTCGACCACGGCGAGGTCGGCGTTCGCGCCCGCTTCGATCCGCCCGCTGTCGAACCCGAGCAGTTCTGCCCCGCCGGCCGTGGCGATCTCGACGACGCTCGCCGCCGCCATCGCGCTCGCGTCCTCGGCGGCGAGCTTGCCGATCATCGCGGCGTCGCGCATCTCGTCGAACATCGAGAGGTCGTTGTTCGAGGCCGCCCCGTCCGTCCCCAGGCCGACGGTGACGCCGGCATCGAGCAGCTCCTGGACGGGTGCCATCCCGCTCGCGAGCTTCATGTTCGAGGCCGGGCAGTGGGCGACGCCGGTGTCGGTGTCGGCCAGCAAGTCGATCTCTCGCTCGTCGACGTGGACGCCGTGGGCGATCCAGGTGTCCGGGCCCAGCACCCCCAGGTCGTCGGCGTACTCCAGTGGCCGCTTGCCGTGCTCGTCGACGATCGGGCCGACCTCGTCGCTCGTCTCGTTGGCGTGCAGGTGGATCGGCCGGTCGGCGTCGTTCGCCGCGGGGACGAACTCCCGGAGGCACTCCTCCCCGACGGTCGTCAGCGAGTGGGGCTGGAACGTCGTCCGGATGCGCCCGTCGGCCGCGCCGTCGAGGCGCTCGGCCACGTCGAGGCTCTGCTGTGTGTCTTCGCGTGCGGCCTTCTCGTCCTTGCCGACGGTGACCGCAGTGTGGCCCAGCACCGCCCGCAGGCCGGCCTGCTCGACGGCCCCGGCGATCTCGTCGACGTGGAAGTACATGTCCGAGAGCGCCGTCGTTCCGGACTTGATCATCTCGACCAGGCCGAGCTCGGCACCGGCCCGCACGTCGTCGGCCGTCAGTTCGGCCTCGACGGGCCAGATGTCCTCCTGGAGCCACGCATCGAGGGGCTTGTCGTCGGCGTACCCCCGCAACAGCGTCATCGCTACGTGCGTGTGTGCGTTGACCAGCCCCGGCACGACGAGGCCGCCGCTTGCGTCCAGCTCGTCGTCGCCGGCAAGCGCGCCGGGCTCGTCGACGGCCGCGATGTCGCCACTCGACTGATCGATCAGTACGTCCGCGCGTTCGACGGTCAGGTCCGGTCGGAGGACTTGCCCGCCGGAGACGAGGAGTTCACTCACGCCCGACGGTTCTGTCCGCGGGGGCCTGAATCCACCGCCTTCCTCGTACTGTTGTCTCCGCGGACGGTCCCCACGGCCGAGTGACGAATTCCAGCGGACAGCGACAGCCACCACACCACTTGGGAAGGGAAAAGCAATTGCGGCGGGCCGTCGAGGTGTCCGTATGCGCATCGCCGTCCCCAACAAGGGCCGCCTGCACGATCCGTCGGTCGACCTGCTGGAACGGGCGGGGCTCCACGTCGTCGACGGGGCCGACCGCCAGCTGTACGCCGAGACGGTCGATCCCGACGTGACGATCCTCTACGCCCGCGCCGCAGACATCCCGGAGTACGTCGCCGACGGCGCGGCCGACGTGGGGATCACCGGACTCGACCAGGTCCGGGAGGCCGATCCCGGCAACCTCACCGAACTGCTCGATCTGGACTTCGGCTCGTGTCGGCTGGTGCTGGCCGCGCCCGAAGACGACGCCGTCGAGACGGTCTATGACTTCGAGGGCGGCCGCGTCGCCACGGAGTTCCCCAACGTCACGCGCCGGTACTTCGAGGAGATGGACGTGGACGTTTCGATCACCGAGGTCTCGGGCGCAACCGAACTCACCCCACACGTCGACATCGCGGACGGCATCGTCGACATCACCTCCACCGGTACCACGCTGCGGATGAACCGCCTCGAAATCGTCGACGAGGTGCTCGACTCCTCTGTCCGCCTGTTCGCCCGCGAGGAGGTCGTCGGCGACGAGAAGGTCGGGCAGGTCGCGACCGCGCTGGAGTCGGTCATCTCCGCGGAGGGCAAGCGCTACCTCATGATGAACGCTCCCGAGGACGCGCTGGACGAGGTAAAGGACGTCCTGCCCGGCATGGGCGGCCCGACGGTGATGGACATCGCCGGCAGCGACGACGTGGCCGTCCACGCCGTCGTCGACGACGCCGACGTGTTCGAGACGATCACCGCGCTCAAGGACGTGGGTGCCAGCGACGTGCTGGTCACCGAGATCGAACGGCTCGTGGAGTAATCTCGTCTCGGTGGTCGCTGGTGAAGGGGCGTGATTGCGACCGACGCACCGAAAGCCCTCGGCTCGCTCGGCGGTTCTGTGCCGGATATCCTCACTGCGTTCGGATAGTGCCGCCGCAGAACCGCCGACCGCGCCTCGCCCTTTCGGTGTCCTGACGAACGAAGTGAGGGCGTGAAAGACGAGTGCAACGAGTCTTTCAGTGTCTGTCCCTGGTCGACTGTTGCTCCTCGGAACCCTACTCCCACCACTCGCTCCTGCGCTCGCCGTAGTCGGCGTCCTGGAACACCGCGGCGCGCTCGCCACTTTCCAGCCCGAACGCCGACCCCAGCCAGTAGCCGGTGTGCCAGCCGACGGCGTCCTCGCCGACGGGGCCGATACAGACGACCATCCGGGTGTACAGCTCCGCGCGCTCGTCGGTGTCGAGGTTCCGGGCCGAGCGGAGAGCGCCCGATCCGTCGGTGACCGTACAGCCCCGCTCGCTGTCGTTGGTGACGACGACCTCGGCGAACTCTGGTTCGTCGCTCACGACGACGCTGACGTTTTCCGGCACGGTGCCGTCGGCCCCGCCGTCGTAGTACTCGACCGCGTGGCGGACCTGCTCGCGGACCACCGCCGGGTCCCCGTCGATGGTGTCGGGCTCGACCGCGACGTGGAGGGTGTCGCCGTACCACGGGAACGGCCGGTCGGTGGCGTCGCGGATGTCGCCCTCGTAGCGCTGTGCCATCAGGTCCAGGGGCTCGTCGCTGTGGTTCAGGCCGACGAGGTGGCCGAACTCGTGGCGCGTCGTCGCCAGGACCCCCGCGTTCGAGCCCTGGCTCTCGACGGCGGCGACTTCGAGGTCTCTGGCCCTCGTCCCCTCGTGGAGGTACGCGGCACAGCCCGCGACGTTGGTCTCCTGCTCGTCACAGCGATCGACCGACTCCCTGAACTGGACCTCGACGCGTGCGTCGTCGGGGTCCTCGGCCAGCACGAAGCGGTACTCGAAGTCGGTGTAGCGCTCGATGTTGGCGTTCCAGTAGTCGATCGTCCGGAGCGTGAGCGCGGTGGTGTTGCGCCCGTCGTCGGCGCTGTCGTTGATCCGGACCGGGACGATCTCCTGGCCCCACGGGTTGTCCGACGAGAGCGTGTCGTCCGGCGTTTGAGTGGCCGTCGGCGTCGCAGTGGGCGTCGGCGTCGGTGTGGGTGTCTCGGTCGGCGTCGGAGTGGGCGTCTCTGTCGGCGTGGTCGTATCTGTCGGTGGTGGAGTAGCCGTCTCCGTCGCGGTCGGTGTGGCCGTCTCCGTCGCGGTCTGTGACTCGACGGCGGTCGGTGTGGTCGTCTCGCTCACCGTCGGCGTGGCGTCCTCTGAGACCAGCAGCCCGCTACAGCCCGCGAGGGTGACGAGGACGACCACGACCGCGGTGGCAGCTGTACGCGACATCGTATGCACTACTGCGTCGCTGCGCTTGTAAGTCATACTGCCGGCTGTAACTTCGTGAGGATCTTCGCCACCCCGGGGGTGGCGAAATCGTTCACAGGTCTACAGCCGGTAGTATCACTCGGCCACTCGCTGCCGGCCATTTATTTCGCCCCGCGACCAAGGAGTGGTATGTACGAGCGGGTCGCCGACCTGAAGCTGACCGTCGACGAGTACGAGCTTGCCGATCGTCGCCGTGACACCTCCAGTGGGTTCACGCGGCGCACGACGACGGTCGCGCTCCACGGCGACGGCGAGGTCGGGCGCGGGGAGGACGTGACCTACGAGCCCGAGGACCACGATTCGATGCACGCGCTCACGGCCGATCTGGCCGGCGAGTACACGCTGGATTCGTTCTCCGACCGACTCGACGACATCGACCTGTGGCCGGAGCCGCCGACGCAGGACCCGGCCCGTCACTACCGGCGCTGGGCCTTCGAGAGCGCGGCGCTTGACCTGGCGCTGAAACAGGCCGGCCGGACGCTCGGGGACGCACTCGATCGGACGTACGATCCCGTCCGGTTCGTGGTCTCGACGCGGCTGAGCGAGGACGGTGACGGACGCCCGACGCCCGACCGCGTCGAGGCGTGGCTCGACATCGATCCCGGCATCGAGTTCAAACTCGATCCCACGCCCGACTGGGACGCCGAGCTGATCGCGGCCCTCGCGGCGACCGACGCGGTCCGCGTCGTCGACCTGAAGGCCTACTACGAGGGGACCGACGTGGACACGCCGATCGACGCCGAGTTCTATCGGCACGTCGCCGAGGGGCTGCCCGACGCCGTCGTCGAGGACGCGGCGATCACCGACGAGACGCGACCGGTGTTCGAGGGGCGCGAGGAGCGGCTGAGCTGGGACTACCCGATCACGGGCATCGCCAGCATCGAGGCACTGCCCGTCGAACCGTCGTGGCTCAACTGCAAGCCCTCCCGCTTTGGCACCGTCGAGTCGCTGTTGGAGTCGATCGCCTACTGCGAGCAACGCGGCATCCAGCTGTACGGCGGCGGGCAGTTCGAACTCGGCGTCGGCCGCGGGCAGATCCAGGCGCTGGCGTCGCTGTGCTACCCCGACGCACCCAACGACGTGGCTCCGGGCGAGTACAACGCGCCCGAGCCACAGGCGGGGCTCCC
>Ga0207754_100400_pt1 | contig 17707 bp, 24 predicted proteins | sample A23E1SouthBayCA_FD_187728 | JGI IMG/M metagenome (GOLD analysis project Ga0207754, IMG submission 187728) | Aerobic enrichment media microbial communities from Eden Landing Ponds, California, USA - A23 E1 (SPAdes) | ecosystem: Environmental > Aquatic > Marine > Unclassified | place: Emeryville... | reverse complement strand
GGCCGTCCTCGAAACCCACGCCGACGCGCCGACGACGCCCGACGCGCTGTTCGAGGACGTGATGGACGCGCTGGACTCGCCGGCCTACGGGCCGATGGACTTCGACCACTACGACCGCCCCGAGGAGATGGACGAACTGACCGACACCTTCGAAGAGGCCGAGGAGTTGCTCGAAGCCGAGTTCGAGGACGTGGTCGACGAAGACGTTGGCAGGGGCTTTCACTGATGGTCCAGCCCTCCGTCACGGACGAAGACCGCCGGTCGTTCCTCCTGAAGTTCCGCGTCGGCTTCGCCCTGTTCGTGGGCATGTCGATGGCACTCGTCGCGCTGAACGTCTCGGCGAGTCTCCCGACGATCGGTGGGGCCGGCGTCGCCGGGACGGTCGCCGGTGCCGTACTCGGCTGGTGGGTGTTCCCAGACAGCGTGGCGCTTGGCTTCGTGAACCGGCGTCGCTGAGACGAGCGACGAGCTGTCCGGTTTTCGCCACCCCGAGATGGCGGGCCGCGCCGACGACGTGACAGCAGTCGCGAGGCGAGAGCCTACTCGGTCATTCGCCGTGCTGGAGGCCGTCGAGCATCGCGAAGACGTGTGTCTCCTCGCCGGAGAGTTGCTGTGGGTAGAGCCCCAGCGCCACGACGTAGTCCCCGTCGTGTTTCACCGTCGTCACGTGAATGTACACGTCGATGGACTGTCCGCCGAGTTCCGCCGTCCCCTCGTACTTCTCGACGCCCGCCTCGGATCCGAGTACCGTGTGCGTCTGATTCTCGACCTGTTGGCCGACGCTGAGACCGTCGTAGTTGGAGCCAAACTGCGAGAGCAGCTCGCGGTTGGACATGTCACTGATCGGGTTGAACGTCTGGGAGGCGACGCTCACCTCCGGGCTGGAGAACGTCGCGAACACCGCCGCCCGCTGTTCGCCCAGCGGGCCGAGATCGATCGAACGCTCGTACTGTGCGAGGTGGTTCGTCACGTTGACCTGCCGACTCTGGCCCGCGACGGTAAACTCCCGAGAGACCGTCTGACTCTCGTTGAGCGTCTGCTCGTAGCCAGTTTCGGAGAGGGCCTCGTCGCTGACACTCGCGGGTGCAGATTCGAACGCGAGCGCTTCGTCGCCGAGGAGAAAGCCACAGCCGGCCGTGGTCGCGACGAGCGCGACCGACAGGAGAATCGCCAGTTTGCGCATACAGATGGGTTCGCGCCAGCGACCATATGCTTGCTGGCCATCGGAGCGTCACGGGTCGACGCGACGGAGCCACGCGGCGGGATCGTCCAGCTCGGCGTCGGTCGGCAGCGAGTCGGGGCTGTCCCAGACCGCGCCGGCCCCCGCGACGCCTCGCTCGTCCGCGACGGCGTCGAAGAAGGCCTTCCCCCGTTCGTACTGGCGGCGCTTCATCCCCAGCCCGAGCAGTCTGCGGATCAACTTCGCGATCGGTCCCCGGCCACCTCTGCGCTCGTCGAGCTTGCGCCGGAGGTCGTCGTACTCGTCGTCGAAGGCGCGATCCATGACGAGTTCTGCGTACCCTTCGACGGCCGTCATGGTCGTGTCGAGTTCGCCCAGCGAGGCCCGGTCGATCGACCCCTCGGTGAGCGCGCCGATGGCGTCTTCCATCGTCGACTCCAGGTGATCGGAGAGCCACGGGGCCGCGCCGAACTCCGCGGCGTGGGCGACCTCGTGGAAGGCGATCCAGCGACGGAAGCGGTCGGGGTCGACGGCGAGTGTCGACGCGACCTGTTCGATGTTCGGGTGGACGAAGTACAGCGCGTGATCGTCGCCGTCGTCGGCCAGCAAGAGGGGGTCGTACTGCCCGAGGACGTTCCGGCCCAGAAAGGAGAGCGCGAACGCCATCGAGCCGGTGTTGGCGACGCGGGCGACGCCGGGCATGAGGTCGGCTTGCTGTTCGATCGGGCGCATCACCCGCTCGAAGGTCTCGACGTTGGCGTCGATCCAGTGGTGGCGGTTCTGGATCTCGACGGTCTCCGGGAGGTCGAAGCCGACGTCGGCGACGTTCCGAACGCGGTCGCGAGCGGCACGCACGTCGTCGGCGTAGGCCGCCTCCTGCCGATCGGTGAGTGCCAGCGAGCCGGGATCGGTCGAACTCTTGGCCGCCGCCGCGACGGCGTTCCAGTCGATCGGTCCGTCACCGGAGGCCCCGGCGACGGCCTGCACGCTGTGGTACAATCCCATACGCGCACAAGGCGACGGGTCGGGATAGGCCTTCTCCCCGTGGTCCGTTCCCGTCTTCGGACTCCGAATCAGTCGGCTCCGACGGCGTCGACCGCGCGTCCGACGAGCCAGGCCAGCGCGAGGAGAGCCGCCACCACAGCCGCCGTGGCGACCGGGCGATCCCGTCCCTCGCGGACGAGTGCCGTGGCCAGTCCCGCGGGTCGCAGCGTCGTCGGCGACCCACCGACAGTCGTCCCGATCGGGCCGTCGGCGCTGGGACCGGTGGTGGCGACGACGGCGTCGTGGACCGCCACGTCGACGGTCAGGTCGGTCGTCGAGAGGAGCCTGCCGACGCCACCCTCCGGCAGCGAATCACGCAACGCCAGCGCCGCCGAGAGCGTCGGTGCGTCGACGACGAGCCGGTTGCCGCGATCACGGACGTGGTACTCGTGGCCGTCGACGGTCAGGGTCAGTTCCGCGTCGACCGACAGCGGCGGGAACCGATCAGTCCTGCTCACGGGTCGTGACCCGGAGCGTTCCGTCGACTCGCCAGTGTGCGTGGTCGGCGTCGTCGCCGGTGCCGCTTGGCACGTCGACTTCCATGTCCTCGAACTCGTACGTGATCTCGGCGTTGCGGCCGGTCAGGCGGTCGTAGAGGCTGATCGCGAGGTCGGGCCAGGTGGTCGTTTCGTCGATACGCTCTTCGGGGTCGTCTGTTTGACTCACGAGAGACATGTTATCGCTGAAACTACTTAAAATAATGACCAAATGGCAGGGGGAGCCGATCGATCAGGCCAGGTCGTCGGTGTCTCCCAGACCGCCGTCCCCGGAGAGTGCGCGTCCGGCCAGCGCCGCGACGGCGGCGACGCCGAGCGCGACCGCGAGTAGTCGCACGATCGAACGCCCGCCGTCGTCCTCGTCGTCGGCCCCGTCCGCTCGTTGTGACTCCGGTTGGCCACCGCTGTAGGGGGCGTTGTTCGTGATCGTCGCGTCGTCGAGGTGGAGTTCGAGGAACGTGAACTCGGCCATGGCGGCGTTTCGAACGGGCGACACTTATCGCTTCGCCTGCAGCTCTCTGGCAAGATACATGGCGGATGCCGGCGAAGGCCCGGCCATGGACGAGGACCGACGCAGGTTTCTCGACGAACTGCTCTCGACCGCCACGCCCTCCGGCTACGAGACGGCGGGCCAGCGAGTCTGGATCGACTACGTGGAGTCGTACGCCGACGAGGTGAGAGTCGACGACTACGGCAACGCCGTCGCAGTGCTGAAGGGAAGCGGTGACGCCGAGGTCGCGCTGGCGGGCCACGGCGACGAGATCGGCTTCATCGTCCGGGACGTGACCGACGACGGCTTCCTGCGGATCGACCGCATCGGCGGCTCGGACAGCACCGTCTCGCGGGGCCAGCACGTCACCGTCCACACCGACGACGGCCCGATCGACGGCGTCGTCGGACAGACGGCGATCCACCTGCGAAACGGCGAGGACGACGACGTGCCCGGGATCAACGAACAACACGTCGACATCGGGGCCGAGGACGGCGACGAGGCCGAACAGTTGGTCTCGCGTGGCGACCCGATCACCTTCGAACAGACGATCAGCGAACTGCAGAACGGCTACCTCTCGGCACGCGGGATGGACAACCGAATCGGCATCTGGGCGGCCGCGGAGGGACTGCGCCGGGCCGCGGAAACCGGTACCGACGCGACGGTCTACGCCGTCTCGACGGTACAGGAGGAAGTCGGCGTCCAGGGGGCGAAGATGGTCGGCTTCGACCTCGATCCGGACGCCGCGATCGCCGTGGACGTGACCCACGCGACCGACCAGCCGGACTCGCCGGGAAAGCGCTCCAGCGGCGTCGCGCTCGGTGACGGCCCGGTGATCGCCCGCGGGAGCGCGAACCACCCCGTGCTGGTCGACGCGGTCAGAGACACCGCCGAGACCGAGGACATCGACGTGCAGTTGCAGGCGACGGGCAACCGAACCGGCACCGACGCCGACGCCTTCTACACGTCGCGTGGCGGGATCCCGTCGCTCAACGTCGGTCTCCCCAACCGCTACATGCACACCCCGGTCGAGGTGATCGACCCGGCAGACCTCGAAGCCGTGGCAGACCTCCTGGCCGGCTTCGCGGCCCAGGCCGACGCGCTCGCGCCGTTCGGCGTCGACCTGTGAGTTCGCAAGCGGTACGTTTATACACTCGTCGCCAGCCCGTTGGGGTATGAGTGGACGACCGCTCGACGTGCTCGAGGCGTCACTGGGCGAGACAGTCACCGTACATCTCAAGGGCGGCGAGCTGTACGAAGGTGAGCTCTCGGGCTACGATCAGCACATGAATCTCGTCATCGAAGACGAAGACACAACGATTATACGCGGCGACAACGTCGTCTCTATCAAACCATGACTGGTGCAGGAACTCCGAGCCAGGGTAAGAAGAACACCACGACGCACACGAAGTGTCGTCGGTGCGGCGAAAAGTCCTATCATACAAAGAAGAAAGTCTGTTCGGCGTGTGGCTTCGGTAACTCGGCCAAACGCCGCGACTACGAGTGGCAGAGCAAATCCGGCGAATAACCCAACATGCACGAAAAGTGCGGCGTCGTCGGCATCGCACTCCAAGACCGTGACGCCGCCCGCCCGCTTTACTACTCTCTCTACGCGCTCCAGCACCGCGGCCAGGAGTCGGCCGGTATCGTCACCCACGACGGCTTCCAGCAACACAGCCACGTCGAGATGGGGCTGGTCGGCGACGTGTTCGACCCCGACGATCTGGCGTCGCTGAACGGCTCGAACGGGATCGGACACGTTCGCTATCCGACGGCCGGCAGCGTCGACTCCTGCTGTGCGCAGCCGTTCTCGGTCTCGTTCAAGTCCGGCTCGCTGGGACTGTCCCACAACGGGAACCTCGTCAACGCCGACGAGATTCGCGACGAGCTCGCGAACCTCGGCCACGCGTTCACGAGCGACGGCGACACGGAGGTCATCGCCCACGATCTGGCCCGAAACCTCCTCGAAGCCGACCTCGTCCGTGCGGTCAAGCGAACGATGTCACGGATCCACGGCTCCTACGCGCTGACGATCTCTCACGACGACACCGTCATGGGCGTTCGTGACCCGGAGGGCAACCGACCGCTGTGTATCGGCAAGCTCGACGACGGCTACGTGCTCACCTCCGAGTCGGCCGCCATCGACACGCTCGACGGCGAGCTGATCAGAGACGTCAGGCCCGGCGAGCTGGTCGTGCTCCACGACGACGGCACCGGCTTCGACAGCTACCAGCTCGTCGAACAGGAGAACACGGCCCACTGCTTCTTCGAACACGTCTACTTCGCGCGCCCCGACTCGACCATCGACGACAATCTGGTCTACGAGGTGCGGCGCGAACTGGGCCGGAAGCTCTGGGACGAGTCCGGCGTCGACAGCGACGTCGTCCTCCCGGTGCCCGACTCCGGGCGGGCCTTCGCTTCCGGGTACGCCGAGGCGGCCCAGGAGAGCGGCGTCGACATCGAGTTCGCCGAGGGGCTGATGAAAAACCGGTACGTCGGCCGGACGTTCATCATGCCGACCCAGGACGAGCGCGAGCGGGCAGTGCGGCTCAAGCTGAACCCGATCAAGTCGACGATCGAGGGCAAGACCGTCACCATCATCGACGACTCGATCGTCCGCGGGACGACCTCGACGCAGCTGATCGAGCTGCTGAAGGACGCGGGCGCAGAGGAAGTCCACGTCCGCATCGGTGCCCCCGCGATCATCTCGCCGTGCTACATGGGCATCGACATGGCCACCCGCGACGAGCTGATCGCGGCCGACCGGTCCATCGAGGAGATCCGCGACGAGATCCAGGCCGACTCGCTGTCGTATCTCTCGGTCGAGGCCATCGCACAGAGCCTCGACAAGGGCCAGGACGAGCTGTGTCTGGGCTGTGTCACCGGCGAGTACCCCTACGACATCGAGGGCGAGGAGACCGACCGCGATGTCGACCGGCCCGTCATCGGCGACCAGACGATGGAAGCCGACGACTGAGCCCCGCGATCTTCTTCCGACCGTCTCAGAACAGCCAGTACAGCATCACGTAGACGACGATTCCGAGGGCGAACGAAATCAGCCACAGGCCGGCCGCTGCCTTGCCGACGCGCGGGTGTGGCGTGTCCGGTAGCTCCGCGATGGGGTGGCCGTACGCCAGCAAGAGCGCGTAGTACACCAGCGGAATGCAGACGATCGCGAGCAGGATGTGGACGCCCAGCACGGGGAAGTAGACGTACGTCTCGATCCAGGCCGGCGCGCTCTCGGGGAAGCCGGTCGGGCCGAGCAGCGAGACGCGGTACAGATAGAGGACGAGGAAGGCGACGAACAGCGCGAACGTCGTCACCATCAGTCGCTTGTGGCGGCGAACGTCGCCGCGCTTGACCGCACGGACGCCGACGACGATCGTCCCGATCGCGGTCGCGCTGATCGCCGCGTTGGCGTGGGGAATCGCCGCCAGGACGGAGTCGGGCGCTGCGGGCAGCGCCGTCGCGGGACCCACACGCAAGACGGCACCGAAGACGAGCGCGAGCGAGACGATCGTCAGGAGGGTCGTCAGAATCCCGGTACGCTCTCGGACCAGTCGTTCCATGGGCGGCAGTTGGTCCGCGCGGACAAGGCGGTTGCGTTCGTGGAACGCCACGGCTTTGGGACGCCCCCACGGAGAGAGCGACATGCTCGAAGCCGGAGCCACCGCCCCGACGTTCGAACTGCCAGATCAGGACGGCGAGACCGTCGCGCTCTCGGAGTACGAGGGCCAGCGCGTCGTCCTCTACTTCTACCCCCGAGCCGACACGCCGGGCTGTACGAAAGAAGCCTGTGGCTTCCGCGACGAGTGGGACGCGTTCGCGGATCGAAACGTCGCCGTCCTGGGAGTCAGCGACGACCCCGTCGACGACCTGGCGGCCTTCGCGGCGGAGTACGACCTCCCGTTCACGCTCCTGTCGGACGAGGACGGCGCTGTCGCCGCCCGGTACGACTCCTACGGAGAGAAGAACATGTTCGGAAACACCTTCGACGGCGTCTTCCGGAACACGTACGTGATCGACCCCGACGGCGTGATCGAACGCGTCTACGAGGGCGTCTCGCCCGAGGGCCATGCGGAGGAGATTCTGACCGACCTCGACTGACGCGGCCGATCAGCATCACGCTCCACGACACCATGTCACAATAACGCACAAGTTCGAGGGTCGACCACCGTCGTCCATGTCCGACGCGTTCGGCCGCGCGATCCGCGACCACCACCGAGGAGAGCGGTCGGCTCCCCTGCTCGTGAGAGACGGCGACGACACCGAAGAACACCCCATCGAGACGTTCTACTTCGAACCGTTCGACGGTGAGGGCCACGGCGAGTGGCTCGAAGCCCGGCTCGACGGCCCCCTACTCGATCTCGGCGCGGGCACCGGCCGACACGCGCTGTACTTCCAGGAGCGGTTCGAGACCGTCGCCATCGAGCCCAGCGACGCGCTCGTCGAGACCATGCGAGAGCGAGGCGTCGAGGACGCCAGACGTGGCGACATGTTCGCGCTGCCCGACCGCTTCGAGCGCGGCCGCTTCCAGTCGGCGCTGGCCATCGGGACGCAGATGTGTCTCGCGGGCTCGATGGACGGACTCCGGCAGTTTCTCGCCGATCTGGCCCACGTCACGACGGCAGACGCGACCGCCGTCGTCCACAGTTACGATCCGGCCGCCGACGGCGTCGAAGAGCTCGTCGGCTACCGAGCGGACCCGACGCCGGGACTCGCCCACCGGGTGATGACCTTCGAGTACGAGGGCGAGACGAGCGATATTCTGCAGTTTCGACTGTTCGGTCCGGAGCGACTGCGAGAAGCGACGGTCCCGACTCCCTGGAGCGTCGAAGACGTGATCCGACCCAACTGGGACGGGAGCTACCGTGCGGCCCTCGCGAAGACGGACCAGAGGTCGTGACGGACGGCGATGTCAGAGCCGCCCGGTCCAGCCACACTCGGTGCAACTGCACAGGCCCTGTCCGTTGACCGTCGCCGCCGAGCAGATCGGACACGCTGCAGTCGGCTGGCCCCCGTCGGCGATGGCCCTCCCGGCGCTGGGCGGCGTCTCGGCCGTCGCGGGCAACTCCGGGTGGCAGTCGGGACAGATCCACTCGATACTCCGATGGGTCATCGATTCGGCGTGTTTGCGGTGTCGCCACACTTCGCGGACGTCGCCGTCGCAGCTGTCACACTGTACCATGTTACCTGCACTCACAAGAGGGTCAGTAAAACGCGTTTCCCTAATTGTGGTGTCGTAAATCTAGACACCTTATACGCTAATCTCTCCCGGTAGCTGTCCCGAGCGATGAACGAATGGTGAATACTTCCCCGTCTTCGTGAACAGAACTGCAAACTTTCTGGCTCTGTAACTCACGTTCACCGTTTAAGTCCCATCCGGGAGTGAATTCGGTCGTGACCCTCCAGATAGGAACTGCACTCGGCCGCGGAAGCCGACGTGCGCTGTCGACGAGTGGTATCGCTCTGATGGCATTGACCGTCGCGTATCAACTGGTGTTCGTCGGCTCGATCAACACGGCCATCGCCAGCATGTTGCCGGACGCGGCCCAGCAGGGGCAGATCGGGCTGACGCTACCGATCTCGACGAGCGTCTCCGGGTTGCTGGCAGTGGTCTCGATCCTGTTCGGGACGTACGTCCTCCTCGTCGCGACGCGACTCCTCGTGCGTGATCCCGGCGAGCTGTCGTCGCTCCCGAGCGAGCTGTTCACGCACCGCGTCGGCCGGGCACTGGTCGCTGCCGTGGTCGCGAACGTCGTCGTCTCGATCACCGTCACGCTCGGACTGATCGCGCTCGTCGTCCCCGGTCTCTTCCTCTCGGTGAGCTTCACGTTCGCCTTCTTCGCGATCGGCGTGGAAGATCAGGGGCCGATCGACGCGCTCCGACGGAGCTGGGAGCTCGCGACGGGCAACCGCTGGCGACTGTTCGGGCTCGTCTTGATCGTCGGGATCGTCGCGGGCGCGGTCGGCGGTCTGAGTTCCCTCTTCGCGATGGCTGGCCCGGCCGTCGGACAGATCGTGATCCTGACGATCATTTCCATCGTCACGATCGTCAACTACGGCATCCTGGCCGACGCGTTCGTCCAGCTCCGGACAGAAGCCGCGTCCGAGCCAAAAATTCAGTAAGTACGCGGTTACTGGAACTACGAGAAACACGTCGTCGTCGCTGGCTTCTGCCACGATCCCGTAGAGGACACAGCCGTAACGGCGGACGAGATCGGTTCGAGCAGAGTATGGGAGAGTGAGCGTGACGCTGTCGTGATCCGATTCGGTAGACACGGTGGGCTGAACCACGAACGTCCGCCGAGCGAAGCGAGGCGGTTCGCCGCAAGCGCGCTCGCAGAGCGCGACTTGGGGAGTGTTTTAGCGTAGATTTTTTCGATCGGGGGTTCACGCAGGGCCGAAGGCCCGATGAAACCCGCCGAAGTAAAAAGGTACTACTGGAACGTTCGCGAGACCGTCTCGCCGTCGTCCAGTTCCGCCTCGGCGTGGTCGAACCGTTCTTCGATCTCGTCGTAGCGCTCTCGCACGTCTTCGTCGACGCTCGGTCCGACTTCGTCCAGCGCCTGCTGGAAGTGGTCCATGGTGATGCGGACGTTGCTGACGGAGTCGTCGATGTCGTCGGGATCGACGCTGTTGATGAACTCCCGGGTCGCGGCCATCGAGGCCTCGCGGGCGACCGCTTCGATGTCGGCACCGACGTACCCCTCGGTCTTCCGGGCGAGCTGGTCGAGGTCGACGCCGTCGGCCAGTGGCTTGCCACGGGTGTGGACCTGGAAGATCGCCCGGCGAGCGTCCTCGTCGGGGACCGGGACGTGGACGTGGCGGTCCAGTCGACCGGGGCGAATCAGCGCCGAGTCGATGAGGTCGGGCCGGTTGGTCGTGGCGATCACGACCACGTCCTCCATCGCTTCGAGCCCGTCGAGTTCGGTCAGTAGCTGGGAGACGACTCGTTCGCCGACCTGCGAGTCGCCGCCGCCCGAGCCACGCTCGGCCGCGATCGAGTCGATCTCGTCGAAGAAGACGACGGTCGGGGCGTTCTCTCGGGCCTTGCTGAACACTTCGCGCACGCCCTTCTCGGACTCGCCGACGAACTTGTTCAGCAGTTCGGGGCCCTTGATCGAGATGAAGTTCGATTGGGCCTCGTTGGCGACGGCCTTGGCCAGCAGCGTCTTCCCGGTGCCCGGCGGGCCGTAGAGCAAGACGCCCTTGGCTGCCTGCAGGTCCATCTGCTCGAAGACCCCGGGGTACTCCAGTGGCCACTGGATCGTCTCGCGCAGGCGCTCTTTGGTGTCTTCGAGGCCGCCGACGGACTCCCAGGAGGTGTCTGGGACTTCGACGAAGACCTCGCGCAGCGCGCTGGGTTCGATCCCCTTCAGCGCCTCTTTGAAGTCCTGCTTCGAGACCTCCAGCGATTCGAGCACCTCGGCGTCGATCTCGTCGGCTTCGAGGTCGATGTCGGGGCGGATGCGCCGCAGCGCGTTCATCGCGCCCTCCTTGGTCAGCTGTGCGAGGTCCGCACCGACGAAGCCGTGCGTGTTCTCGGCGTAGGACTCGAGGTCGATGTCCTCCGAGAGTGGCATGCCGCGGGTGTGGACCTGGAGGATCTCCTTGCGGCCCTCCTTGTCCGGGACGCCGATCTCGATCTCGCGGTCGAAGCGGCCGCCGCGGCGCAGTGCGGGATCGATGGCGTCGACGCGGTTGGTCGCGCCGATGACGATCACGTCACCGCGCTCGTCGAGCCCGTCCATCAGCGAGAGGAGCTGTGCGACGACGCGGCGTTCCACGTCGCCCTGGGTCTCGCCGCGCTTTGGCGCGATCGAGTCGATCTCGTCGATGAAGACGATGGCGGGGGCGTTCTCCTCGGCCTCCTCGAAGACCTCGCGGAGCTGCTCTTCGCTCTCGCCGTAGTACTTGGACATGATCTCCGGGCCGCTGATGGTCGTGAAGTGGGCGTCGATCTCGTTGGCGACGGCCTTGGCCATCAGCGTCTTCCCGGTGCCCGGCGGGCCGTGCAGGAGGACGCCTTTCGGCGGCTCGATGCCGAGTTGCTGGAACAGTTCGGGGTGGCGCATCGGCAGCTCGATCATCTCGCGGACCTGTTCGAGCTCGCTGTCGAGGCCGCCGATGTCCTCGTAGGCCACGTCCGGCGTGGCTTCGCCGCCGCCCTCGGTCGGGGCGTCGCCCGCGATCTGTTCGGCGGGCTTCTCGCTGACCTCGATGTCGGTCTGGTCGGTCACCACGACCGTCCCCGAGGGGTCGGTCTCGGCGATCCGCAGCGGGATCTTCTGGCCGCTCATGCTCGAAAGCGGACCGAGCCCGAAGCTCACGGGCACCGTCTGGCCCTGCGTGACCGCCTGGCCGCTGAGGTTGTTGCGGATCATCGGACCGACGTTGCCCCGCACCCGGAGGTTCTGGGGCAGGGCGACGGTGACCTGCTTTGCGACCTGTACGTCGGCCTTCTCGACCTCGATCTGGTCGTCGATGCCGACGCCGGCTTCCTGTCGGAGCTGGCCGTCGATTCGGACGACGTTCTTGCCGCTGTCTTCGGGGTAGCCGGGCCAGACGCGGGCGACCGCGCGACCGCCCTCGCCGTCGATGACGATGTAGTCGCCGTTCTCCAGGTCCATCTCGTCCATCGCTGCACGGTCGACGGCCGCGAGACCGCGTCCGGCGTCTTTCTGCTTGAGTGGTTTGACGGTAAGTTTCATCAGTGGGACACCTCGCTCATCTCGACAGTGAGAACCCCATTCCGGATAAACGCTCGTGCGTCACCCGACGGGAGATCGAAGTCGTACTGCTCGTCACCGACGACGACGATCGCGGTGTCGTCGACGACGTCGACCGTCGCATCGCCGGTGATACCGATGTCCGCCGCGAGAACGACCGCGTCGTCGTACTCGTAGCGTCGTAGCGGCGCATCGCCGACAAGCTGCTGTTGGTCAGTCATGCTAACTACGAGTTAGTGAGAAAAGTATATAAATGTTTCGCCAAAAATCGCAGTAAGGCGCTCGACCGGAGAAAGAACCCACTGATTGCGGTTCACACCGACACCGGCCCCACCACTATACGGGATCCCCACGAAAGCGGTGGCATGGAGACGGTCGAACACCACGGGCGGACGACGGCGTACCGGTCCGTCCCCGGCGAAGGCGAGAGCGCCACAGTACTGTACGTCCACGGCAGCGCCGGCACGCACGCGCTCTGGAGCCAGCAGTACGCGCCGAGTGGGCCGGCGTCGTCGGCCGCTGCGCTCGATCTGAGCGGCCACGGCGCGAGCGAGGACGTCGACACCGCGCCGGGTGAAGCGACGCTGACGAGCTACGTCGACGACGTGGTGGCCGTCGCCGAAGCGACGGACGCGACGGTCCTCGTCGGCAACTCGCTCGGCGGTGCGGTCGCACTGGCGACGGTCCTGCGACGCGCCGTCCCGCTCGACGGGCTCGTCCTCGCCGGCAGCGGCGCGAAGCTCCCGGTGGTCCAGACGCTCCGGGACGATCTGGCGGCCGACTTCGAGGCGGCCGTCTCGTTCCTGCACGGCGAGGATATGCTCTTCCACGACCCGCCCGAGCGTGCGCGCGAGCACTCGATCGAGACGATGCGCGCCGTCGGACAGGGAGTGACGCGCCGGGACTTCGAGACCTGCCACCGATTCGACGTTCGGGACCGACTCGGAGAGGTCGACGTGCCGACGCTGGCACTCTGTGGCGAGCACGACCGCCTCACACCGCCGTCGTACCACGAGACCCTCGCCGAGGAGATCCCGGCGGGGGAGTTCGAGACCATTCCCGGCGCTGCACACCTCGCGATGGTCGAGCGGCCGGAAGCGTTCGACGACGCCGTCGCCTCGTTCCTCGGCAGTATCGAGCAGTCACGGGCGACGTGAGCTCGCTTCGGTCGTCGAAGCGGCTGTGAACGCTGGGTAGTGGGTGTGCGAAGTGACGGGCTCTCTCGGCGTCATTACGTCGGAACCACATTCGGAAGTACACCGGCCATCGTCAAGACCCAGTAGAGATTGTTCAAGTGGTGAGCGACGATCGCTCCGGTGAGGTTTTCGAACTTGACGCGCATCCCCGCGTACAGGAACCCCGAAAGCGTCGCCGAAACAAGCACCGAGATGCCCCCGGTCAAAAAATGGATTCCGCCGAAGAGTACACTCGACCCGACGATGGCCGTTGCCACGCCGTACCTCGAGCGAAGTGCGTCGAGGGCAACACCACGGAACAGATACTCCTCGACGATCGGTGCGATGGCCACGGAACTGACGACGAAAATAGCTGCCCCGAGTGACGAATCGAACGCGTCGGCGGTTCCACCACCGCTGCCGAAGACATCCGCAATGAACGTACCGATAGGATCGAATAGTAGCACCGTCACCAGCGTTGCTGCGATCACGGCACCGACCTCTGTCCGCTTCGGAATCTGTGTCGGAAACACCTCCGCCCGGACCGTCGGCGATAGCCGTAGAAGGAGCAATACGACGACGAGGGCACTGAGAAGTGAGTAAACACCGGTCGATAGGCGCGGAATCGGTGACTCACCGCCGGTCACGGTGAACACAGCAGTGAGCACGATAACCGTGAGAACGAACGGAGCAAACACCACACTGAGCCACCGCCATAGATTCGTCCGAAGGAGGATATCTTCTGTGGGGGACCGATCAGAGACCATAGAGAAGTGACTTATTGGATTGTAAATCAACATTTTGGTATCATATCTTCTATACCCCCGTCAAACGAACGAATTCGCCGCCGTCACGACGACCGAACGGCCTGCGCTCGATCAGTACAGGTCGTCCAGTTCCTCCTCGACGTAGCTGTGTTCTTCGGCCGGGAAGGTGCCGTCTTCGACGGCGTCGACGTACCCCTCGATCGCGGATGCCATCTCCTCGCGGACGTTGCCAAAGCGCTTGGAGAAGGGGGCCACGTCCTCGGAGAGGCCGATCACCTCGTCGACGGTCAGGACCTGGCCGTCGCAGTCGGGGCCGGCACCGATGCCGATGGTCGGAACGTCGAGCGCGTCCGTGACCGCCGCACCGAGGTTGGCGGGGACGTGTTCGAGGACGAGCGAGAACGCGCCGGCCTCCTCGTGGGCCCGTGCGAGTTCGACGATCTCCGTGGCCGACTCCTCGTCGGTGCCCTGGCGGAACAGTCCAGTCTCGTTCTCGCGCTGGGGAGTCAGTCCGAGGTGTGCCTGGACCGGGATGCCCAGTTGCGTCAGCCGACGGGTGAGGTCGACGGTGTGGGGGCCGGATTCGAGTTTGACCCCGTCCGCACCCGCCTCCTTGACCATGCGACCGCAGTTGTGGATCGCCTCGGCCTCGTCGGCACCGTACGAGAGGAAGGGCATGTCCGCGAGCACGAACACGTCCTCTGTGGCCCGCGCCACCGCAGCGGTGCGGCTGGCGATCTCCTCGACGGTGACCGGCAGCGTCGAGTCGTACCCCAGCCGGAGGTTCCCGACCGAGTCGCCGACCAGCGCGATGTCGACGCCGGCCTCGTCGACGACCGCCGCGGTCGGTGCGTCGTAGGCCGTCAGCATCGTCACCGGCTCTTCGCCTGCCTTCGCGCGAATGTCCTTGGCCCGCATGGCTTGGGCTGGGACGCCCCGGCGCATAAGCCCTGCCATGCACTCACAGGCACGCGCGTTCGACGGTTCCGTAACTGATTAGCGCCGGACACCACGAGTGTGTGCCATGCCACACGTCGAGGAGACGGACCCGGAGGGCGTCGACTTCGGCTGGGTCATGCAGATGACCTTCGTGACGACCATCCTGGTCGGCGCGCCGATCGTCGCCACCCTCTCGCTGTTCGTCCAGTTGACGGGCTGGGCGGAGTGGGCCGAGTTCGCGATCCGGGTCGGTGCCGTCGTCTGGTTCTGTACCGCCGCCGGTGTGTACGCCTACGCACGCTACAGGGAGTGACGCTCGCGGACCCACTGGAAGTCCATCGACGCGCGTCGCGCGGCGGTCGCGTCGCTCTCCGAGTCGCCGACGAACAGAGCCGCCGACGGCGACACGTCGAACTCCGCAAGCAGCGCCCGGAGCGGGGCCGGATCGGGTTTGTACGCCGACAGGGAGTCTCGGCCGACGACGGCATCGACGTGGCCCTCGACGCCGTGGATCTCCAGGGCGATCCGGCAGGCGGCCTCGCAGTTGAGCGAACACACACCCACGGGAACGTCCAGGGGCAGTTCGTCGAGCAGCGGGAGTCGCTCAGAGTCGCGCGCTCCCGGGCGTTCGTGATCGGCGATAGCCGATTCGACCGCGTCGCGGTGGCCCCGTTGCTCTGAGAGTTCGAGCATGTCCCACAGCGAGTGGCCCGCCGTGTCGACGCCGCGTGCTTGCAACACGTCGTCGACGTCGCTCGCGACCGCATCCCAGTCGACCGCCAGACGCACGAGCGTGCCATCGAGGTCGTAGACGACGGCGTCGTAGTCGGCACTCATACACGTGGGCACGGCCCCGACAGAGAAGAGCGTTCGGTCGCTTCGCCGTCCCTAGCGGAGCGGAGAGACGGGCTGGTGGCACTACCGACGCGCACGGAGCGCCGTCGTGTCGGAAATCAGGAGAGGAGCGAGCGAGCGATGACGTTCTTCTGGATCTGACTCGTCCCCTCGTAGATCGTCGTCACCTTGGCGTCCCGGTAGAACCGTTCGACATCGAACTCTGTCGTGTAGCCGTAGCCGCCGTGGAGCTGGACGGCCTGCTGGGTCACGTCGACGGCCCCCTCGGTGGCGAAGTACTTCGCGACGCTGGCGCTCGCACGGGCGTCCTCGTCGCGGTCCATGGCTCGCGCCGCCGCGTGCGTCAACTCGCGGCCAGCCCGGACGGTCGTCTCCATCTCCGCGATCGTGTGCCGGACGCTCTGGATGTCGCCGATCGGGCCGTCGAACTGCTCGCGTTCCGTGACGTAGTCGACGGTCTCGTCGAGGGCCGCCTGCGAGAGGCCGACCGCCTGCGCGGCGATCCCGACCCGTCCGCCGGTCAGGATCGACAGGGCCGCAGCGAGCCCGCGGCCCTCCTCGGTGAGCCGGTACCGGTCCGGGACGCGGACGCCATCGAGGATCAGCGTCGTCGTGTCGCTGGCTCGCAGCCCCAGCTTCTCCTCTTTCGAACCGACGGTCAGTCCGTCGCTGTCTTTCGGGACGAGAAACTGGGTGACCGAGTCCGGATCGTCCGGGTCGGTCTTCGCGAAGACGATCACGACTCCGGAGCGCTGTCCGTTCGTGATCCAGGCCTTCTCGCCGTCGATCACGTACTCGTCGCCCTCGCGGCGCGCGACGGTCTGCATCTGGCGAGGGTTCGACCCCGCCTCGGGCTCGGAGAGGGCGAAGGCCCCGACCGGACGGCCCGCGACCATATCGGGGAGCCACGTCTCCCGGAGCTGTTCGTCACCGAACGTCGCGACACAGGAGGTCGCGAGACAGTGGACCGACAGCGCGGTCGCCACCGCCAGCGAGCCGTGGGCGACGGCCTCGTTGACGACGGCGTACGTCTGGCGGTCCACGTCGAGGCCGCCGTAGGCTTCGGGCACTGTCAGGCCAGTCACGTCGATCTCGGCTAGCGTGTCCCAGGCGTCCTCGGGGAACGTCTGCTCGCGGTCACACTCACGTGCGACCGGCCTGATCTCCTCGTCGGCGACTTCGCGGACGGTGTCACGGATCGCACGCTGTTCGGACGAGAGCTCCATACGCTACGTACAGCCCCATTGCCAATAGGTGCCACGGCGTACCCGTCACTCGGCCAGCTCGACGTCGAGAAAGTCTTCGAGTTTGGCGACGACCGACCCGCCGACGCCGGCCTGCGTCGCGCGGCCCTGTTCGACGGCGAGAACGTCGGATTCGTCGACATCCAGCTCCTCGGCCAGCTCCTGGGTCTGGAGGCCCGCGTCCTGGCGCGCCTCGGTGACCACGGAGCCGTACTCGGAGACGAGATACGGGAGCTGGTCGTCCTCGTAGTTCGTGCCGTCCTCCCAGTGGGAGGCGTCGGACTGCTGTGCGTCGGCCATCTTGGCCGCGTTCTGGGCCGCACGGCGCTTTCGATCGGTGTCTCGGTCACCACGAGAACCGTCGGACGATTCGGTTTTCGAGGTCTCACCGTGCTGAGAGCAGTCCGCACACACCTGCAGCGTCGCCCCCGCCACGTTCGCCGTTTCGAGGTCGGCGTCGGACGCGCCACAGAGTTCACAGCTCTCGCCGGCGCTGCCACTGCCACTGCCGGTCGAGTATTTTGCCATGCGGGCCGTAGCGGACCGAACGTATTTGAAATGCCCGCTTTGTCGCGAGTGTGAGAGGTTCGCGCGGAGAGTCGCAAACGAAAGCGCTTTTACCCAACCACGGAATAGGACTGAATGCGCACGACGCAACGAGCGTGGGTAGCCAAGCCAGGCCAACGGCGCAGCGTTGAGGGCGCTGTCCCGTAGGGGTCCGCCGGTTCGAATCCGGTCCCACGCATTTTTGCCACGAACAAGCTCGTGAGTGGCAAGATCGTCC
>Ga0207754_100397_pt1 | contig 17836 bp, 12 predicted proteins | sample A23E1SouthBayCA_FD_187728 | JGI IMG/M metagenome (GOLD analysis project Ga0207754, IMG submission 187728) | Aerobic enrichment media microbial communities from Eden Landing Ponds, California, USA - A23 E1 (SPAdes) | ecosystem: Environmental > Aquatic > Marine > Unclassified | place: Emeryville... | reverse complement strand
GTCGCACATCGGGCGATGCTTACCGAATCAGGGTCAAGGTCGTTGTCGGCGCTGTCTCCGTCTCCGAACGTACCGAGTGAAAGGTCAGTCATCCTCTCACCCGATAGAGGAACACAAAATCCGCCCTCGATTGCCCCTTCACAGTGGTTTTATTACTATGCTACTCGCAGACTGTGATGCTTAGGACGGGCTCCAGATTTTCTGGGCCTATCTTCGTCTTTGTAGATATATCTACGTGAGAGAGGTTGATTCCTACCCGCAAAACCCCCACTCGTTTCGCTTGGATACTACGCTCACATATGGTGATTCGCGGGGTCGCAGTTCCACTTTCACCTCGGTCCAGACAGTATTAAGAACAAACGACGGCATCTTTTCTCTTGTACGCGGCTATCGTTTCACGCGTCACCAGCACAGTTCGTTAAGTACCGTAGCGTTTACTCGCGAGAGTGCTACGGCCGCAACCGAATCGCAGACAAGAAGGATTAAACGCTATCGATGAATACAAGTTCGTCGACGAATCGTGAAGAAAATAAAACCTACACCGGCTATGGAGCCCGTCCTAAGCAACGGATCTCCACTAAGCTGGTCCTATCAAAATAATCAATGGTAGATAGCCCAGACGGAAGAGACGAAGCGTCAACAAGAGAAGCAACAAACGGACTGAGTAACGCAGACCTCCTTATGATTGGGATCGGGATACTCAGCCTTGTGCTTACTGCACTGGCTGTTGGTATGACGATAGGATAGCGAGTTTTTCTCCATTTTCTGGCTATTTTGCTGTAGAACGAGCAAAGCCAGAGTCGTCGTAGGGTCGGCATCACTCCCCAATATGACCGGATTGGGGCATCAAATGGCATAGCTGGAGCTAACAGGCGGGCAAATGGCGTGCCCACAGGCGTGATGAGAGCGGTTCAGTGTGGGTAGTCAGTCGGCGACAGTCCCTCCATCAGTCAGTGCCGACAGCTGCTGACCACCGCCATAGGGGTCCAGCTTCGTCTCACCGCTGTCAGCAAGCTTCGAGTCGCCGTCGGCGTTCGCGAACTCTCTGATGGTCCGGACCATATCGGGGGGTCGGTTTCGAGTTCGGTCAGATTGAGGCGCAGCACCTGTTGTCTGCCTGGTTTGCCAGTCCCGATCCCGAAGTGCTCAGCGGCTTCTTGCATCACTTCATGCATCACTGGTCTCGATATCTCGTCGTTGAACACTGCCTCCCGAAGCTCCCGCTCGGGGAGCGTCACGTCTTTCGACGACGTCGCCATTGCGCGGCGTCCAACGGTGTAGATGAGGCGGCGCTTCATCTCATCGGTATCCAGCAGTTCGACCGAGCGGCGGCACTCAGCGGGCGTTTCGTCGGGGGCGATCTCTTCGGCCTGGTCGCGGGAGATCCACAGCTCCTCGGTGTGCGGGTGGCGTTCGTAGTCGAGGCGGTCGATCACGAGGTCGCGGTACTTCTCCAGCGTTGGGTCGGATGCCTTCGGTCCCTCGGCGGCGATGTTGTGGATGCTCTCGTTTAGAACTTCATCGGTGAACGACTCGCCGACATCGTGGCAGATAGCGATGGTCTTGCGCTGGACGCTGTTGAGGCTCTTATCCGAGCCGTCATTGAGCTCGCCCAGCATAGATTCGGCGTCGTCAACGACGCGGTCAAGCTTGTCTTCTACGCGGCGAGATCGCCCGCCATCGCGATAGACGTTCAATGCGCGTGCGAGGGCGACGCCGTAGTTGTAGTCCGTGTGCTCGTCGACATATGCGCAGAACTCCTCTTTGAGTGGCGTCCCGATACGGATGCCGATGCGGGTCGGTTCCTGAGACGAGAGATCAGATTTTATTTTTTCGCTGGCGTGGTCCGGAGAGCGGCCGGCGGCTGAGACGAGGCGGTCGACGAGCGTCTCAACGCGAGCATAGCCATCCGCGTCAATATATTGCTCCATCGCGAGTTCGGCTTCACGGCCGAGATAGCCCTCAGCAACCCCGAATTGGGATTCGACGTGGCGACGGAACTGGTCCCACTCATCTACGGGAACCATCCAGTCTATTTTCGAGGTGTCCCGCATCAGGACTCCACCTTCCGAAGGGCGGACCCACACCCACACACCTTCGCCGCCGACAGCGGCAGTTCTCCATTTGATTAGCGTTCTTCGACCACTATCGACGACTCATCTCAATAGACTAGGTAACTCAGGTCAGGTTAATTGGCAATGCTTTGTGAGGTACTGATACTACATAATCCGTATAGAGGGTCAAGGATGGCAGAGCGATTGCGTTCATCAATGTCCCAGCGGGTCTACGTCTGACTGACTGGATCTACGAGGTTAAGATCTGCAACAGCGTCAGAATGTCTATCGTGGATTTTCAGCAAGTCGACAGGGTCATCAGGTCCTGCCGAGCCAATCAGCTTCCGATATTCACGGATTTCGTGCTCGTTTGCGAGAACCAGTTCACCGTCTTCACACTCGATAGGAGACCCGGGATGCACTGCTAGTGCTTCTGCAGCAATAAGTACGACTTCATCAGGGACACTGTCTTCGTGGAAATACTGATCCTGGAGATCAGCGACAGAGGCCCGACCGTTTTCCCCACCCTCAAGCTTGAGGACGACTGTTCTCGCAACTTCAGCCACGTCTGCCGGATTATCTGCCTCCAGACAGCGTGGCTCAAAACTCACCGTACATTTTCGGTTCGTCTCTGGGTACTTATATCATAGCTCCATCTGTGGATATTCACGAATTCACGCTGATATTCATAATTCCATAGAATTATAACTCTGCGTGTCTATTTGATGAATATGGTGCCAGCTGACGGCGTCGCCAGAGGCTCGGCAATCGAGGAGTTCGAGCGCCTGCTGGACAAGAAAGGGCTTGTGCGACTTCTCGACGTGTTCCTCGCGAATCGGGAGATCCCAGTTTCAACTCAAGGCTTAATTGAGTTTACCAGAGATAGTCAACCGACAGTCTCTCGACGAACAGATGATCTGGTTGAAATCGGAATCATCGAGGAATCGGAAGGGAGCTCACCCAAGATGTTCCGTCTGAATATGGAGCATCCAGCAGCCTCAGGTCTCCTCAGTGCTTACGAAGCGCTGCACGAACACGTTGATGAAATTCAGGAATCGAGCGAAGAATTTGAGCCGGAGAGTTATGACTTCGATTCGGGGTCGCCCTTCGTTGAGCTCTTCCGATACCCGACAAACGGGGCAATACTGTCTGCGCTGCTCCACTACCCGGATGCCAAATTATCCAAGAGAGATATTGCAGAGATTGCGGATGTGGACTCCACGACAGTCGGGGACAACATTCCAATACTCGTTCGTATCGGGATCGCCACTCGTGAGGGTGAAGACTCACGAAACCCCAAGTATTCGCTTGATCGCGAGCATCCAGCCGCGGATGGATTCCTTGAGGCGATCGCAAAGCTCCAAGTCGCGAAGGGGCCAATGATCCCGACAGAATCTGAGGCTCACGAAACCTCCGAACAGGAGGTTATCTCGAGCCTGCACGAGCAACTCCGCGAGGTTATGTCGGCATTCGGGGTTCAACCCGAAGAAGCCGACGGGGCTGCCGCTACTCAAGCAAGCAGCCGTGCAGATACGAGAGCCTCGGCAGAGGAACCGGATCAGGCATTTTGTTACGAAGATCAACGGCTCCGATTTGAACAAAGAGCCGATTCCGTTCCGAGGACGGCCGCATAAGTATGGATAATCTGGAATTAGCGGATGTCGTTGATACTATCGAGGAATACGTTCAGGGTATCGGGTACCCCAATACAGAACAAATCGAACTTCCCCCACCGCCAGAAGAAGGCGAAGATAGGTCTCGGCCTCCAGAGAGTGGTATGCAAGTAATTATTGTAGACGTCGAAACTGGTCCGAGTTTCACCGTTATTGCGAAACCTGAGACGGAATACTTCAAGATCCAATCTACCTATCCTCTCTGGCAAGATCTCGCTGAAGCCTTGACGCCAGATGCAGCAAAGGAATTTATCCCGGATGAGATCCAAGCGGACATCCCTGAAGACCACCCGATTCGGTCAGAGCTTGCGAAGGGGGCTCTTGAAGATGAAGAGCACCGCTTGAGAGCGCTTGGTGCCTTCGAACTTCTTCGACGAGTTGATCTGGATATCAGGAAAGATCTCGTGTACCAACTATCGAGGATCTTCACCCGAGCGGAAGTGAAGCACTTTGTGGGGTCTCCTGATTCGGAAGCAGCCCCCCACGAGTTCATGGTTGAGTATAAGATATTCCCGTACTCAGACCAATTCGGATACCGGGAGTTGAATGACGCCATTGAGCGGGTTCGAATGGCTGCTCAGCGGGGGACGCTTTACCTCCGTTATGCGTTCAATCTTGGTGTTGATCTTGAAGGCAGCACAGCAGGTGAAATCGATTCGAATCCTGATCCACCGGGTGAAATTCAATCCCTCGAAGACCGGGACGGGGTCAACGGTCCTCCGTAGGGATTTTTGAGTTTTACTCGGGCCTCAGTCGGTTTCTCTTCAGGACTGTCATGTCACCTGATCGTGTGAATCAAAGACATCGCTAGGAACAGTCCAGTTGAGGTCGTCAATGAGCCGTGTGACTTTGTAATCCCCAGACTGGCTTGTCAGAGTCTCCGCCGTAATGTCGGATTTATTAAAGGAATCGAAACTTCTTGGGTTTGCCGAAAATCCGGATAAGGGACGACAGAAAACCTGCTCCATGGAATTAGTATAAATAAGGACGAATCCGAATCTGACTCGATTCTTCTCATCAACTAACTGTTCTGCAATTTTCCCCTGGAATGTAGTACGTCCTGCCCCGTGGGTTGTCGGCAGGGCCAGCTTTGGCTCTCCACGAAGAAGCTCTAATCCCGGCTCTGGAGTAATCAATGCGCCATTCCCAACTGGCGAGTCAGTCACGGTTCTGGCAGACTCCATCGCACACTCTCCAGAGACGAGTGGCGGGTTGTTCGGACAATCTGGGAAATAAACCAAACAGGCCAAATGAACTTGTTGGGCAGTCTCACCCCCGTGATTTTCTACTCCGATACTCGCCCAGAATCCATTTTCATGTTCAGTGATAGTGAACTCTGAGTCAGAAGAGGACTCAGTTTTTGGCTTCCCGTCGTGAAGTTGGAGGCCTTTCTCATGCACACCCAACAATGGAACTTTCTCCTGCCGCATACTTTCCAATTGCTCGGTCTGGGTTTCTACCTGCTCTTGCATGATGTCATTCTGGCTCAAATATACTGCGGTTAATGCGAGAGATACCGCTAGACTCCCGAATGTCCCGGCAGCACTAATAAGCAAGTCTAATGGGTTTACTGAGGCACTCTGTTGCGATCCTCCACTGACAGTTGCCTCGATTGCTGAGACCACGATGGTAGAGATGGTCCAATCAGGTCCAAGTAATAGTAGAGCGGCTACTTCGAATAACAGCAGTGCAATCAAGAATAGGACAAGCGCGATAAATGCTGAAGACCAGAACACAAGTGTAGAAGCTTCCAAGCCGTTTTCCTCCGCCCCATCTTTTGTCATTCGGATCCTTGGTACCCAATCGAATGTCTTGTAACTACTGAACGAATCCGCAGGGGGTAGGATCAGTTGATCACATCGACAGCCGCGTAACCCCGTTTGATGACGGTGAACCAAACCGAACTAGCTGTGGAGCATCTTCGAACCGCTAGTGAGCATGATTTTCGGGATGGACCGTCGCTGTCGGCAGCGGACTGCCGCCGACGCGACAGCGTCACCACTGACGACCGCTGTCCGGCCCGATGGACAGCTACCGGAAGAACCGGTCGTCAAGTGGTTGATTCGCTGGAACAGACCTGCGGACACCAAGTGCTGTCCAAGCTGCGCGAAGCATCATTTCGCAAAACTCCGTGAATGACCACTGCAAGAGGCGGCGCCCCCCACGGCGGGGCGCCGCCAGGCTTCACACCGCATCCAAGCAGACGCTTCCTCTAACCCGATGTGATCGACTGATACTTCTTGCGGCGGGAGATGAGTATATAAACTGTACACCCTTTCGCGGGACCGTAGAAAGCACTACCTTTTTATAATACTGTAAAAGTCAGTATCCAGAAGCTGGGGCAATCATTGAGCAGAGTTCAAATTTGATCACAGAGAACATCCACTGTGGCCCTGCAGTACTGAAAGTAGATTGGAGTCTCCGTCAAAGAATAAGAGTGCCGGCGGTAGACTCAAACAGTACTGCCCGTATTTTCTGAAGGTTAGCCGGATTGACTCTCTCGGTACACCTGTTGACGGAGGTGTTTGGTAATTGCTTCCTGAACCTCGTCGTTGTCCATGAACTCTGCGAAAAGCTCCTGATTCTGGTCCATTCGATCGATGAACATGCTAGTTAGCGCATCATCGAATTCGAGTGCGAAGTTTTCACGGCTATTAGCGCGCGCAGAGCGCCGAAGGTGATCGTCTTCTAGGGCGTCTTCCTTGAGCTGCTCGAGGAACAATTGGTCGGCTTCCGTGAAGTCAGTCCCAAGCTTCTCGTTGATTTTCTCGACGATAGTCGACAGTTCCACTTCGTCATCAGCTTCTGAACCGCCCGTCCCAGTCTCTGTCGGGCCTTCGACCTCACCTGCGTCTGCGCTGAGGCCGATAGAGCCTTCCTCGGATTTCTCAAGACGATAGTACTGTAGGGCGAGTTCATCGTCGAATTCCACGGTGGGGTCGTGCGATTGTCTCGGGAGTTCCTTGTACAGGAACCGCCCGAAAGTGTAGAGCTTCTCAAGGTGGGTATCCGCGTAGCTGACGATCTGTGACTGGAACTTATACAGCCGCAGGAATGACCGAAGCGTTGAGCGGAAGTCTTCCTGGATCTCTTCCTCCTTCGCAACGAAGCGGTCTCGAGCTGGCTGGACGATACTACTGAGCTTTCCATGGGCACCTTCCGTCCCTGTGTTGGACGGGTCGAAGAACACCTTCGCGAAGCGGTCGACTTCCTCTTGCTCGTAGATTCGAAACGCATCAAGTTCAGACGCTAATTGCTGGAGATGCTGTGGGTCCATCTCCTCCGTCACGGTCGTCTTGCCGTAGAAAGGTTCAAACGCTTCCTTGATTTCTTCCTGCTCGTTCTCGAAGTCCAGCACGAACGTATCCTCTTTCCCGGGATGTTGTCGGTTCAACCGGGAAAGTGTCTGGACCGCTTGGATCCCGGAGAGCTTCTTGTCGACGTACATCGTGTGGAGGAGCGGTTGGTCGAAACCGGTCTGGTACTTATCAGCGACGACGAGGACCTGATACTCCGGAGTGTCGAAGACGTTGGGGAGTTCCGACTCTTTGATGCCGCCATTCATCTCCCTTTCAGTGTAGCTACTACCATCGTCCTCGACCGTTCCACTGAACGCGACGAGCGCGTTGAGATCGTACCCGTTCTCCTCGATATATTCATCGATGGACTTCTTGTACCGGACTGCGTGAGCCCGAGAGGACGTCACGATCATCGCCTTGGCCTTCCCACCGATCTTGTGCTGCGTGTGGTTCCGGAAATGTTCGACGATGATCTCGACCTTCTGAGAGACGTTGTGGGGATGGAGTTTCAGGAACCGCGATATCGCGTTCACCGCCTTCTGCTCGGGCACCTGTGGGTCCTCCTCGACGACCTTCGCGACGTTGTAGAACGTCTCGTACGTCGTGTAGTTCTGGAGGACGTCGATGATGAAGCCCTCATCAATCGCTTGTTGCATCGAGTAGAGGTGGAACGGTTCGTGCCCACCGTCTCCATCGGGTTCACCAAAGGCCTGCAAGGTCTTTGCCTTCGGCGTCGCAGTAAACGCGAAAAAGCTGAGGTTGGGCTGTTTGTTCCGAGATTTTGCATTCTCTGCCATCGCATCTTCCCAATCCTCGATATCCTCATCGTCGACACCCGAGAGGATGCCCTTCATCTCGGCGGACATCTCGCCACTCTGGCTGCTGTGGGCTTCGTCGACGACAACGGCGTAATCCCGCTCCGGAAGCGACTGTGCGTGCTCAATGACGTACGGGAACGTCTGGAGCGTCGTGATGATCACTGGCTTGCCCGCTTCCAAGGCCTCTGCGAGCTCCTCGGATTTCGAGCGGTTCTCGCCTTTGATCGGGTGAACGACGCCCGTTTTGTGGTCGAGCTCGTAGATAGTGTTCCGGAGCTGTTCGTCGAGGACGGTTCGGTCGGTGACGACGACGACGCCGTCGAATACCGCGTTATCTTGGTCGTCGTGCAGCGACACGAGCCGGTGGACCAGCCACGCGATTGACTTGCTCTTCCCGCTCCCGGTGGAATGCTGGATCAGGTAGTCCTCGCCAGGCCCCTCCTCTTTCGCGCTGGCGACCAGCCGGCGGACACACTCTAGCTGGTGATAGCGCGGGAAGATGATCGTCTCGTCTTCCTCGACTGTGATGCCGTCTTTCTTGATCTCCTCGGTGTCGATGTGAATGAACCGTTGGATGATCTCCATCCAGCTATCTTTCTCCCAGACGTCCTTCCAGAGATACGCAGTGCGGTGGTCGTTCTCTCGTGGCGGGTTGCCACCGCCCTTCTCGTGGCCCTTGTTGAACGGGAGGAAGTGGGTGTCCTCGCCGGCGAGTTCGGTCGTATAGTGGACCTCGTGCTGGTCGATAGCGAAATGCACCAACGCACCGCGTTTGAACCGGAGGACGGGTTCGCTCGGATCGCGGTCTTGGCGGTACTGCTCTCGGGCGTCCCTGTTTGCCTGGTCGGTAAAGGTATTCTTGAGCTCGGCCGTCGCGACGGGGATACCGTTGACGCTCAGTGCGAGGTCTACACTCAGCTTCGGATTCGTGGCCGAGTAGTGGAGCTGCTGGGTGACGCCGAGACAATTCGCTTCATATCGAGCCTGCAGTTCGGGATTGATTCCCGTGTTGGGTTGGAACGTCGCGAGCTCGATCTTCGTTCCAGTGGTACGAAGGCCATGACGCAGTAGTTCGAGTGTACCTTGCCGCTCGAGGGCGCTGGTCAGTTCTTGGAGAAAGCGTTCACGAGCGCTGCCTTTGTGAGCAGTCTCTAGTTGTTCCCAGGCCTCCGGTTGGGTTTCTTGGACGAACGAGATGACCTGATCAGGGAAGATGCCCCGTTCGGCGTCGAAGTCGTCGCTGGGGACACGTGTGTAGCCACGTTTCAGCAGGGCGGCGGCAATCTCGTCCTCGAAGGCCGCCTCGTCGTACTGTTTACTCATGTGTGACTGGCCTTAGCTTCATTCTTCACGTCGGACACATCAATCTGGCCCGTGACTGCGGCGGTGATGAGTGCTTGGCGCTTCTCCTCGAGGAGATCGATAGTTTCCTCTACTCGATCGATGAGTTCCCAGAGACGCTCGGTTTCTGTTTCGATGTGATCGACAATTTCACGCTGTTCTTCGAGCGGTGGAAGTGGCGTTTTGAACGACTTGATAGCGGGCATATAGATCGTCTGGTGGGTAGAACCCTGCATCAGCCGATCGAACTCTTGGTCCATCGAGCGGAAAACGTAAAGTAAATATTCCGGTATGAGCTCGTCGCCACAAACCCAGTTAGCAAAGTCCTGTGAGGTCGCCATCGGTTCCCCCATGATGCCGGAGAAGCCAACCGACGCAGTACGTGAAAGGAAGACAGTACCCTTGGGAAGAAGATGCGCCCCAGAATTTTCCATCCCGAGTTTACTGATCTGGTGCTCGGTTTCGTAGAGATAGCGCTTACGTCCTTTGCGGAACGGTTTGATGTCGGAGGTTGTTACCCACGGAATGTTGGTATCTTCCCAGTACTCGTCGTTGGAGCGGTTAGGAGTGTGGCCAGAGTGCAGTTCGGCGACGAAGCGGGTGCGGACGACGTCCCAGTGTTCAGGGACTTCCCCAATCCAGTTCACTTCAGATTCTTTTGTAACAGAGCTATCCGTTTCGCCAGTAACTGCATCTCTGGTTTTGACCTCGATTAATTCGTGGGCTGAATTAAGTAGGTCTTGATATTTTGACTTGAGTTGGTCTATCCTTCGACGTTCTTTATCAAGATAGTCTGCAATTCGCGTTTGTTCGTCGGCAGGTGGGACAGGTATCGTTTGCCGCTTCAGTTTTTCTGCAGTCAGGTGTTCAATGGTACTCTGATTTGTACCAGCAGAGAATAGCCCCGATTTCTTCCCAAATTCCATAAAGTAGCAAAAATAACGTGGGTCATATTTACTGGAGTGAGGTCGGACCCTATGGAGGGCCTTCTGGAAATAACACTCCTTATCCTCTTCCTCCCAGACTGCACTTCGACCAACTTCACCCCCCTCGCAAACCAATATGTCCCCCTGATTCAATTCATATTTTTGTTTCTCTTTGGGGTCGAAATCCATTTTTGGGAGATTATCAGTATTCACCTCCCACCACTGCACATCTTGGTTCCTTAGATATCGAGCAAGATTATTTCCTTCAATTTCGTCTTCCTTGAGCTGCTTCCCCAACTGAACATCATAATGCCAGACAACCTTACTCAATTCCCAACTATCCGGGAGATCTTCCGCCCACTTCGGATTTGGTTCAGTCATTTTAATTTGAAACTTCAGAAATCAGACTTTCTATTTCCCGGGACAATTTCGCTATTTCGTCGGATATCTCCTCTGGATCTCTGGGAGACTCATACTGATAGAACCTACTATCAAAGTTTATTTCGTATCCAACAACCCCAAGCTCCCCATCCTCGTCGTCGTGGTACTTCTTACTCTCGTTGATCCACGCGTTCTCTAGATACGGTACGACCTCCTCTTCGAAGTACTTCCGTGGGTCTGTCCCGAGAGGCACGCGCTCGCGTTCGCGCAGGTCGCTGTCGTGCTCAGGGTTGCCGTTCCCGTCCCGACAGATTTCGGCGTCGTCGTTCTGCTCGCCAAGCGCGCGTTCTATCGCGTTGTAGACGCTGTTACGCACGTCGATCCCATGCATGTTGAACGTCAGTTCCACCTCGTCGATGAACTCCTCACGGTCCATCCACTGCGTTTCCGAGTCCAACTCGTAGAGCGCCTCCTTCACTGCTTCCTGCACCTCTTCATCCCGGTTCGTGAACGCCCGCTCGTCGTCGAGGCTCTCGATACGCTCCTCGGTAGCCTGGAAGCTCATCCGTAGCGGCCGATCGATGACGATGCGACGGTAGCCGAACTCCTCTGTTGGAACAACTTTCGAGCGGCCGTTAGCCTCCAAATCGCCGAAAATACGGGAGATCTCGTCGATGTGATCTTGGGTGAGTTCGTGGCGCTTCTCGCCCAGACTCTCGTCCATCTCAGCGTACAGGTCTTGGGCGTCGATGAGCTGGACGACATCCTCGCGCTTCTCGGGCTTGTCGTTCGAGAGCACCCAAATGTAGGTCCGGATGCCCGTGTTGTAGAAGAGGTTCTCCGGCAGGCCGACGATGGCCTCCAGCCAATCGTTTTCCAGAATCCAGCGTCGGATGGCTGATTCCCCGCTGTTGGGTCCGCCGTTGAACAGCGGTGAGCCATTGAACACGATGGCGATACGGGAGCCACCCTCCTCGGGCCGCTTCATCTTGCTGATCATATGTTGGAGGAAGAGGAACGCGCCGTCGTTGGTCCGGGGCGTCCCCGCACCGAATCGGCCAGCGAACCCTTCTTCCTCGTGTTCGCGCTCGATCTCGTCTTTGACCTTCTTCCAGGAAACCCCGAACGGCGGATTCGAGAGCATATAGTCGAAGGTCCGGCCTGGGAAGCCGTCCTCAGTGAAGGAGTTTCCGTAGATGATGTTCTCGGGCTCTTGGCCCTTGATGAGCATATCCGAGTTACAGACTGCATAGGACTCGGGGTTCAGCTCCTGCCCAAAGACGTGGAGGTTCGCGTCGGTGTTGAGCTGGCGGACGTACTCTTCGGCGACACTAAGCATCCCACCGGTCCCACAAGCTGGGTCGTAAACGGTGCGGATAGCGTCCTGCTCGGTCAGGGCCGCGTCATCTTCCTGGAAGACGAGATTGACCATCAGTTCGATGACTTCCCGCGGTGTGAAGTGCTCGCCAGCCGTTTCGTTGCTCAGCTCGTTGAACTTCCGAATGAGCTCCTCATAGATGTAGCCCATCTCCTCATTCGGGACCTCCTCGGGGTGGAGGTCGATTTCGGCGAACTGCCGGACGACCTTGTACAAAAGATCGGCATCGGCAAGTCGGTCGATCTGGTGGTTGAAAGCGAATTTCTCGAAGATTTCCTTCGTCTCCTCGTCGTACTGGTTAATGTAGTACTGGAGGTTTTCTGCGATATCGTCGGGATCGTTACACAGGGATTCGAAGGTGTACTCGCTGGTGTTGTACACCTGTGCATCGGCAGCCTTCTTCAACGACGGAGCGACGTTCTCGATACCTTGTTCCTGAAGCTGTTCGTAGCGCTCCAATACCTTGTCCTTGTTCCGCTCAGTTACGCAATCGAGCCGTCGAAGGACAGTCAGCGGCAAGATGACCTTCTGATACTCCGACTGCTTGTAGTCCCCTCTGAGAAGATCTGCAATAGACCAGATAAAGTCCGACTTCTCGTTGAAGTTATCGACCATGGTACAGTGGAAGGTAAGTGGGTATCATAAACGCCACGGAGTATTCGCCCAAAGGACCCGTTATCGACGGCGATTCACTACATACAACACGGCGACACTGGTTCTCCCGAAAAGAAGTTCAGTGACGCAGTGGGAGATCTCATCTCCTTCATATGTGTCGAGGTGTGGGGGACACTGTTCCGACCCGTTTCATTACCCCACGGTTCAGAGACGGAGTTACGCACGAATGCAGGATTTCACTGTGGACGAAGACAGGCAGTCTCAATCTATCGGGTTTGACGCCACAGACCGGCAGGATCTCGTGGTGACTGTCGGTGTTCTTCTCAATCGGACGCAGGAAGCCACGCTCTTGGATGACCTCTATCAGACGATATACGATGACGGCTATCGCCCGTTCCGGACGAAAAGTCGTGACCTTTCACTCCCCCCTGCAAAGGTGCAGGAGCTCCTTCTGCGGTGTAACGGGGAGGTCGGTATTTGCGTTCACCAAGACGATGTCAAACTGCCATTTGCAGAGGCAGTCCACTCCGCGATCCTCCTTGACGAATTGAGTGTGACAACCGACGATACGATAGCCATCGTTGACGGTGATCAGGGCCGAGCAGATCAGCTGTATCAGACGGCCGTTGCAATCGACGTGGTTCCACCATCGATCACAAACTGCGCCCAGTCAGAGTTCTACTATCCACATCTCTTGTTGGCGGACCTTGTTGCTGGTGTTGTCGCAGATACTATTGCGGAGGACCCTACAGCTCTTTCTTCAGCTTCGGTCGCCGGACCAGTTGAGATGATACTGGAGACGACAGAGGAATCTCGAAAAGGTCGATGGGGGCGTGGATACTCTGCTGCTGCGCGTGGTGAAGGAGAAGTTCGACGAGCAACATTCGAACAGCGGTATGCAGGTACCGTCCGAGAACGCGTCAGCTGTTGGTTCCACGGGACTTTTGGGAAGACGCATGCCCCACCTCCGGAGAGTGATGGCGTTCAGCCGGTTGTAGGACGGCTTGAGGCGATGGGATGTAGCGATGTTGCTACCTGGCTTGCTGAGCAGTAGTGAAAAGGCACTGATTCCCGCCTCCACCCCCGTTTCCACGCGGGACCTCTCCGAGAACGCAATTGTGATGTGATGCGTCCCCGTTCGGACCGCGTCTTACCGGGCTGGCAGGAGCGGTGCGACGGGCTTCAAACGCCGGTGCCTACGGCGCTCCACTTAGTACGTGTGGGGGCATCCTATTAGAAGTTGTCCTTCACTTTTCTGCGCTTTACAGTACACCGGTCAATGACTCCGGTTTGTTGTAGTCGACGGCTATGGATTACTGAGTGAGGAGAGCGACTCAACATAGCCCAATAATTTCACTTCCCGTGGGGAAGGCCGTGTTCTCATCTGGTCTTACCAAACTTCTCTCCGGACTCTCCATCCGAGATTTGATAAGACAACCGCAGATATACATCACAGAACCTACTACACATCGTTAGATCAGATGGCTTCACCGGCGGCACAGGCGTATCCTCGAATCCGAGACGCGGTTGGATCTTTCGTCTCAGACGTACAGGACCACACGGAGGATGCCTACGAGCAACTCCCCACGACGACGATCACCGAATCCAATACGTTTCGGGACCGGAAACACGAATACACCGTCGAACAGCCGTCAAAAATCGTCCGTGATACGAATTACTTCAAGCATTTCTATTTCAGTGAACTAGCCGAATCACTCATTGACGACGGGCTCTCATTCTGTCCGCATCGTCGCGACGATATCGAACAAAGCCTTCACGGTAAACGCATCTTCAAACTCGCGAAGCTCACTCTCGATTATGCCGGCGCCGTGGCGTTCGACGAGGACGCATTTGACACCGCTTACGAGGATCACTTCGCACCACTCTACGAGAGTACTCACGTCCACCGAGTCGTGTTTCCCCTCCCGCGGGTAATTCTACGGCCAGACGATTTCAGAGAGGGATTCCAGCTATCGCTTGATCCCCTTGAAGACTCGGTCGATAACGGCGAGTATGTGGCGTCTCTCACGGACGATCTACTGCTCTCAAAGATTCCTAACTTCGAGATGACGGCGATGCAGACGTACGGCACGCCCGGTATGATTACTCAACCGGATCAAACCCAGAAACGACTCGGGTGGGCGACGACTCTCGAAGTCGAGTTTGAGGTCACCCATCGTCCCACGAAACACAATTCCGAGCATACGGGCCTCGACCGCAGCTGGACTGGGAATCAAGCGCTTTCTGAAGCGGCCGCGATCGCGAAACAGGTCGTTACAGCACTCCGGCTTTGGGCCCCGAAAGAGTACGCTGGGCTTGGCCCGGGATATCTCCTCCGTGACTCCTGGAAGACGTATCGCGGTATCAGCGCCGACGTCGACCGAGTGATCATTCCAGAGTTCGGGCAGCGCGGGAAATCATTCCACCGTGACTCAATTGAACTCCCGGAAGCCGAGCAAGATGTCCTCCGTGAGCACTGGCAACGGATCGGGCCGTACTGTACGTTGGAGGATGAGACGTCGAATACGCTCTATCGGTGCCTCACTCGGTTCAACCGAATGTACGAGCGGTCGACGTCCGAAGACCAGATCGTAGATGCCTTTCTCGGCTTCGAAACCACGCTTATCCGTGGTGATCCTGGGTCAACACTCCCAAACCGGGCTGCAGCACTCCTCCACGAGCAAGATGACTGTGATCTTGATGAGGTACGGACGTTCTTAGAGGGAGTACGACGCATCCGGAACCGAATTGTCCACAATGATGCGAGTCTCTCTGAGGAATTATCCGGCGACTATCCAGGCCCGGATGAGACTCGGGCATATCTCAAAGAGGTTCGCTGGTACTTGGCAAAGGTTATTATCGCCTATTCGGTGTTACTGGACACGTCCAGCGATTCAATTCAAGCCATCAATCAAACGATAGTCGATTCGAGGGTTGACGAAATGGCTGACGAGGATTAGACATCGGTTCTGCGTCATTACATCGTACGTTGACCGGCGGCTAAAGACACCAGTAGTTCAGAATCCAACACCGCAGTCCAGGATAACGGAATATTCATGTCTTATCAAGTAATCCGGACTTCCCCGTATTGTGTTTGGTAAGAGATTTGGACTATACATCACAGAATTATGTGGGGGTGGGGAGGAAGTTTGTATGAGACTGACCTTATGACTGATTGGAATTGGCGAGAATGGATCCCGGCGCGGGCCCATTCACTCATAGTTCGATATCTCCTCCTTACACTTACCGCGGCCGGAGTGCTCACGACGCTGACTACTCTCTTCAACCCGGCTGTTGAGACCGAGAGTATCAGGGCGTTGCTGACGACCCTGGCGACCGCAGAGGCCTCAGTTCTGGCAATCGTGTTTTCCGTGACCGTTGTCGCCTTACAGCTTGTTGTGACGCGGTATTCAGCCCGCCTCACCTCTCTCTTCGTCAAGGAGCCGCTATTCCGAACGACCTTCGCTCTCTTCGTTGGGGCCATTGCGTTCAATCTGATCGTCGTCTACCTGCTACCGATTCAGAACGACCGCTTGATGAACGGGGCTGTTGGGATTGCATTCGCACTTGCTGCTGTCTCCACGTTTGCGCTCTACCAATTCATCCAGCTGATGATCCAGCGCAGCTCACCCGACGATCTCATTTCAGTGTTGGTCGAGCGCGAACTCGCACCCGACGAATACCTTCCAGCGACGGCTACGGAGTTCAACGCGATCGAGGTTCATCCGATTCGTCCACTGTACCGAACGATTTCTCGGGCGATTGAGCTGGGCGAATACCAAACCGCAGAGCAGGGAATCGACGGACTTCGGACGGTCCTCACTCGGATGTTTGAGTACCTTGAGAGCGAGTACTCCGAGGAAGATGCCGCACAGTACGCATCTGCTGTTTCGACTGAGGTCCTCATAGAGTATGTCCCGCCGATTTTGGAGCAGTCATACACTCACGAGCAATATGACCTGCTTTCGGATGCTGTGGACGATGTTGAGGCAGTTACTCTTAATGGGCTTGAACGCAGCTTCACTGACGTCACCGAGGACGCTGCAGAGGCACTCGGAGACGCGTTCGATGGGGCGCCCTTGACATGGGAGGGGAACCGTCTTCGAATCCCGGTCAAAGAGTCACTGCTCGAATTGACGAAAGCCACAGCAAGCGACACCGATTACTCGACATTTCGAGCGGTCTTCCATCCGCTGAATTTCCAAATGAAGCTCCTCTTGCGACGCCGACCGGATTCGAATGTGACCCACCACGTCGTTGGAGACTACTACAGCCGAGAAATCGTCGAAATATTTGAAGCTCTTGTCGAACGGTACGGCCCCACTGTACAAGATCAGGACATTAATTGGATATTCCCAACTGAGGGGCGGAAATGGACGCTTCCTGATGAGGCAGAGCCTCTCCGACACTGTTGGCGCGAATACGCTAGCTTCACAGAGACAGTTCTACAGTATCGTGTCTCAGAAAAAGAGTACCCATTTGTAGAGGGGTCAATCGATGACGGCTGGAAGCGGATCACGCAGTCCGCTGCTGATGCTGGCATTGACGATCTGGCAACGCTGTGCTGTATGACAACGATTCAGCTCGCCTATCGCGTTGACCAACTCGAGGACGGGCGTCTCGGAATGTGGACGAACAATCTTGGACTACTTAGACGGGATTACGACCCAAGTATTGTCGATAAAGCCTTCGAACTTCTGAAAGCGGGCGAACAACCGGAAGGACAAAACATCTCAGTTCGAACGGTTGACCCGACGTCAACAGATGCGGATCAAGGATTTATTGAACGTATCCTAAACACTGATGACGAAGATACCACGTTCGAGGAGTGGCTCGTCCAGTTTGAGAAAGACGTCGACGGACGAACAGAGTCTCTTCGGGAGCGAGAATGACGGACCACAAGTTCGAAGTGGGTAATCACGTCCGAATCGATATTCCTGATGAGACGAATCCGGACTACAGCTGGTTTCACGGGCGACACGGCGAGATCGTCTCCATCTTAGAGGATGACGCCATCGCCGTGGCGTAGGCATCCTCAAAACCGCTCCAGATGGTCTCGTCATCGAAGGTTACGCGCTCGCCGGTCGCCGCTTCAACCGAGGTGTGGTCGTGATTATCCCTGTAATCAAAGCTGTCTATGGAGGTAGAACAGAAACTTCGATGAAATTTCAGCTAGCTCGTGAAAAAGTGAGTAGAACAATTACTTGATCGCTCCCTATTATACATCAATCCCGCTCATGATTTGCTTCGAGGATAGTTCTGAAAGGTCGATGAATGTAGAAAGTTCTTTGACCACTTCTTGAACGACGGATTGCAGTTCAATTTCGGGTACAATAAGCTGATAGCTATTT
>Ga0207754_100396_pt1 | contig 17837 bp, 17 predicted proteins | sample A23E1SouthBayCA_FD_187728 | JGI IMG/M metagenome (GOLD analysis project Ga0207754, IMG submission 187728) | Aerobic enrichment media microbial communities from Eden Landing Ponds, California, USA - A23 E1 (SPAdes) | ecosystem: Environmental > Aquatic > Marine > Unclassified | place: Emeryville... | reverse complement strand
CGGTCACCAGCCCCGGCGCAAGCCTGTCGCTCGTCGAAGCCCCGAAAGGCTCGGGCAAATCGACGGCAGCCGACCAGTTTGCCACGTACCAGATGGAGCACAACGACGAGCGAATCGTCCGCAACGGCCGCCAGAACACCTCAGAATGGCGGCGTGTCAAAGACTGGACAACGCTGTGGCTGCCCGAGGGCGTCGATGTTGACGGTCGCTGGCTCGAAGCGGTCGATCGCTCCGAGCCCGATCCCAGACAGCTGTGCCGGGCTGTCCGATACTACGACGACGTGCTCGATCTCGTCGAGTGCCTTCAACAGCACCCGAAAGGGACGTACAACGTCGTCTATCCCGATCCGCTCTTTCGGGGTTGCCACGAGGCAATCGACTTGGCGGACACGACTGTCCAACAACCTGAGTTCGTCCCAAAAAACGAGGACAATCCCACGCCAGCCTCGCATTGGTGGTTCGGCTTCATCTCCGCACGCACCTTCGAGGGCCTCCGCGTCGACGAAGACGGCGACCGCAACTGGATGACAGCCTACATCGACGAGTTCGGGATGCTCGCCCCCGAGTCAGCGTCGGGCGGCGAGAGCGGTCACTACACGTACGAACTCGTGAAGATCATGTCGGACATCTCGAAAGAAGCGCGAAAGGCAGGGCTGTCGATCGTCGGCTTCGCGCATCACGAGGAAGACGTCCACAACCTCTGGCTCAAAGAGTTCGACTACTGGGTCGAACTCTCGAACCAAGAGCGAGGTAACCGGACAGCCAAGAGCGAGGCTCCGAAGCCGTTCCGCGACCTCGAACAGGACCAAGACCTGCTGTCGTCGCGACCACGAGGCTACGGGCTATGCTACAACGAGAGCAGATTCTCAGAGTTCCAGTTCTCCGATCTGGGCTATCCCCACGACACGCCGGAGTTCCAGCTCCGACTCGGGATTCCGTCGTCAGTGTCGATCCACCCCGGCGAGACTGGGATGCGCGTCGACGAATTGGAAGTTGCAACCGACAGCGACGGTCAGCCGTCGATCGTCGAGGAGTATCGCGCGGCCGGCGGTGCCGTTCACGAACTGCGCGTGCTCGCGCCCGGCAGTGGGACGATCGACATCTCTGGTGACGAGCCCGAGATCGTCGAGGCGCTGTCGAGTCCGTACGACGAAGGTTCGTTCCCTGGGTCGCCAGTTCGTGCCACCGAGACAGCGTTCGACCTCGTGTTCGAGCTGGATGATGGCGACGAACTGGTCGCGGCGCGGATCCCCAGGACAACTGGAGCGACCGCCACCGATCACCGCGGGGTGGCCGATGACTGAGGCCGTGACTCGTGTCGCTGCTGTTTTTCGACGGTTGGTTGTTGGTGGCGGCGATCCGGCCGGCGGCACCCGCTCGCCCGACCCGCAGCGACGAAATCGGGATCAGACTCGGAATATCGAGACGCAGTACGCGCGCGTATCGGGAACAGGAACGGAAGGGGGGACCCCCCTGCAGCGCAATCGAGGGCGATTTGCATGAACGGCGAAGACATCCCACTGACTCGTGAACAGTTGACTGTCGTCGGCATGGCGGTCGCAGTGATCGCGGTCGCGATCGCGTCGCCGATGCTGTTGGCTCCGTCGACGACTCCGGCGACCGACGATGCGAAAAACGGCACCGTCTACGAGGGCGGTGAAACAGAGACAGTCGAACCCACGCCTGGAGACGATGATGGCGACGAGAGTCCCATCGAAGATCTCGACACCGACCGACGGCAACCAGACGCAGACCTGAATGACGTACCCGATTCACACGTCGAGGCCGACGGCTCGAAGCCGCCCGTGTCCGCGTCGGCAGGCGCACAGACGATGCGGATCTCGACGCTAACCGTCGACGGCGAGCCGGCGCTAAACCTCACTGACGCTCGTGAGCACGAGGGCCGCTGGGTGTCGGTCGACTCCGAGTGGATCAAGTCGGAGTACGGCACTGTCCCGGAGGTCGTCGGAATCGCCCACGAGAGCGGCGACACCTACTCCGAACCGATCCACGCCCGCAACGGGAAGGCCGTGTTCTGGGTCCGTGGCTTCTCGACGAACGTCGTCACGTTCGGCGGCCAGCTCCAGATCAACGGCGAACCGGCGACGACTGGTACCACGCACATCTACGAGATCGCCGAACTCGACGACGCCACCGATCCGGAGATCGAACTGACCGGCCAGGTCAGCACCGAACGAGACACCAAACAGGTACTCGAAGCCGCAAACACGGATTCGATTCCGTTGTCGGTCGCCGGTGACAACCTCGAACCTCGCAACCCCGAAGTGACGTTTACCGGTGTCGAGCAGCGGTCGACCGATGCCAGTCTGTTCTCGTCGACGTTCGGCGATGGCGAGTCGACGACCTACTCGGTCGACGGCAACTCTGAAGCGACTGACGTGTCGGTCACCTTCTCCGGAAAATCAACCAGTAGTACAGAGGCTGTAACACAAAAGGACCTCTCAGATGGTGACTCAGCAGCCTACACTGTGGATGGGAACCTCCCGGCCAGCGATGTGGCGGCGACGGTGACCGGACAGTCTTCTGAGACTACAACCACCGCCAGCGGATCGAACCTGGCCAACGGCGACACGATCAACTACGACGTGACCGGGAATCGGGATGCTGACGATGTTTCCGTCACGTTCGCTGGTGACGAGACAACAACGGACCGAACGATCTCGGAGACAGGAATCTCTCCGAGTTCGTCACAGTCGATCGATATCGGCGGCAATCTGGAGCCGGAGGGACAGGGATCTACTGATCCCGAGTTGACGGTCACGGCGACTACCGGCCAGTATTCACACAACCCGTATGAAAATTACCGCGATGGGGACAGTGGGATGGCTTATGATATTGCTGGCGAGACCACTGATGGCCCTTGGCAAAGTGAGCTACGCTTTCGACCGGCAGAGTCGGGGACTCTCACGGAGATTTCTCTCCCTATCGACGATTACGAGGGTTCTGATTATGGGGCGACAGTAGACGTATATCTCGTCCCAGAAACCCCGGACGCAAATTACGGAGAGGGGACCCAAGTAGCAACGTGGGACCCGGACTGGCAAACCGGCGAGCAAACAATTACCCTCTCTAATCCGCAGCAGGTTACGGCGGGACAAGATTACACTATCGAACTTGTCACTCGCAGCGGGGACGGAGACAGCACTGACGACGCTCTTAAACTCTACGCGGCATATGATTCCGAGGATGGATCCACTTGGTTTAGTAGCGCACACCCAGACTGGTCGTCGGAAGAACGGGCTCATGTCCCCGACTTCTCTGTGTCTATCGACCAACCAGTAAACGACCTCTCGGTCTCAGACGGAAATGGTAATGGTGCGACATTTGGCAATCTCGCGGACGGTGAGACGGTCACGAAGGATATTGATCTTGAGAGATCGTCGGGCTCGCTGGACTGGTCGGGATCGGGCGGATCGATCGACTACTCGCTCGATATTCGCGAGCGAACAGCGACCGAGGACCCATCGATCGACCTCGACGGCGACGGCACCGACGAGGCGAGCCACTCCGGGATTCTGACGGGCGGGGAGACGGCGACTTATCCGGTCTCGAACCTCTCGCCGGGATCGAAGACTGCGACCGTCTCGACGGGCCACCAGGTCGACACAACGATCGACTACACGGAGCGGACTGCGACCGAGAACCCAGCAATCGATATCGACGGTGACGGAACCAATGAGGCCAGTTACGATGGCTACCTCCTTGATGGCGAAACGTGGAATGCTGCCTTCGGCGATCAGCCACCGGGTAGCCATACCGCCGTGCTTGGGCTAACTGGTTCTCAGGCAGATCTCACGCTCAGCTACACGGATACAACGGCCACGAAAGATCCCGCTGTCGATATCGACGACGACGGACAGTCTGAGGCCAGCTATGACGGTGTCTTGCTGGACGGCGAGAACGTCACTCGTTCCGTCGAGAACATCTCGTCTGGTACACAGACCGCGACCGTCTCGACGGGCCACGAGGTCGGCGTCGAGGCCGGGTCGACGATCCGCACTGTCACCGAAGACCCGACAGTAGACATCGACGGCGACGGGGCTGCCGAAGCGGAGTATCTCGGACAGCTGGCTGATGGCGAGTCTCAGACCGTCCAGATCAACGAGTTCGACAGTAGCGTCACCGACGCCACGGTTGGCACCGATGAGGGCGTCGTCGACCTCCAGATCGCATACACCGAGCGTGCCGTCACCGAGGATGCCGGCGTCGTCATCAACGGTAACCCCGTCCGGATGAACGGGACGCTGAGCCAGGACGATACCGTGACGCTGACGGGGGATGCCAGCTGGCTCCAGTCCGGCCAGAATAACGTCACCGTGATCGCTGGCGACGGCGATCTCTCGACGGACGCCCCCGACCCGCGAGTGGCGATCACCTACGAGCACGGGCTGACGACCCGCCGATCCGTCACCTACCAGGACGAAGCCTTCTCCGAGCGCTACAACATCAGCCGGACCTACCTCTCCAGCCGGGAGACGGCGACGCTGACGATCCCCCACGCGGACAACATCATCTCGTTCCGTACGTTGGAGGTGCGTCTCGATCAGACCGGCGGCTGGACCGAGATTCCCCAGTCCGCAATGACGATGGACGGCACGGAACTGGTGATCGACGTGGCCGCGCTCAACGGCGGATCTATTCCGGCAGATACGACCGTCGAGATCCGCTCGACCGGCTCGAAGGTGGATGTCCACAACGGCTCGGTCACCGTCGTCGAGACGACGCCCGTCGGCTACGATCTCGACTCGCGGCTTCGACTCGACGACTGGAACGACGACTCGTGGATCAGCGTCCGAAACACGAGCCAGGCAGAGCTACTCCACTACGGCGCGAACGAGAGCTACACGGCCGAGTCCGACTACGCGGAACTGTCGACGAGCCACGGCCAGCGTATCCACTTCCCGGCTGCGACGAGCGGCAGCGAGGTCGGCCTCAAGACCGTTCCGCTGAAGCTCTCTCCAGCGAACGGCACGGTCCGGGCGAGCGTGCCCGAAGATCAGACGAATGCCACCGCTCCCGTGTTCTCCGTCTCGCCCGGTGAGAGGCGGGGCGACGCGTTCGGTGTCGAGTACACCGGTGCGTCCGGTGGCACCTGGTACGGCGTCTACGAGGTCGACACGACCAAGCGATTCGACCGCGTCCAGGGCCAGAAACAGATGGCCGTCCCGACCGACGATATCGACTCGCTGATCCGCGTCAAAACGGCTCCGGCCCCGAGTTCCGATCCTGAACCCGCGGGCTCGATCTTCGAGGCTGCGTCGGAAGGCAACTTCCTCGAACTGTCCCTGCTCTTCGGCGGCGTCGCACTGCTGATCGTCGTCGGCCGTCGTCCCGAACGGTCCCGTGCGGGCATCGACTCGATTGCGAACCGTGCGGGCACGCTCGTCGAGCGTGTCCCGCGGGGTGAGATACTCTCTGAAGGGGTAGAAGCGGCCATCACGACCGTCGGCGACGCGATCGTTACGGTTGGGGAGAACGAGGTTCTGACCGCTGCGGTCGGACTGGCGACGGTTGCGATGGCGATCCAGTCGGGCCTGCTACAGATCGGTCCGGAGGCCGGTGCGATCGGGACCGTCGCCGCGATCGCACTGGGCTCGCTGCTGGTGCTGACCCGGACGGGCGAGTTCACGACCGCTCGCTGGTTCGGGATCGTCATCGTGAGTGCTGTCGTCGCCCTGCAGGGACTCGGTCAAGGCGATCTGTTGACGGCGCTGGTCGAATCGGACGCATTCGTGCTGGTGCTGATCTTGGTCGCCTACGTGGTGATCCAGCTGGTTCGCGAGTACCGCGCGAACAACTCGCCCGGTGACGATCAGCCACAGATCAACATCGTCACCAACCGCGGTGGTGACGACTGATGTTCGAGTGGTTCGACGTGCTGGTCGGCCAGTTCGGCGAGGTCGTCGGAGTCGTGATTGCCGTACTCTACGGCGGCTACAAGTTCCACCGCGTGAAGACGATTATCGGCGGCATGGTGGCAGCAATCGGCACTGCGGCCACCTTCGGTGCGCTCGTGGTCGCGGCGCTGGTCGTCGGCTCGGTGACGGGCTGGGTGTCGGTCGATCTTGGACAGGCGATCAACGATCTCTCCAGCGGTGCGGGGACGGCCTGGGATACTGTGGGTCAGCCCGCGATCGACTGGCTCACCAGCGAGGTGATGGGATGACTCTCGAAGGCGTCGACAGTCGAGACTACGGTGTGTTGACGCTCTCGTCAAGAGAGTCCGTGATCTTGTGCGAGATCGCGCGTCTCGATGGGTCAGGGCTACCACCGTTCGGGGTGGAACTCCTGGGCGAAGTCCGCGACCATGTCGAGATCTCCGAGGGCCATCTGTTCGATCTCTGTGGGGAACTGTCCGATCGCGGGCTGATCGAATTCCATAGGGACGGCAACGCGAAGCGCTACACGCTCACTGACGAGGGATGGCAAGTCCTCGCTGCTGGCCGGGACCTGCTGACGGACGTGCTGGAGGACATAGATGAGTGAAATCAACGAGACAACGTTGACGGCCTGCGTGCGCCGTGCAGCGGAGTCATCGGGGGGCATAGGTGACGACACAGACGGGATCGGAAAAACGGGCCAAGAAGTTGTGATCGTACTTGGTGCCGAACGTGGGACTACCGGGGCCGAGAGTTAGCGTTGGACGAGTTCTCCGGTTTGGATGAGCTCAACCACATCGTAGCCCTGATTCTGGAGATGGATGGCATGGAGGAACGCCAGCACAAAAACGACAATAGTGATATAATTTCCGACCATTCTACTGGACGAATCCTTTCGTTTCGAGTGCTTCTCGTGCTTCGTCCGGTAGCGGTGCGGTGGCTGAGTTTTTTCGCTGATGTGCCCTTATGCACACGCTAAGCGGGGTTTGCCCAACCGCAGGGAAAGCCCGATGACCAGGGCTGGCGCTGACCGAGGAGGACGGGTCGGAGAACGGCGGTGATCGGGGCCGGCGCGCGGACTCACTTATAAAAGAACGGAACGAACGAGAGTGTTGCCACTCAACTGTCGGGGGGCTACCCGATGTCCTCGACCGGTGCGCCCCAGATCGCGATCTTGTTGCCGCGGATCACGCCAGCCGTACGCTGGATGACTCCCTTCTCTCTGTGCTTGACGGTGACCGTCGCGTCGAGGAACTGGTCGGAGATCTGGTGTCCCGTCTGACGAGCGGCGACGTAGCCCGAGCGAAGGATCTGCTGAATCTCGTAGCGGCTGTAAGAGCCGGCGTTGAGGGAGATTTCGAGACCGTCACGGTCGCCTGAGACGGAGGCACCGTAGCGACGCGCCCACTTCCCGAACGCGGAGTCCGCAGCGAGCAGATCCTCGCCTTCCTGGACGGCCTCGAGCCCGTTGTCGACCCACTCAGCAGCGTCGGCGAGCATCCCGAACAGATCCTCGAACCTCTCGCGCATGAAGTCGTCAGCGAAGTCGATGACGCCGTTCGCCTTCTGCAGGACGTCGTCGAACGTCTCGGCGGCGCGGTAGACCGTCGACGACGAGGTGTCGGTCTCGTCAGCGAGGCGCTCGTAGTGCATCGGTCCACCGTCCGCGAGGGCTCGAACTACTGATCGCTCCCCAGCCGAGACGTCATCGGCAGCGAAGTGATGTAGCGCCAGCCCCTCCTCAACCTCGCGCAGCTCGTGCATCGGGTCGGGGTAGACGTCGAGGTCGCGATCGGTCTCCTCGACGTCCCAGTAGGCGTCGCTGACGTAGACGTTGTCGTCGGCGACGGTCGGAAGACCGGCCCAGTCCAGCGCTGTCACGAGATACTCGTCAAGCTCCTGGTGGAGATCGTCGACGTCGAACGCCTCGTCGGCGTCCCAGGGGATCGACGACTCGTCGCTGTACTTGGTGGAGAACTGGACCTCGATCTTCGGGTCCGTCGTCGGATCACCAGGCCGTCGGTTCTGCGTCGGGTTCTTACGGCGATAGCTCTTGAGGAGCTTCCCGACGTTCTGGTCGGGCATGAGCTTCGAGAGGCCGGTCGGGTTCATCGCGACGGCGTGGCGATGGCCGAAGACCTCCTCGTTGTCCCACTTGTACTCCCCAGATCCGCCGCGCTGGCTGGCGAAGGTCGCCAGCCGCTCGAGGAGGCCAGTCTGTGCGACGACCTGTTGCTCGACGAGGTCGCGGATCGCACGGACGTACAGCGCGTAGTTGTAGACGCGGGACCACTCGTGTAGGTGCTCGCGAGCGAAGTAGTAGGGCTGGATGCCCATCGCGTCGACGAGCCCTTTGACGACGTCGACCAGCTGGTCTCGAGGAACGTTCGCGCTGTCGACTTGCACGCGCACTCCCTCCGGGAGATCGTCGGGCAGACTCTGGATCGGATCGCCGCTCTCGACGTGGGTCGCGTTCGGCAGCGAGGGCCGAACCTGCACGTTGACGCGCTTCCGGCCGACGGCGTCAGTCGCGACGAGCCCGACGTTGTACTCGTAGTAGGCATCACCACTGTCGCCGTCTCGGGTGGCGAGCGAGCCCTGCCAGTACTTGACCTTCTCCTCATCGTGGTTCAGCTTCCACTCCTCGCCGGCAGCCTCGAAGGTCCCGATATCATCTCCCTGGGAGACCTGAGCGCCATTCTCTCCTTCGTACGTGTCCTGCAGACAGCGGTCGAACTCGGAGACGAAGGCGAAGTAGGGACTCATCCCGTGCTCGCGATCGGCGAACAGGAGCTTCGCGCCGATCTCGTGGATGCCCGGGTCGATCGTCGAACCAGCGTCGAGATTCGTCCGACGAGCCTCTTCCCAGCGAGCACGTTCGGCGCACTCGTGAGATGACTCGCCAGACGTACCCTCGTAAGAGTCCTGACACCAGCGACAGGCGGCGTTGTCGACCTCGGCGCGCTTGATCGTCGGTGCCGCGAAACGCTGAACGCCATGCTCGCTGTTGTAGAGAGGGTTTCCGGCGTCCGTCACCGTCGCTCACCTCCCCGAACAGCGGCCAGCGCACCACGGAGTCGCGGTTTCATGCCGCCGCTGGCGTCAATGACGGTGACGATTCTGCTACCGAACCGGACCAGCACGGTCTCACTGGCGGCGTGATATCGCACTTCGTCGCCGCTGAGACCGTGGGGAACCGTGATCGGCTCGCCCTCGTGCCAGGCGATCTGGGGGCCGGCGGCCGAGGAGTGATCAGCACGCTCTGCCCAGCGGTCGTGAGCGTGGTCGGTGATGCGGATGGGCTTCACGCGTCCTCACCTCCGTCGGCCGCGACGGCTGTCTCGGCACTCTCGGCAGCGCTGTCACCGTCGTCGAACAGATGTGGGTAGCGCTCCCGAAGCGGGCCGAAAATCCGTTCAGCGTGGAAGGTGGCGCGATCAGCAGCCTCGTCGACATCATCGCGATCGGGAAACTCCGTCTCGACCGGCGGGAGATCACGAGGCTCCGCGCGCTCGTCGAGTCGGTCGGGTCGTTCGCCGTGCAGCGTCAGCCACTGTTCGCGCTGGTCGAGACGCTGCATGATCTTCGATCGAGGCTCGCGACCGTGTTCGACAGCGAGCGCCCGCTCGACTGCCTTCCAGGCACGAATGCGCTCGATCGAATCGATGCTGTCGATGAGATCCAGCGCGATGTTGCGACGACTCGGGTGACGGACGAACTCCCAGTCGAGCCACCGCGCTGGATCTTCGCCGATGTCGTTCTGGATGCGCTCGAAACGCTGGCGCTGCCGCTGGGAACCGCCCTGATTCTCGGACGGCATGGTCAGTCGACCTCTGTGGCGTCGAAGACACTCCCCCAGGAGACCTGTGCGTAGTCCGAGCGCGTCCCGCTGGAGTCGATCCAGCTGTGGATCACCTCGTCGACGGTCGTCGCTGGAACGACTTTGAGCGCGACCGGCGGCCGATCGGGAAGATCCCGGCAGACTGCGAAGAGGTAGACGCCAGCGATCTCCAGGAGCGTCTCGTGCTGGCTTCGCCGGATTTTGAACCGGCCCCGGCGACCATCGGCGTAGGTGACGATCGTGCTCTTGATCTCGACCTGTGTGCCACGCTCCAGGAGACAGAGGGCGACGAACGGGATGTCGGCCGTCGGTGTAACGAGCGTCGTCGCGACGGCGTCATAGTGTTCGGCGACTTCGTCGGGGACGAGCTGGAGTGCAGGGACGTGGTCAGTCGTGATCGCGATCTCGACGCCGATCCCGGCCTTCTTGTTCGGTGCCAGTGAGGCGTCGAGACTCACTGTGATCCCTCCGGATCAGTAGCCGTGTCCTGTGATTGGATGCTTCGGCCGCCGTCGGTCTGGACCAAAGTTTGCTGTGTCGTCGACTGATCGACGAAAGACGGCTCGCGAGATGGGTTGAAGTTCATCACCAGCCGTTCGGTGTTCTCCTGTTCCCAGCCGCCCTGGCCGGCCCGCATCGTCCCTCTCGCGGACTGCTCCACGACGTAGTAGTCGTCGCTGAGAGAACTCGGCAGGTCGGTGTAGGAGACAATCCAGTTTGCCTCGGTGTCGTCGAGGATACCGACGAAACGAGTGTGGTCGAAGGCTTCTTCGTGGGAATAGATGTCGTCGCCGACCTCGACGTAGGGCGGATCGAAGTAGTAGAACGTGTCTTCGGCATCCGTCCGCTCAACCAGGTCGACATAATCGCGGTTCGCGACCTGGACGTGGCGAAGGCGATCGGCCACGGCGTGGAGTCGGTCCGTCCGGTTCTGATAGACGCTCGCGTGATTCCGGGGTTGACAGAGACGGAAGCCACTGAAGCAGGTGTATTTCTGTGCGAACTGCGTGTTTCGCAGGTAGAACCACCTGCCGGCCCGCTCGAGGTCGTCGTTCGGACGGTAGCCTGAGTAGTACTGGTGGGAGTACTTGCGGTGGAGATCGCGACTGAACGGCGTCTGTTTGAGCCACTCGACCAGCTCCTCCTCTCGATCGCGAAGGATCTTGTAGAAGTGGACGATATCACCGTCGCGATCGTTAAGGATCTCGACTGTGCTCTTGGGTTTCTGGAGAAGGACGGCCGCGCTGCCGCCGAACGGCTCGACGTAGCACTGGTGGTCCGGGATGTGGTCGATGATCCAGTCTGCGAGTCGTCCCTTTGAGCCCGGATATGGGAAAGCGCCGCAGCGGTCAATATCGCTCATGGGGACGTCACCTCCCGGAGCGTGGTCTGCTCTCGACGCGGCGGCTCAACCGCGACCGACGGACAGAACGACAAGAGCCACCGAACGTACTCGCTCGGAATCGCCGCATGGACGGACTCCTCCGGCCAGTCGGTCGGGACGCCTTTCGCTTCCGCAAGCTCCTGGCGCTGGTATTTCGTGTTGTTGTAGTTGTCGCGGGTCGACATCGTGAGTTCCGGCCGCCCCTTCTCAACGGCGTCCGGGGCGGGGAACGAGGTCTCGAAGTGCCGTTCCAAGTCGAAGGGGAGGCCGAACGCAAGTCCGTTGATCCGCGTCGGGTCCTCCAATATCGGACAGCGCGGCACGTTCTCGATGATGTAGTGGTCGGGGCCGATTGCATCGAGGACATCGTGGACGTTGAGGTCCTCGAAACCCGGATACCGCTCCTCTATCTCGCCGTCGTCCCACTCGTACCGTTCTGCGTTGATCTTGGTGAGTGGACTCCAGCGTTGACACGGCGGACTCATCCAGACGATGACGGTCTCGTAGACCGAGAGGTAGGGAGCGAGCGCGTCGAGCAACGCCGACACGTCGCTCGCGTCGCCCTGGATGAACTCGCCAGGGTAGTCGTCGGCGTAGTCTTCGATGTCGACGCCAACGTGGTCGACGCCTATCTCGTCGAGCGCGTAGCCGACTCCGCCGCGCCCCGAGTAGAGGTCGACCACGAGGATGTCGGAACGCTCAGTATCGCTCGCGGACTGATCACCGGGCATCGGAGTCACCTCCGTCGGCGACGAGCTGGCGCTCGGCTGTGGTGTCTGGTGACGGGATCGCGTCGACGCGGTCGCCCCAGACCTCGATCATGTGCTCGCGCTCTGGCTCGCGGACGATATCGGTCGGATCAGTGCGCGGGACGATCGAGCGGGGCCAGTGGCTGCCGCGTTCGACGAGTCCGGCGGGGACGACGCCACCGCTGGCGATCCCGTAGGCACCGGTGGTGTAGACCAGCACGTACGGCTCGGTCGGGTGGGCGTAGCGGATCTGAAGCCGCTTGCCGTTGTAGTCGGTCGTCGCACTGACGGCGTAGATCCGCGGCGACCCGGCGCGCCGATCGGCGGCGTCGGGGTGTGAAATCCACGACGTGGGGATCGGGTCGAACGTCTGGCCGTCGATCTCGATTGGCCAGGACATCACGACTCACCTCCCGCGACGCGGCGGGCGTCTTCCCAGGTCGTCACGTCCTCGTCTTTCAGGATCGAGGTGACCTGAGAGTAGGAGTCGGGACTGCTGTGAGCGTCGGTCCCTTCGGCTTCGCCGCCCTGGTCGGGAGACCGATGGAGGTACTTCCCCTGGCCTGAGAAGACGAAGTGGGTGACGTGGTCAGGGACCTCGTCGTCTGGGAAGCACAGCTCGCAGAGGTCGCGGTTGCGGCGTCGGGACGAGTCGATAGGACAGATCCGGAAGTCGGCGACGTGGTAGCATGCGGAGTCCGCCGTCGGCGACATCATGGCTGACACCTCCCGTCGTCGAGGGCGGGACAGTCCTGTGGCTCAGACTCGATCGTCTGGCCGCAGAACTCGCAGTGGACGGTGTCTCGCGGTAGTTCGTGAGCGGAGAAGGTGCTCACGCGGACCACCCCGAGAGCGGCCGCTCTTCATTGTTAAAACCATGCGTTAAATTAAAGTTCGGTATGGGGTCGGAGGGATTTGAACCCCCGATCGGCTGATATCTCCGGTGTGTGCCTCGGAACTCCAGAGGGTCATCAACGCGAGCCGATGATCAGTCGGCCGCTCAGTATATCAACCCTGGAGTGTCGTCACCGGGCACGTTGCCTCTGGAGTCAGCCGCCTTCCCGGACTAGGCCACGACCCCGCACTCCGGCGTAAGCCCACCTGTATGAAAGGGGTTACGGTTGCGTCCGGAGGTTAGTCGTCGCGGTCGGTGTCGCTCCAGTCGCAGTCCTGACACTTGTAGCCGGTGACGAACTCCGTGATACCGGGCATGTAGCCGACCGAGAGCACGTCTCCCCCGCAGTCGGGACACGAGCGGTCGGCGTCATCGATCGCTTCGGCGTCCATGACGTCGTCGTCTTCGATCAACTCGGCGAGCGACTCGGGTGTGACCATGCGGCCCTGCACGACGCGGTTGTCAGCCATAGCAACAACGGGGGCGCTGAGCAACCTAAGGGTTGTCACTTCGTGTCGCGCCGAGCGCGGTCAGAGCCAGGGCGCGCGGTCGTCGTCGTCGTCGACCGTCGGGTGGGAGCTGGCGTCGGTGGTGTCGTGGTCGACGCCCTGGGACGCGCCGCCGTCGGCGAATGCGGCGGTCACGTCGACGGCGTCGGGCTCGTAGTGTTCGTCGCGTTCGCGAGCGCGCTGTGGGTCCAGCGAGAGCAGCGTCGTGACCGCGAGGACGGCCAGTGAGACCGGTGCCTCGACCGACGTGAGGATGCTGATCGGCAGCACGCCCAGTGCAACGGCACTTCCGAAGCGGAAGCGGTCGATGTCGACGGCGTTGCGGAGCCACGGCGCGCCGACGGCGGCGGTGAGTGCGAATCCGACGCCGACCCCGGCAGCGGCGGCGGCTCTGAGCATGAGTTCGGGATCGGTCTGGATCTCCAGCGAGAAGCCAGAGGCGTTGACGCTGGCGACGAAGCCGATGAGCAGGATCATCGACGGACGCGGCAGCCAGTCGCCGATCTTCGCGCTGGCGGTCCGGCCGGCGATGGCGAGGATGATGATCGCCGCGAAGCGCTCGAAGACGACGGGATCGAGGACCGTCTGGATCGTCGGCGCGAGGGCGGCGACGACGACGGAGCCGGCGATCACGATCGCACCGACCGCGAGGATCGGGGTGGCGACTTCTCTGGGAGAGCCTTCCATCTCGGCGAGGATCACGGCGAGGGTCGCAGAGCCACCGAAGACCAGCAGGCCGACCTCGATGATGCCGGTCACCGACGCGAGTCCGCCAGCGAGGACGACGGCGGCGAAGACGCCGTCCAGCAGCGGGAGCAGCATGACCGTCGCGAGCAGGCGGGTGGCACCACCGACGCGTCGCTCCAGCGCGAGCGCGACCGGATGTTGGGAGCTACTCATTTCGTGCTACAGTCTGCCCTCACCCGTGGGCGTCGGGTACTCGCTGCGTGGGGACGGTACTGCCGACGGCTGGGACGGCATTTTCCCTCCCTTCGGGGACCACATATTCCACCCCTTCGAGAACCCATCGAACGCTGTGTCTCCCATAAACCAGTTTGTGACAACCACGGAGTCGGTGGTCTGTCGGCGAACGGAACCAGCGCTGGGAGACACAGCACAGTTCATGTTCATCATTATCTTTTGTCAGCGGATAAACGTTGTGTGAGATTGCGACTCATACACAACGGACGGCAGGAGATGTCGCGGTCTGAATGGATATTGTCCATATTTCACACGTGATAGTTTCCATTTTTAGAGTGCCGTGTGGCCCTCGTCGCGCCGTCCGCGTGTGACATCGGTAGGCACTCGGGAGAAAATCTCGGAACGTTTTTCAGCGCCCGTCTGCCACCCTTGACATGGCGAACGAGTCCGAACCATTCTCGGAGAAGCTCCGCGTTCCGGAAGCGTTGACGTTCGACGACGTACTGCTACGGCCCAAAGAGTCCCGCGTCGAGCCGGACGAGGCCGACACGGCCACACGCGTCTCGACGAACGTCGAACTGAACGTCCCGGTGCTCTCGGCGGCGATGGACACGGTCACCGAGGGCGATATGGGCATCGCGATGGCCCGACACGGTGGCCTCGGCGTCCTCCACCGCAACATGGACGTCGAAACGATGGTCGACGAGATCGAGCGCATCAAGCGCGCCGACGAGCTGATCATCCGCGACGTGGTCACGGCCTCGCCCGATCAGACCGTCCGCGAAGTCGACGAGATGATGGACCGACGCGGCGTCTCGGGCGCGCCGGTCGTCGGCGACGACGACGAGGTGCTGGGGATCATCTCCGCCACCGACATCCGCCCCTACCTCGAAGTCGGCGAGGAAGACCTCGTCAGCGAGGCCATGACCGACGAGGTCGTCACGGCATCCGAAGACGTGACCGCACGCGAGGCCCTGGAGCTGATGTACGAGCACAAGATCGAACGCGTCCCGATCGTCGAGAACGGCGATCGACTCATCGGCCTCGTGACGATGCAGGGCATCCTCCAGCGTCGCGAGTACGATCAGGCCGCTCGCGACGACGAGGGCGCACTGGTCGCCGCGGCGGCGGTCAGCCCGTTCGAACTCGATCGTGCGCGCGCGGCAGACGACGCGGGAGCAGATGTCCTGTTCATCGATACCGCTCACGCGCACAACATGAACGTCATCGACAGTTCTCGCGAGATCGAAGCGGAGGTCGACGCAGACGTGGTCGTGGGCAACATCGGGACCCGCGAAGCCGCCCAAGAGGTCATCGACTTCGCCGACGGCGTCAAGGTCGGCATCGGTCCGGGATCGATCTGTACGACCCGCGTCGTCACCGGTGCGGGCATGCCCCAGATCACCGCCGTCTCGCAGGTCGCCGACGTGGCCAGCCAGCACGACGTGCCGGTGATCGCCGACGGCGGCATCCGCTACTCCGGGGACGCGATCAAGGCCATCGCCGCCGGTGCGGACGCGGTGATGCTCGGTTCCTACTTCGCAGGCACCGACGAGGCACCCGGCCGCGTCATCACGATGAACGGCAAGAAGTACAAGCAGTACCGCGGCATGGGATCGGTCGGCGCGATGAACGAGGGCGGCGGCGAGCGCTACCTGAAAGAAGAGGAAGAGGACGAAGAGTACGTCCCAGAGGGCGTCGAAGCCGCGACGCCGTACAAGGGCTCGCTCCAGTCGGAGCTTCACCAGCTCGTCGGCGGGATGCAGTCGGGGATGGGCTACGTCGGCGCGGAGACGATTCCGGAGTTCAAGGAACGCTCGGAGTTCGTCCGCGTCTCCGCGGCGGGCCAGCAGGAGAGTCACCCCCACGACGTGATGATCACGGACGAAGCGCCCAACTACAGCCCCGACAACTGATCGACGCGTCCGGCGATGTAGCGGACCGAACTGCTTTTGAGCGGTCGTTGGCTACCCCGTGTCAATGAGAGTCCTCGTCGTCGGCGCGGGAGCGATGGGGCGGTGGTTCGCTGACAGCGTCGCGACGGCCGCCGACGAGGTCGCGTTCGTCGACGCCGACGAGACCGCGGCGACGGCGGCGGCCGACGCGCTCGACGGTCGCGCGCTGACACCGCCCGTCGAAGAGCGCTTCGACCTCGTCTGTGTCGCCGTCCCGCTCCCGGCGGCGGCGAGCGTGATCGGGGAGTACGCCGATCGCGCGGACCGGGCGATCTGTGACGTGACCGGGAGTATGCGCGATCCGATCGACGCGATGCGGGCACACGCCCCCGAGATCGAACGCGTCAGTCTCCACCCGCTGTTCGCGCCAGAGAACGCGCCCGGCAACCTCGCGGTGGTGACCGACGCCGACGGGCCGGTCGGCGAGACGATCCGTGAACGACTGCGAACGCGTGGCAACGAGCTGGTCGCGACGACGCCGGCAGAACACGACGAGGCGATGGAGACGGTGCAGGCACGCGCCCACACGGCGGTGCTGGCGTTCGCGCTCGCGGCCGAGGACGTACCCGAGACCTTCCAGACGCCGATCTCCGAGGCGCTGTTCGACCTCGTCGAGCAGATGACCGACGGCGAACCGCGGGTCTACGCCGACATCCAGGCGGCGTTCGAGGGAGCCGACGACGTGGCGGCCGCCGCACGACAGATCGCGCGGGCCGACGACGAGACGTTCACCGAACTGTACGAGAGCCTACAATGAACGACGAGACGAGAGATTCGATCCGCTCGAACGCGAAGTACCTCCGCCAGGTCCGCCCGATCGATCCCGAGGAGATCTGTGAATACGTCGACGGTCAGCCCCACCCCGCCGTGGTCCGCCGAGTCCTCCGAGAGGAGGCGTTCGATCTGGGGCTGGTCGAACGCGAGGACGGGACTTTCGAACCGATCGGCGACGAACCGCCGTCACCGGCCTTCGAGGGGGTCGACGCGCTGCCGCCCGAGCACGTCCGCCGGCTTGAGGACCTGCTCGTCGAGCGCGAGGGCGTCGGCTGGCCCGACGGCGAGACCGGCGACCGACTCCGCGAGCGCATCCGGGCGATCAAAGAGCGGTACCTCCAGCAACGGCCCGTCGAGTACGACGACCTGACGGCGCTGGCGTACGCGATCTACCACCTGCCCGACTACTACGCCGTCACGCAGTACGTGATCGCCGACCTCCTGAGCGACGGGCTCCTCGACAGGCAGATTCGGGTCCTGGACGTGGGTGCCGGCGTCGGCGGCCCGGCGCTGGGGCTGCTCGACCTGCTGGGCGAGGAGTGTCTCGTCGACTACCACGCCGTCGAGCCGAGCGCGGCCGCCGACGTCCTCGACAGCCTGCTCGACGGGACACGGCGCAACGTCCGGCCGACGATCCACCGCGACCGGGTCGAGGACTTCGGGTTCGGAGACGCCCCCTACGACCTGATCCTCGCGGCGAACGTTCTGAGCGAACTCGACGACCCTGTCGCCGCCGTCGACCGCTGTCTGGACGCCCTCGCCGACGACGGCACCCTCGTCGCGCTCTCGCCGGCCGACCTCGAAACCAGTACCGGCCTTCGACAGGTCGAGCGCACCGTCGCGGCTGACCGGGATGTGAGCGTCTACGCCCCCACGCTTCGGCTGTGGCCCGGCGCGACGCCGTCGGAT
>Ga0207754_100395_pt1 | contig 17852 bp, 19 predicted proteins | sample A23E1SouthBayCA_FD_187728 | JGI IMG/M metagenome (GOLD analysis project Ga0207754, IMG submission 187728) | Aerobic enrichment media microbial communities from Eden Landing Ponds, California, USA - A23 E1 (SPAdes) | ecosystem: Environmental > Aquatic > Marine > Unclassified | place: Emeryville... | reverse complement strand
CAGGTAAACCCGCAGACAGTGCAGCGACACCACCGCATACTCGGCGAAGCCGCCACCCCCTTCGGGGGCGGCGACTTCGCCTCGCTCACCAACAGCATTTTTAGCTAACTGAACGACGTTGCTCGTGAAGCGGGAGATCTTAGACATGAATCATCGACGGTTTCCCGCTTCAACTTTCTAGTTCTAACGGTCGAAGTCGACGCTGTCAAGCGATTCACCAGAGCCCACTCCGTGGGAACGGTGACAAGAAGGCGAACCCGCCCGGCTACCGCAAGCACGGTGATGACCACCCACGCTCGACGGTCACGTTCAAAGAGGATGGGTTCAAGCACGACCCCGACCACGATCGGATTCGACTCTCGAAGGGGCAGAATCTGAAAGATGGGCGTCAAGACTTTATTCTCTGTGAGTACGCTGTTGACCCGGATGTGACCGTCCAGAACGTCCAGCAGGTCAGAGCTGTCTGGACCGGCACCGACTGGGAGTTGCATATTGTGTGTAACGTCGAACGAGACGACCCGGACCCACCCGGCGACCGAGTGGCCGGTATCGACCTCGGTATCTGCAACTTCGCCGCCGTTGCGGTTGGCGACGACGCTTTGCTGTATCCCGGTGGCGCACTCAAAGAGGATGATTACTACTTCCAGAAACAGCGGGCGAAGTGCGACGATAGTTCCTCCCGCAAAGCACAACGGCTGGACCGCAAGCGTGGCGAGCGCCGGACACACTTTTTCCACGCTGTCTCGAAGGACATAGTAGCCGAGTGCGCCGCCCGAAACGTCGGAACGATTGTCGTGGGCGATCTGACTGGTATCCGCGAGAACACAGACTGGGGTGACCACGGCAACCTCGATCTCCATGGGTGGGCGTTCGACAATTTTACGCAGATGCTGGAATACAAAGCGGCCGAATACGGCATCAGTGTTGAGCGCGTGGACGAACGTGGTACCTCCAAGTCCTGTGGTTCGTGCGGGACCATCGACGACAGCCAGCGTGTTGAACGTGGGCTGTACGTGTGTGACGAGTGTGGGCTGGTCGCTAATGCCGATGTGAACGGGGCCGAGAACATCCGACAGAAGGTACTCCCAAATCTCGCCTGTGACGGGGGAGATAGGGATAACGGCTGGATGGCACAGCCAGCGGTGCGCCTGTTCGACACATCGACGGGGAGGATAGCCCCTCAAGAACAGGTGACCCGCGAACCATAATCTCCCAACGCTCGGGAAACCGCGCGGAGAACGGCGCGGAGGATGTCATACGGAGGTGAGTCAAATCAGACCACGTGTACGTGCGTGGGCGTCTCCCAGTACTAGTCCTGGTCTTGCTTTGCCAATTCACGAATTCTCTCTTTCGTCTCTTCTTGATGTTCACCGAATGCCACATCGAAAATCCCTCTATAGAAATGTTTGTTCTTCTCGAGAGTGATGTCTTCACGCTTCAATTGCTTTTTTAGCCGAGTGAATGTCACCTCAATGTTCTCACTCTGCTCCGGTTCAACGTAGATAGTGGCGGAATCCCAGTCTTCACGGATATTCAGCGGTTCGCCGTCTGATTCCTCAATCGACGATTCAGTCTCCGCTGTAGGGGCCTCTCTCTGCTGACGTGATTGGTCTTCGGTTGCTGTTGTCGGATCACCGTCTCGGCTTTCTCCGTCCGGTGTGGTCTCCGTCGGCTCGTCGTCGGCCGTGGCTTCCTCGCCGTCTGCTTCCTCTGACGGATCCTCAAATCGCTCGTCCATTCCTCGGGGCATCCTTACACCTCCACCTGCGTTTTGTCGAACGCTCGTTCCATTGTCTCAGCAACCTCCAGGAAGAGGTCGCGCTCCACTTGTTGATCGTTCGCGTCCTCCCACTCGAAAATATCGCAGCCGTTGTCCCACGCGCGCTGTATCGCTACCCGCATTGGAAGCTTGAAGATCGGTGCCAGTGACGCATATGACTCATCGAAAGCATCGAGAAACTTCTGTGACTGACCATCGTCCCGATACATATTTGCCAACAGTCCAACGATTGCAATCTCGATCTGTTGATTATCCTCGATGGATTCCAGCTGCTCCCAGAGATCGTCTAGGGCATCTCGTGATGTCGCTTGGGTTTGTGCGGCCAGGAACACGTTCTGCGCCGCGATGAACGCCGCATCTGTTAGGACCGAGAGATCAGGTGGGCAGTCGATCAAGATAAAATCGTAGTCGTAACCGTCGTCCACTAACTCTTCGAGGGCAACTTTCAACGAGAGACGAGCGCCTGCGTCGTCCATCCAATCCCGGGCCAGACCCATGTCCTTGTGGCTCGGCACGAGATCGAAATTTAGGTGTTCGTACTCGTCGCTGTGGATCATAATTTCTGAAAGAGTCGTGTCGTCCGTGCGCGGATTGTCGACGAGGACGTCGAGAAGATTCGCGTCATCAGTTGCGAGCGTGTTTGGAAGGTCGTTTTTCGGGCTTGAGGGGTCGTTGTCGTCGCCCGGGCCGAGTCCCAAACCTTTCGTCATATCGGCCTGTGGATCCATATCGATCGCGAGGACATCGTGATCTCGCGAGGCCAGTGCCGCTGCACTGTTTATCGTCGCCGTTGTCTTCCCAGTCCCGCCCTTCTGATTGCCGAAGGCGATCGTGGGAATACCGGCCGATGGTGTGACGCCCCAGCCACGAGGTGACTCGGTCATAGTACGATCATTGATTCAATGACTCATAAATCCACGTCAGACATCTAATCCCGCTCTGAAAATTCTAAAGTTCCGTATTCCGTGGTATACACCGCTAACAGGCGATTTAGGTGTTGAATTGAGTGGGAATCAAAGAATCACTGATTCATTGACTCAATATATCCTAGAATTCTTGCTTTGCTGGTTCCTCATGGAATGGTGGTTGCTACTGGCAGTTATTGAATTAGTGACTCTGTGCTTCTCGGAGTAGGGTATTCATTGAATCTATATCTCTTGGATTCACTGATTTATTGATTCACTGACTCCATGACTCGCTATACCCTATTGGATTCCAAGAATCAAGTACTCCTTAACTCCCTGATTTATGGCTTCATTGAATCACAGATTCTGTGAATCATTGAATCAATGTCTGGGCTATAAGCATTTGCTGGAGTAATGGATTCGGTCTTCCCTAGCATATCTGAGAGAATTCCTACGCTTCCTCGTCGACCGGCTTGTCACGCGCATTCCGAATTTGGTCGAAATATGGATCGTACTCCCGCATGTCGAGAATCACCTCGCGGAGTGCCTGGAGTACCGCAATCCCGAACGCAGGTTGAAGGTTGAGTTCGCGTGCTGCGAGACGTTCGGTCATACCGCCCTCGACATACGGGATCGCGTACGTGAGTGCCGCAGCGAGCTTGCCTACGCCATGTTTCTCGATCAGCAGGTCGAGATCCTGATCCTGGGGCGACCGGCCGATTGCCTCGACGAGTGTGGGCGTGATCGTGTATGTATCGCCATCGAGGTTCGCAGTAAGGGTAATCGGGATGGCCGTGTAGGTGTGCGTTTTCTGCGTTTCATCCCGCGTGAGTACCCCGAGTTCGACGAGCGTCCCCGTATCCGCGTACGCGGTCGTGCGGGGTGTGTCGATGTCGGCGACGATTTCATCAATCGTCACTTCGCCTTCACGGAGAATATACGTGTAGAGGCGAGCGAGCCGTGGCTCTTCGAGTAGCTGTGCCACTGATATGAGGCCATTAATGGCGCGTTCGGGGTCCCCCGTCGCCTTCGACATACAATACATGATTCGTGTACTGAGTAATAACGCTTGGGTTGTGACCGAAGTCGGAGGTGTCCAAGTATCACTCTTCGCTTGGGACGAACTGGCGCGTGTGGAGACAACTGACCATTCGGGCGAATCCCCATACACAGTAGAAGGCGCTCACCAGAGTTATCGGATGTCTGGGGGAGTACACGAATGTGCTCGGTAGCGAGATATAGAGTACCGGCATCGTCATTAACCAACACTAACCTATATTGAACGAATTTGTTGGTTAATATGACGGTCTCCCGGGGCCGCGGCGAAGAGCCCCTACAAAAATCAGTACCTCGTTTGTGAACACTACAACGCTCCATTCCGTGGCAAACGTTTATGGTTTCTAGTTTCGTAACTCTATACAAGATGAGCTACGATACAGAACACGTGCGGAACGCGGGGGACACTCCGGGGATGATCACCGGATTCCTGACATTCGCAGAATTACTCGAGAACCCATCGCTCGCTAGCCTCTATACCTCGATTCGGGGGTCAGCGACTGCCACGGGGCCTGAACTCGTCGAAACAACGACTGTCTCGAAAAAGACGGTGTACGACTATCTCCATAAGCTGGAGGAAGCGGGCCTAATCAGCCAGGTTGGCGACGATGCCGGGACTGCTGTATACACCGCTGAAGAGTTTGAACTGACATTGATGGTTCGCGAGACGGAAGTCTCGATCACTCCCGAACTTATCGAGGTGATCGCACAGAAGAACGAGTATCCCGCGATCAAACGGGTTCTCGAAGATCACGGTATCGTCACGTTCGCGCTCGCATACGATCTCGTGAAAGCACACAGTGAGGGGGATGTCACAATCCGGCAGATCGCGAGCCTCACAGACCTTTCGCCTGGAACTGCGTATGATCTCGTCGAAGCCCTCTATTCGATTCTCGGTCTCGGTGACGACGAGCCGGCCCCGACGACGTACACACCAGAAGACTTCGACGAGGACGAAGGCGACCTCCTCGAGGAATTTGCCGATAAGTAGACCGAATAACGGGGATGTACACTGCGAATATTGCGGACACGGTGATGTTTCGGAATTTAGGGAAGCATCCCAGTCCGCGCTTACAGTCGCTCAAGAGTGCCGTTGAGGAAGCCGGAACAGAGATTTGGGTGCCAGCCGCGGTCTACCACGAACTGGCGGATACTGGGAGTGCCGACTCACCGACGAATCCGTACCTCGATACAGCTATCGAAGAGGGGTGGCTTCGGGTAGCCACACCGCTACCAGGTGATCGCACAAAGGGGTTCGATGGTAGTGCTGGGCCGGTTGAGAAAGCGCGGTTCGTTGCAGATGGGTTTCTTAATCAGCAGAGCAAGTATCCAGAGACCAACAACTGGCAGGATGCGGCGGTGGTCGCGTTGGCAGTTCGATTGTTCGATGCGAATGCTCGTATCCGTGTGATTACCCACACAGCGGACGAAAATCTGGCAAAGGCGTGCGCTCGTATCCCTCCCGAATTCGGGTACTACGATATCAAATCCCGATACTACAACCCGCCTCAGACAGCAAAATCTGAGTTTCCAACCGTTGACCAGGTCACGTGGAATGGGTAGAGAAAGTTGTGGTGACAGTTTCGATGGCTAACCAACGAAAGGGGGTCTTCTCCGTCGAGATCATCAATCAGCGTGGGTCTCTTTGACGACTTCGAGCCGGTGGATGCTGTCGAGACGGACACAACCGAAGTCAAGAGGAGTTCGGAACGAAGTGATGCCGGTCACTCCCCTGGGCACAAGGACCTCTTTGCGTGCCACTAGGGATAGAGACAGTCAGCGAGATCTTCATCTGGACGAATGAAGGCCACAATCTCTGCAGTGATATCAAACCGTGCCGGGAATGCGCTCGCCGCCGAGATCGGCTCGTCAATCTCGCTGATGTCCATAACCGGTTTTGACCGCTCGGTTTCGAACTCCATCCACTCGTACGGCAACAACAAGAAAACCGCGTTATCGGCATCCACGCCACCCCCTATGAGCTTCTTCGCCGAACACTTCCCAGCCTCACCGATAATGTGGAAGCCGCTATCGAAATATGCGACGTCGGCACGACCGTTCGAGTACCGCCGCTCGAAACACGTGTACGTTATATCTCGGTCGATAACTCGCCATTCATCCTGCTCCCACTCCTCAAGCGGACGGGCAACATCGTGCCCGAGCTCGTAGAGAAAATCCGCAAGTACGATCTTCAACCGTACGTGCCTGAAACTCTCGCTTGAATCCTGCTCGTGGATCTGGATCCAGTGTTTCTGGGCCGTTGTTTCGTACTGTATCGCGTACGCCTCCAAATCACCGGATTCCAAGACTGCCGAGATATCGACGATCTCCCGTCTGCTACCCCGGTTGTGAGACGTGAATGCGTTACTCGCTCGTTCCGGACTTAATCGGGTGATTGAGATGTTCTCAGCTGACATCGTCCTCGATCGTGGTTTGTTCGTCGATTTTCTCGAACGCGTCACTTGCGACGTCCGCCTGCTCGCTCGCCTCAATGTGACTGTACATTTTGGATGTAGTGGATGGGTCTTCGTGGCGGAGCGCACGTTGAGCCGCCGAAGCACCCTCTGCGCGATAGAGGGCCTCGCCAGCACCGCGGCGCGCTCCGTGCGGTTTCAAGTACTCGTGCTCGCCCTCGACAGGGATCTCACCCTCCTTGCAGAGTCGGCGGAAGATATTCCGAACGGTCTCCGTGGTGATCGATGGCGGAGGAATCTCATACCGACGTAGCACTGCCTCTGGACCGTTCACCTCGAGTTCCGATTCCAAGCCATCTACGCGCTCGCTGAGTTCCGAACGCGCACATTCGTATAACGACGGCACGTGCCGCGTCGGAAACACCGGCCACTCCTCCGTTGGTGGATCGAGAATCCTGCGATACCGCTCTACGGCCGGGCGGGCCTGACTCGGTAACTGTACCTCTTCACCAGCTGTCTGACTCTTCCCCAGGACCCGAATCACACCTGCTTCGGGATCTACGTCCGCCCACGTGACCCCTGTCCGGCGCGAGTCATTGGGGTCACGGAGGAGTTCAGCGCTCCGCGCACCCGAGTACGCAAACAGGTAGACGAGCGCCCGGTCCCGAGCTTCCTCCACAGCGTCGCTTCCTCGCCCGGAAATCGCGTCGTGCGCACGCTTATCCACGTACTGAATGAACGCTGTTCTCTCCCGCGGACTCCAGAACTGCTGGTGGTTACTGTCCGCGCCGAGCGATGCATCGGGTAGTTCCTCCATCGCGGGCTTGTGCTCGGCGGGATTCTCCTCGCGATATCCCCACTTCACGCAGTAGGTGAAGAAGGCGCGGACGAGCGCGTAGTACTGCTGGGAGGTCCGTCCCGTGATCCCTGCCTCATCGTCTGGATCCGCAACGCGTGCGTCGGCTCGACGATGGAGGTGTTCGGCGTACTGCATCATTGTGCGTCGGGAGACGTCGCGTACGGTCTCGACGGAATCGGGCGTCCAGTCGATGAACGTTGTGAGGACGCGGTCAGCTTCGCGGGCGTAGTTCCCCCCGCCACCGGGCTTGCTTTTCTTCTGAACCCACTCTTCGACCGCTTTAGGGAGGGGTTTGTGGGTGTCAGCATCGGTTGGCTGGCGTTCGGCCATTGGGTTGGCTCTTGGTACGGCGGCGACCTACTAGAATCTACTTGTGCTTATTCGATTAAGCACAAGTAAAAATTCGGAGATGCTAAAACCGAGATATTGGTGTGTATCGGACTCCTACGACTAGAATCAGACCTCAAACACAGGTGATAAATTGTATATCGATATATGGAAAGTCGTGGCTGCCACCCTGAGGGTTCGTGTCGTTAGGTACATTCATCGGTCTTGGCCGTTGCCGGACGTGGGGAGCACTGTGGTCGGCAAGGTTTTCCCTCCATCTCAGGCTAGCTGAACTAGCCGATGGCGTTAGATTTCACTATTACTATATGAATGCGATAGTAGTCACGGTATGTGCAAGACAGTCGAATCTTAGTGACGGGCGGGGCGGGGTTCATCGGGTCCAACCTGGCGAACCACCTCGCCACCGACAACGACGTCATCGCGCTCGACAACGGCTACCTCGGCACCCCTGAGAACCTCGACGAGGCCGTTGAATATGTCGAGGCGGATGTGCTCGACGAGGGGTTGCCGACGGACGTCGACGTCGTCTACCACCTCGCCGCGCTCTCCTCGCGACAGATGCTCGAAGAGAATCCCCGCGAGGGCGCTCGCGTAAACATCGAGGGGTTCGTCAACATCGTTGAGCAGGCCTATGAGGACGGCTGTGACACCGTCGTCTACGCATCGACATCCTCGGCGTACGGTAGCCGCACCGAGCCCAGCCCCGAAGACATGGACCTCGAAGCCGCGACCGGCTACGACGCGTCGATGCTCGGCCGCGAGCGCTATGCCGAGTACTACAACAACTTCTACGACGGCATCACGTGTGCGGGGATGCGGTTCTTCTCGGTGTACCAGGGCTACGGCGGCAACGAAGCCCACAAGGGCGAGTACGCCAACACCGTCTCGCAGTTCGCGGACAAGATTGCGAATGGTGAGTCGCCCGTGCTGTGGGGCGACGGCACCCAGACGCGGGACTTCACGCACGTCGACGACATCGTCCGCGGGCTGGTGACGACCGCCGAGCACGAGCTCGCGGGCGTCTACAACCTCGGTACCGGCGACCCGTACTCGTTCAACGAGATGGTCGCCCTCATCAACGACGCCCTCGGCACCGACGTCGAACCCAAGTACGAGCCCATCCCCTTGGAGAACTACGTCCACAACACGTGTGCGGACATCTCCAAGATTCACGAGGCGACTGGCTGGAAGCCTCAGATTAGTTTTGAGGAGGGCGTCCGCCGGGTTTGTGCGCCCTACATGGAGGATGACTGACGACCGCTTCGTGCCACTGTCACGCAGCGTGGCGTCGTGTTCGCCCCAGATGACGAGATTCTTATTGTGCGGCGCGCAACCGATGGTGAGTGGGAATTGTCAGGCGGCCGTGTCGATCGCAACGAAACCGCGACTGCGGGCCTCCGCCGCGAACTCATCGAAGAGACGACGCTTGACCCAACTATTGTAACGCCGGTCCACACGCTCGTCTGGCAGAACGAGGCAGGCAACGGCCGCTTTGCCGTCTACTACTACTGCCGGACCAGCCAGCGTTCCGTGTCGCTATCGTCTGAACACGATGCCTATCAGTGGAATCCGGTTGACGAAGTGCGATCACAGCTAAGCGACCCACAGCAAACCGCCGTTGATGAAGCTCTCATCCACCACCGAGAAGTGAACGCCGACTAATCATCGAGAAGATCTCCTGGGAAATGGAGTGGTCGGAGGAGATGCGGCAGGACGAAGCCCGGACGTGGTACGTCGGCCTCAGTAGGATGTCGGAGCGACTGCACCTGATATACGACGCGTTCCCCGGAGCTATCAATCATCTTCCGGGGGGATCTCGCGCCGCAAGTAGCGGCGTTCACGGAACGACAGATGAGCGAAGCGATGGTGACGGAACGGAGTGCGTCGACACGGTCTCCAGACGCGTCAACGGGTTCGGAGAGCCCGGTGTGCGTTGTCGAGGTAACCGACGAGTACGTCGTGTTGGATCTGCCCGACTCGGTGTACAACGCTGACCGCGTGATTCCGCAGGATCTGATCGAATTTGGGCAGACGACACGGGGCTGGTTCTGCTGAGACCTGGAGGAGAAGCAACCGGGTACCCCGTTCAACGACGGCTACGTGGGGATAGTGAAGTGGGGCCGAGATTCGGTTTCGTGGGGCAATCGGGTCGGCGGCCGGTTTGGCGACGTGATAGAGGCGTTGAACGGTACTGTGGGTGGGTATTTTGATCCGTCGTGGTACTGAAGAATGATAGACGATGGCGAGGCTTGGAGCCGCGTCCGTTGTATCCGATGGTGATCGTACCCACGATGACCCACACGCCACTCAGGTCATGCATAGGACCGGACAGTCGTTGGAGTGTATCTTCGCCTTTGACCCTCCGCAGAATCCCACGCATTGAGACTGTCATCCCGGACTACACGGTAGGCCCCCATCCCCGGCGATTCTCTCCGTGAACGGGATGGAAGTCGCCAGCCAGCGGTTCACCGGCGGAGAAGCCGATTGGGACGACCGAATACGTCTCCGCGGGTCCGACCGAGCGCGTACGTGCTGAAGGGGTTGTTAACGGCATGCGGGTGTACAGGCGGGCGTGTGTGTCACGGGAGTGAGAAATGGGCGCTACATGGGCTGTTCGAGAACTCCGGTAACCGCTTCTCGGAGGTTCTGACCGACCTGACTCCACGTGTACTTCGAAGTGACGTGGTCGCTCGCGTTTGCTCCGAGTCGACGACGGTCCGCGCGGCTATCGAGTAATTCGGTCGTCTCGTCTGCGAACGCACCGGCACCGTCGGCGACGACAAGGTTTCGTCGTCGACGGCGTCGATGCCTTCACGTGCGAGGGACGTGGTGACGACAGGACGGGCGAGCGTCATCGCCTCGAGGACTTTGTTCTGCATTACAGCGCCGTGGCGCATCGGTGTGACGACGACGTCGGCGCGCTCCAAGTAGTCGCGAGGGTCTTCGACGAACCCGGTGACCGTCACCCCTGGTTCGTCGCCGAGCGCTCGAACGCGGTCGCTCGGGCTCGAACCGACGACGAGGAACTCGACCTCAGGTGGAAGTCGGTGAGCCGCCAGGTGTTGTATAAGAGCACCGCGAACACGAAGTAGAACAGGCGGACACGGGAGTCTTTCGAGGATGCTCCGTTGAACGCCGACGCCGTCTGTGGATCGTATCGCTGATTTCACGGGATTTGGACGCCGTCTGGCGATATGGGACGTCTCAAGACCCTCGCACAGACGTTTCACGAATCCGCCACGAACCATGTTGAACAACCGGACGTACCCGCTGTCGCCGACGGCGACAACGGGTACGCCAAGTCCACCAAAATCGCGCTCCTTTTGCTCAAAGAGGAGATCAACAAGCCGCTTCGGAGGCTCGAAGACTATCTCAACGAGATGCCGGGAATTCTCGGTGTGTTTGATCTTGACACATCGCCTGATTACTCATCTTTCAGCGTCTGGGACGATGAATTCCCAATGAAAGAACTCCGCCGCCTGCTCCGCGCCTCGGCGGAGCAGGCGGGGCTCTCAGGCACCGCGTCGATCGACGCCAGCGGCTTTCAGCGTGACCAAGCCAGCTCACACTACCGGAATCGGGTCGGTTACTCGTTCAACGCGATGAAAACGACGCTGCTTGTTGACACGGATTTTCTTGCTATCATGGACGCTCATTTCACGACGAAGAAGTCCTATGACGGCCATATCGGGCTGCAGGTCTTTCGGCGGAACGCCGAAGACCTGCAAGCGTTGCTGGCCGACAAGATGTACTCGTGGAGTAATCTCCGTGAAGCTTGCCGTAATAGGTCTACACGACCAGTGATCAAACACTGCGAGCAAAACGCACTCAAGAAAGCCCACAACGCCAGAATTGACGATGATGTCTACAACCAGCGGTCAATGAGTGAGACCGTGTTTGCGATGCTAAAAGACGACGGCGACGAGATCCGCTCCCGGAGCTGGCACGGCCGGTTCCGGGAGCTCACACGGAAGTGTATCGTCCATAACCTCGAGCAGGCGGCGAGTTAGAGCTCGCCGCCTGCTCCCCTTCTCCGAATGTATCCGAGAGAGGCATCGCCATCGTCCACCTCATGCTTTATCTGGTATCTTGTGAAACTGATGCTTTGGTCGCCGCACAATTCTGCTCGAATCGAATCGTCCGATCTGAGAATCCACAGCTAAAGCGCTGCTACCGGTAGAAGATCGAATATCAAAAATCCGATGTTGCCGCCGTCTTGCGTTCAACACGGCATTCGAGGATGTTTTCGTGAGGAAATCGTACTTGATCGACTTGTACTTGTTTTCGATCTGCCAGCGCCGACTGTAGCGTCGACAGACGTTTTGCCCCCATCTGCCCCGACTCTGTGATTCGTCGAAAAGATGGTCGTTCCCTCGCCTCTCGTCAACGGGACGTATAGAAACTGCATAGAATGGGATTCCATCTCGACATGGCCGGAGGCCGATTCAACTGTAACCTCTTGGCCGTCCTCGTCCATCTGCTTGATTCCCTCGCGCTCGGAGCTGGTGATCTGATTTGGGATGTAGTCGATGTCGGGGTTCGAGGGCGTTTGAAAGACGAGCATAGGATCGAACTCACGATTACAGAGCACCGTTTCGATGGAGACGTGTTCTTCCGTGCGTTGGACCAATCGCCACACAGTACCAAATCTCGCATGACGATTAATCAATACCTCACTACTATCCTTAGATGACCGGACGGTTGTATGACCGATATCACTACTATTGGGATTACGTCAGAATGAGAGGCCAACGGTCAAATCGGCTCTCCATCATCGGTTTATTTATCCATCGGCGCTGAGTCGAATCGAATAATGGTCAACTGGAGTCAGAATGGAGGGCGAATGTAATGAGCAATATCTCTGTTTTACTCCCTGTAGCCGCTACGAGCGACCCAGATGGTTTGCATCGAGCACATCGAAGCATCGCTGAGCAAACGACACCACCGGCGGAGATCGTTTTGGTAACTAATCAGTCGATCACAGAAGAGGTTGAAACGACAATCAGTGATTTGGTCGATACAAACTCGGTTAGTCGCCATGAACATTTTCCTGACGCCCAAGGTTTAGGGGGTGTACTTCAAGCGGGTCTCAAGAAGTGCACAGAACCCTTTGTCGCACGGATGGATGCAGACGATATTTCCGAACCCGAGCGGTTTGCTGAACAGTTGACTGTCCTCAAAGAAACCGAGGCAGACATCGTTGGGTCACACCTTGCTGAATTTCACGATGACCCCGAACAGCCAGAACGAACACGTGAGGTTCCCACATCGCATGACGAGATCGCTGAGTGGATGCCGTGGCGATGTCCAATGAATCATCCGACTACGATGTTTGACCGTGAAGCGGTTCTCAACGCGGGCGGTTATCGTGACTTCCCGATGATGGAGGATTGGGATTTGTGGGCGCGGTGTCTTTCCGCTGGACTTCAGTTCCGCAATCTCGATCAAACGCTTGTTCGGGCAGAAGTAAACGACCTTGTTGATCGCCGAGGTGGATTAGACTATGCTAAGGCCGAGATTCAAATGGCGTGGGAACTACGGGAACTCGATATAGCTTCACCAAAAGATACACTGCAACATCTTTCACTTCGAATTCCACCAAGACTTCTCCCGCAACAGGTTCGTGAAGCTGTCTATCAGATATTTGCTCGGTAATATTCGATAGGTCTGAAAACGCTCTATCACTAGTGCTGTCTTTCAGAAACTACGGAAGAACATATTCAAAAAATGTCTTGAGAAAAGACCGTTCTTCTGGTTCAGAGATCACAGTCGAAAACAGGAGAGCAACGTATATTACCAGCAGTGTAACACCTAGGAGCAGAGCTGCTATCTTACCAGTGAAGATAATGTTTTTAAAGGTAATAAATGATAAAAACAATAAGGCAATAATCACGAGTATTTGACTTGTATAGTCGCTAATCGGAGAGATTCCTGTACTATAATACAGCTGCCAAGAGTACAAGAGGTTCATCAGGGCATATGAGGATCCGGTTGCAATAGCAGCACCAACGAACGAATATTGAGGAATAAGGAGTAAATTCAAAACAATATTACAGATACCTACAACGATATTTATTCGCATAATTGCTTTAGTGTTGCCAATTGATGTTAGCGTCGCCCCATTTGGGCCGGCGACGGCGTGTGTGAAAAATCCAAGTGATAGAATCGACAACGCTGGTGCGCCTGCTGTATATTCAGCACCGAACGTGATTTCAATCACCTGCGCCGGGAAGAAGAGAAAGACGAAAAGAACCGGGGCTGACAGGGCCATAATCCACTTATTAGTTAGTCCATACACACGACGGATATCTTCAGTCCTCCCGTTTGCGTGGAGTTCTGATATCTGAGGCATTACGATGAATCGGAACGAGACGAGAAACGCAGTAATCATGACCGTGAGGGGGAACACGACATTATAAATTCCTACCGCACTCGTCGTCGAAAAGTATCCGAGCATCAGTGTATCAATGTTCGAGAGGAAGACGGTGATTGTCGCCGTGATCATCATCGGTGCCGAAAACGAAACTAGTTCCCGACGCATCGGCGTGTACTGATTTGTCGAAGGAATAGACACACGAGTGAAAATGTAGTACGCCGCCCCAACTGCAACCACTAGGTACGACAGGAAGTAAGCGCCAGCGAACGCCTGTGTACCGAGGCCGATGAAGACAGCGAGCGCGATTAGGCCGAACCGAGTTCCTGGAAGGCAGATATTCCCTAGTACAACTTTCGGTACCGAACGTTGTTGACCCTGAATAATCCCAATCGAGAGGCGGAACAAGACAACTAGCGGAATTGCTATCGCAAAGATCCAGATCAGTGCTGTCGCCTGCGGATTATCGAATAATACCGTTGCAATAGAATCAGAAAAGAGGATAATGATTATCGAACTGACAACGGCAAGTGGTAGTGCAATCTCAAGCGCGGATCTAACGACGCTACCGCGGTCAACCTGTGAGTCGAAACGAGGTATGTATCGACCAATCCCGGTATTGAGTCCAACAAGTGAAAATGCCGTCACCAGCGTCATTATCGTAATTCCGATCGAGACTTCCCCGTAGTCAACCCTCCCAAGATATCTGGCGATCAACAGCTTTGCACCGAACGAAATCAGCATTTCGAAGCCGAAACCAACAAAAACGATGGTGCTGCCCTGAAGTACGGTAGTAAACGGTGATGAATCGTCCTCAGTCATTGTTTCAGTAATAATCAAAACGACCTGAAATTCAGGCGTATCCCAGGTCTTTCAGTTGTTGACGTACGTCATCGGGGATATCGTCATCTTGATCGTCAACATCGCGTGTGTCGAGATCACGGACAATACGCTGGATGCGTTCTTCTGGATCGTCTATCTCTTCACCAGTCACGTTGATTCCCTCACCAGTTTGGTACGCGTAAGAACCGTCGGGCGTAGCAACTGCGTATAGTTTCTCGTCATACTTGTCTACTAGACTATCAGAATAATCACTCTCTTGGAGGCGTTCCTCACTCCATGGAGTGAGCCCAGTGTACTCAGCAAGAATATCCCGTTCTTTATCAGTATTGAGAAGACTTTGCCCTCGTGACGTATGGCTATGATCAATACCAGCTAATTCGAGAATAGTTGTGTAGACATCCACGAGACTCACAACGTTATCACATCTCCCTGAGAGTCCTTCACCTGATATAACCAATGGGACGTGAATTAGCTCCGGATATACGCCGTGTTCGTGACCCCATGCATCATGTTCGCCCAGCATTTCTCCGTGGTCAGCGAGTGTGATTATGTAGTCGAATGAGTCTGACAATTCGGCGAATAGCTCTTGGTACTGGTCAGAGAGATAGCGAACACAGCTGTCATAGGCCTGCTGAATTTGATCCTGGTTAGTGCTGCCGGCAGAACCGTTATTAAATGATAGATCCCCAATTGAGGTGGTCAGGTCTGGCGGATCACCTTGCATATACTCTTTGGGGGGGTTATAGGGTTCATGAGCCTCCATGAGATTTATAAACAAAAATTCCGCCTCGTCCCCATTCTGGTTTGCCAACCAATCTATTGCTTTATCAGATCCCCCCGGATTTGTGTACGGATCCTTGCTCAAAACCTGGTTAATACCAGACTTGATCGAATCAATTGTGTTCCAATTGCCAAAAATGGATCTCTTTACACCGTATGCATACATTAAAAGTCCAGAATACGGTGATTCTTCGACAAAGGATTTCCAGTTGATGATCTGATCTGAGTTCAGATGGCTAAACTCTGGTGGTGAATCAAAAGAGTCAAATCCTCTATCAAAACAGAAATGAGACGATACATTCGGGTTTGCACTAAATCCTCGCGTAGTGTAGCCTTTTGATGAGAGAATCTGAGCTAAGGAGCTTCGATCACAGTCAAAGTATAATTGATTAGAATTGACTCCAATTTCGCTTGAATACTCTCCAGTAAAAAGGGAGGCATGAGCGGGAACAGTCCACTGAGATGTAGAGTAAGCTTGCTCATATCGCCGACCAGGTAGCCAATCAAAGTACCGGTCAAAATGATCCTTCCGAAGCGTATCTAAAACCACAAGAGCAATACTTGGTCGGGCGTGCTTAGTCATTATGGCAGGTCTAAGTCGGCCCCAATATAATAATCAAGCGGAAAACTATGCATTTGAATTCCAGTGACAAATCAGTGACTGAGATCGCTATCGTTCATCCTGATTTGATGATGAAAGGCGGAGGCGAAGCAGTTTGCATGAACATCCTTGAGGCACTTCAAAAATCATATAATGTTACACTACTAACAACGACAACTCCTGACTTCACCGAATTAAACAAATTCTTCGGAACCTCTGTGAGCGATGTCAAAATTAAAAAACCAACCGATGCCGCAATGCGATCTGCCAAATGGGCTTCATCGTCTCTTCCAATTAATATTGGTTTGGCGGCTTTTCAGTACAGTCTTTTGTACCGTCACGCTAGAAACGTTCAAAACGCATATGATCTTGTCATATCGACGCGAGACGAGATTGGATTCAACTCAAAGGCACTACAGTATATCCACATTCCCACTAGAGGGTTGATCAAGAATGGCGGGAGAAAAACCATTCCGGGATATCGAGGTAATACTTCCGTATTATATGAAATATATGACCATTTGTGTAATATAATCTCTGGATTCTCTACAGAACGAGTTCGTCAGAGTCGCTTGCTCACTAACTCTGATTGGACTGCGAATTTAATAGAGGAGATCTATAATACTGAGACAGAAGTTGTGTATCCACCTATTGATGTAGATGAGTTCTCTAACCCAGCTTGGGAGCAACGTGAGAGCGGATTTGTTATGATCGGTCGATTATCTCCTGAGAAACGTATTCTTAGGTCAATTAAAATAATAGATAAATTACACGAATTCAATAGTGACATTCATATTCACATCATTGGTACAAAAGAGGATACCGAATACTCTGATAAAGTTGAACAATATGCAGATAGACGTGATTATGTATATATAGATAGTGAATGTGATCGGAAAGATTTGATTGAGAGAATACAACAACACAAGTACGGCATTCACGGGAAAGAATTCGAACACTTTGGCATGGTCGTCGCAGAAATGGTTGCAGGAGGTACTATCCCATTTGTCCATGATAGTGGCGGGCAAACTGATATTGTACTAAACGATGATCGACTTATCTATAATGATGTCGAAGAAGCAGTACAGAAGACTAAGAAAGTAATTGGCGATAGGAATCTTCAACAAGAACTTACTAAAATGCTAACAAACGCAGTACACCGGTTTAGTAAACGAACATTTCAACAGCAGATTAGAAATGTTGTATCAAAGGAAGTGTGAAAATGCCTATATTTGTTGTAGAAGTTATTATGGATTGGAGAAATCATGGTTTGTAGAAGACTTCCTACCAGCAGTTCTTTAGAAATAACAGGGGATGCTGCATTCATCATATCCTGGACGGACGCCTTTGCCAATAATATAAGCGGACGCTGGAGGCGACGGTGATCGGAAGATACATCGGCGAACAGGCCTTCGCGCTTAGCGGTGTGAACTCTGTCGGCAACTACGGACTAGCCGCATTCTAAGACGACATACCAACCGGCTCGTTCATATATCGCTATTCTGGAAGCAAGGACGAATTCATTTTTAATGGGTCCGCAATTCGGCAGACAAAATGGTGTACGTGAGGTTGGCAGGTTGGAACTCCGCTTTGATGAATAGTTCGCGCATCCGTTCATTCGCGGTCTCTATTTCCTCCGGTTTCCCTGATAATCAGTCTTAAGAAGTCTGCTGCAATGGCTCTGTTGAATCACTAGACGGCGTCGGGATAGGTCGCTAAATCAAAGGAGTTGAAGCGGGAGGATGCGGTTGTCTATGACGCAAATCTCCCGCTTCACTGGTGAGATTGTGCCGATTGCTCAAGTTGTTACCGGTGATGGAGACGAATCCGCCGCCCCGGAAGGTGGCGGCGGATTCGCCGACTATGCCCTCGTTTCCCTGCATTGTCTGCGGA